>Ga0247666_1000184_pt1 | contig 24256 bp, 49 predicted proteins | sample CNK07_metaG_FD_183025 | JGI IMG/M metagenome (GOLD analysis project Ga0247666, IMG submission 183025) | Soil microbial communities from Purdue University Martell Research Forest, Indiana, United States - CNK07 | ecosystem: Environmental > Terrestrial > Soil > Temperate forest > Bulk soil...
CGTGCGCAGCACCGCAGCCGCTTCTCGATCCGCGTGCTATTGGCGATCATGTTGGCGTTGCGCTCGGCATCGGTTACCGCTGCGGTGCTGCGCACGCGCACAATCGGGACCAAGGGTCGAATCTCAAACCGGCGGGGCTTGCACAGCATCAGCACGCCATGGCCTTGGTCGGATCGGTCCTCGCAGCACTCGATCTCGAACAGGCCCGCGAGCTTGCCCTTCCACCACTCCGCGCTTTCCACGATCAGGTGCGCCTGTCGGCCGTCCGCCATGACCTTTTTCGAGGGTCCAGTGGCGATCACCAGCAGCACATGCCGCCGCGCCAGCGCGTAAATGTGGAGCAGGACGTTTCCCAACAGATCAGGCTCGATATGCTCGAGCACGTCAGCACAGACCACGACATCGGCCCGCGCCGGGTCGCCGTCCTTTCCCTCGATGCAGGGGTCGTATTCCTCGGTCTCGAACTCCGGCAGCAGCCGCGCCAGATGGCCTTGACCGCAGCCATAGTCCAGTACCGATTGGACACCCAGCGTCCGGACGATCTCGGCACATTCCTCGGCATCGACACCACGCCCATAGTCGAAACGGGCGTGAAGATCCTTCTGCAGGTCGAGATAGGCCGCAGTGATTCGCCTCATGCCGCCCATGACCTCCGCTGTTGCAACCATTCGGCGGCATAGGGCACGTTTTCGTATCCCTTCATCCATGGGCCGCCCTCGGTGAAGTGCACCACCTTCGGATCGATGGATGGATCGGTGTGCCCGACCAGAAAATTCCACTCCGGGGGGAGTTCTCCGATCTGGTCGTCTTCCAGCCAGCAGAACCGATGCAGGTCACGGCCCGGCAGCGCATTGACCATGGCCGGGGTCAGTTGCCGGTTCGCCTCATGCTCGAGATTGAAGATCATGAACGATGACCAGTTCTTGCGGGCGTAGCGAAGCTGGGCCTGACCGTCCATCTTCTCGGTGGCTGCAGGCTCGTAACTGTGCTTGACGCACATCACGGCCTTGCTGGGGTCGCAGAGATCGAACACCCGGGCGAGATTGGCCCGGGCCAGCATGTCGCAATCCATGAACAGCGCCCAGCCGGTCTGAGCCAGATGCGGGACAAGGAACCGGCTGATCGCGAACTCGGTCGACATCGGTGCCTCGGAGATCACATCCCACAGGCGGTTGTCTCTGACCTCGGTCGGGCGGGTGTAAAGCCCCCGCCCCCTGAGTTCATCAAGGAACAGGCTCCGGATCGGAATTTGCATCGTGAGATGCTTGCGAATTGATACGCGGGCGACCGAGAACGCCTCGGCCTCCCGCGGATCATATCCGATCCAGATCGACCTCACAGCAGCGCCGTCATCGGGCCGGCGACGGGATAGGCCGCCTGAGCCGTGTTGAACGATGCCGTCGCGCCGATCGTGGTCGTCAGGAAGACGTTGCGGATTGGGTATTGAGATCCGGTCGCGATCGCGTCATCCAGCTTTCCGGACGTGTCGGTGGTGTAGAGCTGCGCCGCCTTCGCACAGGACGCCAGCACGTTGATGGTCGGGACGCCCGACACCATGAACCAGGCGAAGTTGCCCGACACCAGCGCCGTTGCATTCTGATAGAATCCGATGCGGAGCTTGGTCACTTCCGAGGCGCCCCCGCCGAGGATCTGCTTCACGCTGGAATAGAGGACATCCATCATGACGACATCGTACTGATTGATGCCGCCGGAGGCCTTGGCAAAGACCCAGATGGAGCCGTCAGTGCAGACCACCTCGGTCCCGACCTTGAACGGCGGGCCGGGATTTTCTGGCACGTTAGTGGCCGACGTGGCGGCGGTCTGGTCATAGGCCGTATAGATGGCCGTGAGGTCGACGCCCTCGATGCTCTGTGTGGTATACGAAACCATGTGCTCAGCTCCTTAAGCCGTGAGGACGCCCTGGAGGAACCCGTTGCTGAGGGTCATATTCCCCGCCCAGCCCATGAGCTTCACCATCGCGTCCTGATTGACGGAAAACCGATCTGGATCGAGCGGCACCATGTTGCGCCGCGCGTGAGGCCGCCAGTGGATATACTTCGTGTTGACGAAGTACATCGTGTTGGTGGGGGCGCCGCCGAGGCCGGTCACGGTCGAGGACAGCTCACCCGGGAACGGATCGGTCGAGAAGCCCTGAAAGCCACCGTCCAGCACCACATCAGCCGTGTTGTACTTCAGGCTCTGATAGCCGAGAGCGCCGTGCTCACCGGAGCCGTTCTCGCTCGCAATGCGCTGGATTGCCTGCAGGCTCTGCCAATAGAGCTTGTAGAAGTTGTTGTCGGCCACGAGCAGATCCGGGCAGTCGCGGCCGCGCACCAGCGTCACCCACAGCGAATCCATGTACTGCTGGATGTTCGCCGCGGTCGCCGTGGCGCCGCCGTTGGTCAGGGCCGAATAGGCCTGGTTCTGCCAGAACGTCCATGTCGCGCGATCGATGCCGCCGACCACGCCGGTTGACGGTGAGGTGGCAATCAGCAGCTGCAGCCCGTTGACCGATCCGGTCACCGTGCCATCGCCGTAGATGCCCTGGCTCATGCCGTTCATGAAGGTGTCTTCGGCGTTCTCGATCCGGCTTTCCAGCAGGTCGATGATCGCTTCCTCACCGGAGTTCTGCAGTTCCTCGAGGCCGGAGATCGAGACGGCGACCGCCGACTGCCGGATCGGAAATTCCGCGGCCGAGAAGGTCTGCGACGGCGCGATGTTCAGGGTCTGGTAACCAGAGTACCACTGGAACGTCTGGTTGTTGGCATAGTTCAGTTCCTGAACGATGGTGCGACCGCCGGAGAAAGTCTTGATCTTGCCGCGGCGGGATAGGCGAGCCAACAGAGCGTTGTTGCGGCTCATGTTGTCGGCGAGTTCACCCGTGCGATTCCGCAGGGTGGTCGTCACGATTTCAGACAGATTCGGAAAGGCCATCGCCTACCCCTGTTGGGTTAGGCCCTCTGTCCTTCTCTCAGCTCTCCGATGGCTGCAAGGATGGATTCCCGCGGCGATGAGCCTTTCGGCTTGACCGATGCACCGTTGACCGGCGCTCCGTTGGGGGAGCGTACGGATGGTGAAACGGCGGCTTGGCGCGCTCGCGCGGCCTTCTCGGCATTGGTCTTGGCCAATTCGGCTTGTGCCTTCGCCTGCTTCTCCGCTTCGATCGCGGCGGAAACCTCGGGATGGATCGTGACTGCCTTTTGATAGGCGCCCTCCAGATCTCCCGGTGAAACAATCCCGGACTGCATGAGCTGGCCCATCATGACACGGACCTTCTCGAAATGCGCGTGCTCAGGCTTGCTGGCGAAAGATGTCAGTTCAGATGCAATCCGATTCTGCTCAGCCGTCTGCAGCTGCTGCTTGATCGTATTGACTTCCTGAACGATGTTGCCGAACTGGTCGATGACGGGCCGAAGTGGCTCGGGAATATCCTGGGCCGGTGAGGGCTGGGACGGACTTTGGACCAGTGATTGGAGATCAACCCCGTACTGCCGCGCAAGGTTGTGAAAGGCCTGCATCCGTGTGGCCGGATTGCGAAAGGCACCTTCCCATTCCACCAGCGTTTTGACCGCTTGGGCGTCCGACTGAATGCCGTTCTGTTGAAGGATCGGGCGAATCGGATCGAGGACTTGCGTAATTTCGGTGAGCTGAGCGGTTTTACCTCGGTACTCTTCGAAACCCTTGGCCTGCTCGGCTTCGCGTTTGACCGCGAGCGCGCGTGCCTCGGGAGACATGGTTTCCCAGACTTTGGACCATATCGGGGGCGGGCTGGTTGGATCAGCTTGCGCGTCCGGCTTGGTCTCTACCGGCTTCTCGGCCGGAATCTCGGGTTTATCGGTCTTGGCGAACTTGCCGGTCGCGACATCGCGCGCCCTGGTCGCCTCTTCCTTGCGGACGGATTCGATTGACTTGTTGAGCTGCTCACGGAGCGTCAGGGGTTTCTCGGGAGAGGCCTCCGCTGGGGGCGTTTTAGAAGCCCCTCCCGATTCTCCTGGCTCCCCAGAAGGTATTTCGGCCGGCTGCACCCCGGAATTGCCATCGTCCATTAATGCGTCGGCCAATTCGCTCATGATTTATTCCTTAATTCATAAATTGAGCGCTGTATAGCCTCGCGGCGCGCGCCGCGGTCCAAAAGGATGGGTTTCCGGGGGTGAATAGGCTCCGTCCCTATCTCGATACAGCCTGCAGCGCGCGTTTCCCTCGAAAATGCCCGCTTGCTCGAAATCACCGCTCCGGTGGCGTGATGCTTCAGCGGCTCCATATTGTCAGAAATGACGTAGGGAGCTGCTGATGCTGTGGATGGCCGTGCACATGGCCATGGCTCGTCCAGATCGTGCCATTCTCCACAGGTTTTGCACATGCGAACGGTCATGCGAGTTTCTTCCTCGCATTCAATTCCCTGAACATAGCGGCCCTCAGACGGATGGATTCGGACCGGGAATTGATCCCGTGTTTTTCCTCCAGCCGCACGAGAATGCGATTATAGGCCGCCATGGTCGGCTTCACTGATTGCCTGATTTTCATAGAATCTCCCGCAAAATCGCTTCCAACTCGATTTCCTCATCCTCGCCCTGCTGCGCCATGACAACCTTCTGCTGTTCACGTTGCAGCGCCGCGATGGTCTGCGCCAGTCCAGTGACATCCGGCGGCGGTACCGGCGGCATGACGAACGGCACCGGAGGCGTCTGATATTCGACCTCCGGCCCGTAAACGGCAAGCTCGATCGCAGCGCGCCGACGGGCCTTTTCCTCGAGCTCGTAATCCAGCGGGCCCGGGCCGGAGCGCTTCTTGCGCTTCTTGACGTAATGCCCATCATGCTTGTCCCCGATATCCGGTGGCGTGATGAGGATCTGGAACCCCACCATGACCGGCACGCGCGAGGGATAAACCGGGTGCGGCCGCGAATAGTCCACGGGGATGAACGGACGGCCATAGTTCAGTGGCAGGTTCGGATAGATCTGATCCGGCGCGCGTGGCGGGAACTGCCGATTTACTGCTTGCCCCCAATAGGGGGTAACTGGCTGGATGAAGTTCGCGACCAGCGTCGGATAAAGCTGGTCCTTCCCGGGAAGCGGTTTCTTCGGCCTGTTATAGTCCGTCGGGAAGAACGGTATCGGGTTGGTGAATATGTTGATGTTGGTATGGTGCTGGTCGACCTTGGCAAGCCGCACCGGGTTAATGGGCGGTTTGAAATCATTCCGGATCGGCATCGGCGTGGTCGCCAGGAGCCCGGCGAATGAGCCGAGCACCATGGTCTCGACGATAACGCGACGCCGCGGCAATGGCGTCTGCGGTGGATTGACGGATGGCGCAGACCCGCTGGGGAGTTGCCCCAGCGCCAGCCTGCCTAATGCGTCAAATCCGAGCAGGGACATGAGCTATGGATACCAAGTCGATTCCCACGTCGCCTGCGACTGGACCGTGAAGCCGAGGCCGGTGATGTAGGATGTCCGCGATGATAGCGCACTCGGGACGTAGGCGTACCACGTCGATCCGGATTTGACGGCCGGAATCTGGTATATGCGATTGCACCACGCCCTCACATTGGCGTCTGTTTGCCCCCAAAATTCCTCCCACAGCCCGAAACCAACGTCGTAGGAAGTCTTCTTCTCGCTGATCCGAACCATGGTCGCGTTGGTAATCCCGAGGTTGATCAGGTCCTTGAGGTTGAGGTGGTTGCCGGAAGAGTCGGCGAAATAGACACCGTTCGTCACATCCCAAAGCCGCCATGCGCCCGATGATTTCTCCTCGAAAACGATGTGGCCGATATCGTTGTTGGTTGGAACGATGCCCTCCGTCATCTGGACTAGCCGGGCCGGGATTGCCGGAGCGAACTGGCTCATCATCGTGCGCATGAGATCGGCGATGTAGCCGCAGTGCATCTCTACCGGGCGCGTCTTCAGCGCATTCAAATACGCTGTCAGGTCAGCGCTTCCGAGCGGGATTGACGTTCCATCATCGTACTTTCCGTCCAAGTGACAGGCTGAAAAAGCAGAGATATACGCTGGGATGTTGGTCGCGTCCCAAGTTATCCGCTGCATGATCACTTCGGTTACGGGATCAGCAAACAGATAGCGGCCGAGCGCCGTGAGGTCGTATCCTACGCCGTTGTAGACATAGAGCCCAGGAACGACGTGGAAGGTGGAAGGAAGCGCGAGGGTTGCCGATGGGGCAAGCGGGATCGAGGTGTAGCCCGTCCCAAGAGCCAGATAAAATCGTGTGTCCATTTTTTTCCTGTTTGGTTCAGCATAAATTATGGTCGGGTAAAACAAGGACGCAATTGAAGCGACGAGTGATCTTCGCGTGATCACGCGGTTCTTCCCCGCGTATCAATCCATCCGGTGGTGGATATCGTGAACGTATCAGATGCGCCCGATGCGCTGGCGCGTGACCTGATCTGAGCGGACGCATTGGTGAGCGTTCTGAATTGCCCGCCCGCGGTGAACGAAGTGATTCCGGTACCACCAGCTTGTGCTGAGTACGAAAAGATTGATGATGATGGGGTTTGGTCCGTTAACGACAAGGGGGACATCAGAACAAAATGGTTGGAGGTGACGGCCTGATCAGCAACGCTGTAAATTGCTTCGACCACGACGCCCGTTGGGACCGTCAATGTTCTGGTAACTGCCGCTGTGCCGGGATTGGTGGCAGCTACATCCTGAATCGGAACGTCCCACAGAAACGTATCGCTGCTTTGCTGGAATAGCGTCCATTGGGACGATCCGTTGGTCTTCATCGATCCAATGCGCCGGAACAGCGTGTAATTCGTCGGCATGGTTGGCGACGTCGCCGAAAGCGACACCAACACATCGGTCACGCCGGTATCGAGGCGCTTGATGATGTGAGTGTGATACCATGTGCTGGCGGCGATCGAGCCGGTGTCAAGGCCGCCGTTTCCGGTCCCAACCGCCCACGCGCTCGTTGTCTTGGCCACAGCCGCATAAAGCCGAAGGATGTTGACGGCGGTGCTGTCCGCAGCCCATCCGGTCGCCACTGAGAACGTGGTGCTAGCGCCGGCCGTCGAGAGAGTCAGCCCGAACAGCTGCCCGTCGACCGGATCGAGATCCTCTCCATAGGCCACGATCGCGACTTGCGGCGCCGCGGTGAAGCTGATCTTGGCCGTAGTTCCGGCAGAGTTGAATAGTACCGTCGTCCGCGCCAGCGTGGTCCCGGCCACGGTATAGGCGCCATAGCCGCACTCCCATTGCGTCAGGTCCGCGCTTTCGGCCCGGTATTTGTAGATCGCGGCGTTAACGGCCTGGGCGCTGGCCGGGGTCTGATACCCCAGCACAGCCGCGGAAACGACAAAATCGCCCGTCCCGCTTGATGCTGCGGTGAACCGGCAGACATCGGCGAAAGAGGCCATTTACAGCACTTCGTAGAAGATATTCGCGCCGATCGCGCCGGCCGTGCCGACGTTGGCCGAGGACAGGACAGTTTCGGAGTTCGAGGTCGTCGCCACGCCGACGGACACCCATTCTTCCTCGGATCCCGGGTTGGTCTGCCACTGGATGATACCGCCGAAGGCGTTGAACGTCAGGTTGAGCCGGGCAATCGAGACGGCAGGCGACCGATTTGGCGGGGTCGAGGCCGCCACCATGGCCACCGGAGCCGTGGATACCGCAGTCGCTGCGATGTTGACCGGGGCGTCGGAGTTCGGCAGGGCCAACGCCGTCGGCGTGATCGCCAGCGCGGACGATCGCGCCAGGCAGGTTGCGGTGACCGCGCTCGAGCTGGCCTGTCCCATCAGCAAGACCTTGCCGATCTTGAGGATATCGGTCGCCGAGCCTGCCTTGAGAGCCGCGAACGTGCCGGCGGACAGCACGCCATCGGCCTGCGCGGTCGGGGTGAAGGTGGAGACCTGGAAGATGCGCTTGGACATGGGTTTTCCTTCTCAGCTTCGGGGCGCGCCGTCAGGCAGACGGGTAACGGCGACATTGACCCACATGGCGTTGCTACGGTGAGCGCGCATGATGAATGTCTTGTCCGGGCCTTCCGGAAGTAGTTCGTCGAGCGCCTTGGCGTAGGACGCCGCAGCAGATCGAAGCTTGGCCATGGTGGTGATCTGGTCTTCAGTCGGCTTGAGATATTCAAACGTCGATTCATGAAGCGGCATTTTTTGTTCCTTTACGGGATCAGCAATGAGCCCTGCTTGAGAAGGTTATCCACCACTTTCTTGTATGGCGTATGGATGTAGCCCGCCTGGTTTGCCTCAAACGCGCAGCCGTCACAAATGTAATGCCCCGCGCACTTCGCGCAGTAATGCCGGTCACGGGTCCTGAATGGATTCTTGACCACATGCGCATCGCAATGACTGCAGTGCAGCGTCTCCGTCTCGTAAACCTTGCCCTCGCGGCAGAACAGCGGGTCATAGCCGGCCCAGCGCGCCACATCCTCGGGCAGACCCGGGGAGGCGCGGTGGTCGATGACAAGCTCGCCCATCTGTTTCATGCGCGGATTTCTCTCAAAATTAGTTCGTTCCTTCTGAAGTTCTCATCAATCAGGCGCTGTCTTTCAGTGCATATTGCACTCAGCCTTACCCAGCGCACTCCATCATATATTTCTGCCCGGAGTGGTCCGATGAGCCATTTTCTGCGATATCTCACACTCAAAATCATTCGTTGAACTCCGTCGTGATGTGCGAGGCCTTGCCGTCCGGACCGCGGTGGATGACCTTGGGCGCCGCGTTCCGCCGCGATGCGATATCAAACACCTTGGCCGCCTCGGCGATCTGGTGCAACGCCATGTGGGGGTGGATGCCGTCCGAATCGGTGCCGCCGCCCTCGCCCTCCTTGGGCGTCGAGGCTTCGATCCGCTTGGAGTGGAATTCAAGCTTCTTGATCTCGAACTCGATCTCTTTCATGCGGAGGTCGATCTTCTTGCTTTCCAGATCGATCGTCGCGTTGCGCTCCTCGCCCTGATTCTCGATCTCCTGCCGGCGGATTTCGCTCTGTGCCTTCATGCGCTCCGTCTCGGCCTTGATCATCTCCGGGTCTGGCTTCTGCTGCGGATTGGCGGCCTTCGCCTTGGCATCCTGCTCGGCCTTGTCGCAGAACTCCTCAATGGCCGATTCCAGATCACGGCCAACCCGGAAGCCACGGACGCCAAAGCCCAGCATCTTGGCCGCCAAGGGCGCGAACTCCGGCACCATGGCTGTCACCTGGGCCGCAGTCTCGATGAACTTCGTGGTCGCGGTCAGAAATTCGATGCGCTGCGCTTTCTCCTGCTCGGCATCGCCCTGCACGGTCGAATCAGTCTCGATGTCGATCCGGAAGCCGCGCAGCTTGTCCTGCCGCAGTAGCGCGATCGCTTCCATGATCATGGCCAGCTTGCGTTGCTGGGCCATGTTGGGTGATTCGACCCCCACGGGCGCCGGAGCGGGGGCAGGAGGCCCGTTCGGTGTCTGTGGGGGGATCGGCGCCGGGGATGTCGGCGCTGACTGCATGGGCAGCTGCCCCATGGGCGGCACTGCCGCTTGCGGGTTCATCGGCGGGCCGCCGTTGTGACCCATCATCGGGTTTGGGGGAGGTGACGCTGGAGGATCAAGCCCCTCATCGTACAGCGCGCCCGACACCTCGATCAGCGTCTCCGGGCTGTAATGCTCCGCGATGATCTCGCCCATGATGCAGATCACATCACGGCAGTACCGCGCCATCGCATCCTGACGCTCCTGCACCCGGGTCGAAGAATTGTTGCTCTTCAGCCGCTGGCCGCCCATGGTCTCCCGGGCGTCGGACGTGCCGCGCATGATGTCGGAAATACCCGTGGTGCGGTCGAGGTCTTCAATGATCTTGGCCCGGACCTCGATCAGGATCTGCAGCGTCTTGGAAATTGCCTCGATCGGCACCCAGTCAATCGCGCCCTTCAGCCCGCCCTTCTCGGCGAACATGGCCCACGAATCGACCGGGATCAGGTTCGGCTCGGCCGCTTCCTCAAACACCCGCTTGAGCGACTGCGCCGCGCTGTCATAGACACCAACGACTTTGGTCGAGGCCGTCAGGATGTCGATGCGCTTGGTGAGCTCGTCGATCTGGATGTACTGGTCCTGGCTCTCCGCATAGTCCGGCACCGGGATCATGGTGTCGTTGGTCATGGTGGCCGAGAGCGGCTCGGGGCATGGGAAGAACCCCTGCAGCTTCAAGGGGTCGTCGACCTCCTTGCAGATCTTGTCGTAGCTCTTGGCGATGAAATAAACGCACCGGCCCGGCTTCCACCAGATTTCGTGCACGGTGGCCTGCATGCCCTCCTGGCCGGATAGCTGGCTGTCGCCCTTCTGGTCGCCCTCGGTCTTCGGCTTGTGGTCGAGTTCGATCTCTTTCCCGATCTTTTCCCCAAAATTCTCAATCAGGTCTTCACGGGACAGGAACAGCCGGCGGCCCACACCCTCGACCTCGGTCCATGTCCTGGCACCGGCCGGGAAGGTAAGGAAGTCCTCCCAATGCACGTAATCTACAGCCAGGTTCTCACTTGCCAGCTCCTCGGTGTCGGCCTGCTCCTCCTCTTTTGCATCCTCGCCCGTCTCGGTGACATCATCCTCGGCGGTCTGCTCCGGGCTGACCGAGCGCTCGAACTTCGGCGCATAGCGAATCCAGCACTGGCCACGCCCGGGGATCAGGTAGTCATTACGCGCCCGGCGCATGGTGGCGTCAAAGCCGCACATCGCGACCTCATACCGCAATGCACGCTCGAGGATGGTGGCCGCCACCCGGCCGGTCGGGTCCTTGTCGAGGAACCGCCGTTCGCTGATCGGGACTGGCGTCTTGGAATAGATGACCGGCTTCAGGGTTTCGACATTGGACCAGAACAGGTTGAGCCGCTTGGCAGCCCCCTTGCTGCTGTCGTCCTCCTCGTTCCTGTCATCCCGGTAGTTGCGGCATATCTTCTTGGCCCTCTTGTGCCACTTGCTATTGGCCTTCTCGCACTGCTCGATCTGGGTTTTCCAGTGAGCCGCCATCTCCTGTTCGGGCTGGAGCGCGATGGTCATACGCTAAACGACCCCATCGCGATCACTGAGATATTCGCCCCGGTCGTGACCTTCCATGGCCCGGAGGTGCTGAACAGGTTCAGCGGCACATAGAACGGTGCCAGCGAGGGAAGCGCCGTGGTTGCGCCTCCGGCATAGATCGGGATCGAGGTCGAGCCGTCCAGCAGCGTCACAACCCCGCCAGCGGCGGTCGCCGCCGTGATAAGCAGGCCTGCGATGAAGTCCCCCGTGGCCCCGTTCGTACCGAGCACCTGGGCCGTCTGGCTAGCCGCAACCGTCTCGTACATCGCGTTGACGGTCATCATGGGATTGCGAACGCCTGTCATCAGACCCTCTCGTTCTTCCGCTGCCGGCTCTGCGCGGCCCACAAATCATCAAGCGTGACCTGATTCCCAGCCCCGACCAGCAGCAGCTTTTGAGCCGGTTTCGGCACAAACTGTTTTATATATGGCCTTGACATGCACGCATAGCGAATTTCGTCCGGGGCATGGTCTTCGCTCTCGGTGTCCACATCCTCGGGCTTGTTGGTATCATGCTGCAGCGCCGGCAGCGTCCTTATCGAGTCGCGGCAGGTGCTAAAGAAGTAGATCCCGGGCCGCTCTCCGTCTCCGTTGAGGCGCGCACGTACTTGATCCCATCCACCCATAGCGCCACGGGCAGACACCCGGGCGTTATCAGCTCGTCGAAAAAATACTCCGCGCGTAGCCATCCGCTCCGCGATCGAAGGACCGCCATCGCTCGCAAAGGCTGCGGGGTCGAGGACACCGTAAGTGATTGCTGGATTACCCTCGATGTCCTTCGGCTCATCACGCTCCCTTTCCTTGATGCCGTCGGCTACGTCTTCGGCGGGGAGCTTGAGGCCGACGTTGGGGGCACTGGCGCCGTACCATTCTCGATAGCGGACGAGACTTCCTCGGGGTATCTGTCGTAAATCTCCAGTGCCGCACGTAATTGTGTCTCCCGCGACCGCCCACCAACCAATCGAAAAAGGCTTCGCAGATCCCCAATCACCGCTGCGAAACCGCGTCCAGTTCGCGGGGATTTGGAATGGTGCAATGACATGCTTTGCCTCCGAAAATTCAGGGAAGAACGCCCCCTCGATCACTGACCAGTCGCCCTCAAGCCAGGCCCGTACCAGCTGCGCGTTGCCCACCATCTGCAGGTTCGCCACGTACTCGGCGCCCAGATAGCGGTTGTCCTGCAGCTTGGAGGGGATGAACACCCGCTCCCGCTTCACGCTCTCCTTGGTCCACGGGTTCTCGTACGTCTCGGTGATGGTCCGCCAACCAAGCGGTGCAGGATCGATATAGCGAGCGCGCACCCACTGATGGCCAGGTCCGCCGGGATTCCCGGTGGCCCTAAACCCACACGGAATGCCATGACCGCTCCTAAGTGTGGCCATAAGCTTGAAAACAGGGCCAGGCGAAGGAAACGTGCCGATCTCCTCGATATAGACCCTTGTGTGTGATCGCCCCTGGTAGGCGTCCGCATCACTGTCATGATCGAGATACGCGAACTGAAACCGTGACCCATTGGGGAACCGCCAGAACTTCTCCTGCTCATGGTAGCTCGCCCCAAGCTGCCTGAACAGCTGCCGGCTGCGCTCGATCGTGTCGACCAGCTGCGTCCGCTCGCGGCGGAACATGATCCCGTTGCAGTGCTCGCCGTACTGGTCCTGATGGCTGACCCATTCGCCCAACATGCCGTCAGTCTTGCCGCCGCCTCGAGCACCCCCAAAGAACACCTCGAAGATCGGGCAGGCCAGCAGGGCCTCCTGTGGGCCTGGCTGCGGTCCCCAGATTACGTCGTAGACTTGGCTGGGCTTAGCCATCCACGACCAAGCCCATCGCCAAGAAGATCGTGACCCAGCCCTCGACCTCGACATCAGACATCGGCACGACATAGCCCGGCGTCTCAGTCGGCCTGCGGATCGCGCGCAGCAAGTTGCGGAGCTCGTCCGTGGTCACTTCAGGGCCTCATCGATCATGGTGCGCCAGATATCCTCAGCACCATAACTGATTGACATCGTTTTGATTTGCCTGATTGCTTCAGTAGGCTCGCGCATGGCCTCGAGCGCGGCCCGGGCCATCGTTGCATAGTCCTGATCTATCGTATCGCTTTGCTTCAGCGGCGCTTCCGCGATCGCCTTCGCCACCCTCTCGATCATCTCGCCTGCCATGCTCAATGCTCCGTCCTGTGCTGCGGTGGGACGTAGGTCTGCTCCCATTCCTCGGGGGTCTTGATCGCCGGGGGCGCCCGAATCACTCGGGTTGTGACCTCGCCAGCGTGTTCAACGAACACAGTATCAGGCAAGACTTTCTTCAAAAGCCCAAGTGCAGCAGTGACTTGCGCTGGCTCTAGCTGAATTTTTCCGTTTACGTACAAAATCAATCGCTTGGTCAGCAATCCTGCCTGTATTTTCCTCCGGGTGTTTTTCTCCCAGTCGTTTCCGAGCAGGGAGCCTCCGACCACCTTGCGCTTGGTGCGATCAGATCCCATCGGTCTCGCCTGATAGCCTGAAGTGACGCTTGAGCGTGGGGTCAAGAGCATCCCATTTGGCCTGGTCGAACCTGATGCGATTCATCAGGCTGCCGAAGGTCTTGCTGACGATCAGCGCCAGCTCATAGGCCGTGATGTCTGGCTGCGGCTCGAATGTTGCATGAATGACCATCACACGCCCTCCGGCCATGGTTCCTTGATCACGTCGTATCCCATGTGCTTGTCCGGAACCTTGATCTTGTTGACCTGCTCAGGCCTGATTGAGACGCATAGCACGTTGCGGGATTTCCCGCTATCCGGGTCGACTTCGGTGCGGACCCAGACGGAATGGTATTGTGGTGGCGCGTTGAGGCGCAGGATCAGGGTCTGCGCAGCTTGGAGGATGTCGCTCATTTTCCGCTCTCCAAGCCCACGCATCCAGCTTTCCAAATGACCAGTCCCACGCAGAACAGCGTGCCGGCAGCTCCAAACTGATAGATGATCGCCACAGCCATCAAAGACAAACCGATAATCCAGAAGGAAATATCGTATTTCGTATCCTGATCTGCTTCATTCCAAGCAATGCCCAGCCTTCGAAGCGATTTGCGTGTTCCAGCCCATGAGTCACTCATTCTGCCGTCTCCTGTTCCGTCGGCTCATCGCAAGCCAACCTCATCTGCTTGATCGCAAAGTCAATTCCCGCGTTGTAGCCACGCTGGAACGGATATTCGATCCGTCTTTCCTTGAATTTCCCGGCAATCAGCCTGTCGTAAAGCTCTGCCACCAGTTGTTCGCTCATGGGGTTTCTTTTTCAACGGTCAGAGAACACATCGCGGACATGGCACCATAAATGCCTTATCCTTGTCTGGGCTGCTGGATTTGACACGTCGAGCGCCGTCACAAACGTCACACCGCTCAACGAAATCTGCGACCTTGTTGCGAGCCTGACCGAGCAGAACGATAGCATCTGTTAGCAACGGATCGGCGCCAAGGTGCTCTACGGCCAGCATGACGCTACGAATCATCGTCTCTGCGTCACAGTTAAGGTCCAGCCTATCGCGTCTTGGAACGCCATTATCCACTCGCTTCATGATATTTCCCTATCTGATGGTTCGTCTAAAACTTCCCGATTCGAGAGGAAGTGGTCTGCAATGGACGAAAGCGCGGAAGCGTCGCGTCACCCAACTACCAGTCACGATGCCTTTGCAAATCGCTCCGGAGGCCTGTCATTCTGCTCGAAATACTTGCAGCTCATCGCATCTTCGGGGATTGCTGGCCCCTCTTCGCGCATCAGTTGCTTGTACTTGCTGCAGATCGCCGGCTTGATAAGCCCGCGGTATTTACCGCCCTTGGCCCGATAATCGTCCTTGACGTGAGCCCACATCGTGCACTCCCGACAGGTCTTTCCGCGAGGTCCAGTTCCGGCGAAATGAGCCTGGCCGGGATGGGTTGCTCTTGCCATCGCATCAGCCGGTGCGGACGTCAGTTTGTCGCTCAATGCGTCCTTGAACAAACTCATCGGTCGATCCTTTCCATGAATCCCTCGTGGAGATCGTCAAACAGTCGGCGCTTTTCCGCCAACGGTAAGCGCGTCCCATATTGCTTGCAGCGCGATTTTCGCGTGTGGAGAGAAATTCTTGCCTGCACACCATCGGATGAAGTCCATCTTGCTTCCTTTCCCTGCCCTTGAGTTCAGATTGTCGCATGCAGAGCTTCGCCGGTAACAGCGAAGCCTGCCCTTCGAGACGAGTTGTCTGCAGAGGGATCGTCGGATCGAAGAACCCTTCCGGGTAGGCCGGGGTCATGCGGTCGGCCTTTACTCTCGCTTGTTGGCGCGGAACCACCAGAAGCCGATCCGTCAGCCGCCAGCTATCCTCCGGGTCGTAATGTTCAACGGCGCCCGGACCTGCTCCACGACAGCCGCCAGCCGGCGCAGAGCTTTCAAAGGTGCCGCAGATTTCCGCAACAACCCTGGCTAGGCTCGCGGTTCCTGGCCCGATGGACGGGTTACCGCTGAAATGCATCTGAGGGGGGTTGGATTTGGGGCTTGAGGATGCTAAGTGAGCATCTACGGATTGAGGTTGGTCCCAAACGTAAACCTTGATCAGAGCCGAGCGGCTGCGAACCGCGTCGGTTCATCCTTTTAAGACCCTTGTCATTCATTTGGCAAGGGTCTTTCAATTTGAGCCCGTAGCGCGGCCACCTGTACGGCGAAATCCGGGTCCGCGGCCATCAGGGCTTTCACCTTCCAGATCGCGTGGTAGGCGGTCGAATGGTCTCTGTCGCCAAACCTGCGGCCTATCTCGGAAATGGATTTCCCTGTGGTTTCAGAGGCTAGGTACATTCCGACCTGGCGAGCCCTGACGAATTGCACGAACCGCCTATCCGAGAGCAGGTTGACCATGGTCACGTTTCCCCAAGCGCAGACCAGCTTTTGGATGTTCCTGATCTCATTGGCGCGAAAAACAGGGTTATCCACAGGTTGTGGAGGTATTTTGGTCTCCGGAATGACCGGATAGACCAGAATCTCGCGCAGATTGGCTTTGACCTTCGGAGGCGCCGGCGCCAGTTCCCGCTGGGAGGCCGAGGGGCATTTCACCCCCGTATCGACCTTGGCCTTGGCAGCAATGCTCAATTTAAGGGCATGGTGGCGGGCCTGGATCTCAGAGAGGCTGCGGTTCTCAAGCTCGGTCCATGCTGTCATTTGCAATCCTTCGTCGTATCCATACGATCCTGCATTGCACAGGTATTTTTGGCAGCCTCTGAAAATTCCTTTTGAAGGTCCGCCTTCGATATGCGATTTTTCAGAGATGCCTCAAGCGATCGCCTCCACGGAGGCCAAACGGGTCAAGGGCCGAACCGATACCCGCGTGAATTCCCGTCTCATGCGCAAGCCCTCACAATCACCCGCATTCCGGCCGGTGCGTGTCCCCAGATCACATGCAGCCCGCGCATGTTCTTCTTGGCGTCGTTGGCGATGATCTCGATGCGTCGGAGATAGTCGATCACCGATTTGATGCCGTTGTCCGCGTCGAGTTCGCAGTGGTCTTCGGACAGGACGATGGTCACGGTGAAGCGCTCAAGACGGTCGAACTTCGGCGGTTTTGCCGAACGCTTGGCGGCCATCACGAATCGATCGGCCTGCTCTTTCCATGCCCGAAGCTTGGGCTGGGCGCTCCAGTCGACCCGGCGGGTCCGGTTCACGGACAGCGGCGGCGGCAGGTCGAGCATGACCACATCTTGGGCAGGGAGATCGTCAAGGGCGTACATCATGGATTCGCCTCGCGCCAAATCTGATCGGCCTCCGCTTGCGTCAGGATGCCCTTATCCTTGCGGCCGACAAGAATGCTCGGCGGCAGCCGGATGTGATCGTCGACCGGACGCCAGAGATGCAGGCAATGGGGATGATTATTGACGTATTCCGACCGCGGTGGGTGGAATTGAATGACGCACTCCTCCTCCGACCAGAAGAGATCCTTCACGAAGCACATTTCCTGCCAATTAGGCGGGCGCCTGCGCGTTGAAACAGAGACGTGCTCCCATCCTGCAGACATCTTGTCGTCGGCATCAGCGCCGCTAGCAACGATGCAGAGCCGCTCTCCGCACGGACCTTGCATAAAGAACTGGCCGTATGCACCCCATGATGGGTCACTCCGGGTTGGTCCCGACAACACCCGACCAGATTCTAGTTTTTCAGGTAGGTCCTTCCGCATCAGGACCCCCTTTCGGGAGCGCGGAGGAATGTCGGCAGCGGCTCCAACTGAGCCCGCTGTTCTCTCGCGCGGTAATAGGCGAGATCGTCGCGCCAGCATTTCAGCTCGTCGATCGGGACCAGCACGTAGCCGGCGGGAGGGTAGGCTTCTGACGGACCGGGCGTAACTCCGGCTTCCGCGTTTACGGACCTGCTGCTTGACCGGATTGCTCCGGGGCCTACGTCAGTCTCCAGTCTGGGTCTCTCCCCAGCACCGTCAGAACTCTGATCAATGCTAGCCGCTGCAGGGGAGGACTCTGCAGCGGCCAGCTCACCCGCGCCACAAGCCGGCATCACTGACGGCTCACGCTCACCGGGGCTGATGTGAGGCGCTGAGGATGGCGCGGGTGAAGTCTTGAAGGGGTTTGCGAGGTCGAGGGCGGGGTGCATTATGCTTCTCTTTCAATGAGCTAACACGAGCACGAAAAGATGCCTACCGGGCCGCCATCCGGCGTCTTGCCCGTGACCGCCGCGTAGTGGGTCCAGAACTCGTCTGGCGTGCTCTGGCCTTCCCACTTGTCGCCCTCGATCAGATAGTCACCCCACCTATTTCCGGGGTCGCAATGAGAGGCCGCTACGCGCATCATCTTGTCGTAATCGGCGTCGACTGCATCCGCAAAATCGCGCAACCATTTCTCGGATGCCGATGACGTGGCGCGGCCATCATTGGCGATATCCGGATGGGACCAAAGATGCTTCAGGCTGGTGATCGTGTTCGGATAGAGCATCATCCAGAAACGATCTCCTTCCTTGACACCTTTCGGCAGGAACGGGTCAACGATGCCGAGCAGCTTGTAGCCGCCTGCTGGCTTGGATGTGACGCGATATCCATGCTCGGTAAAGCCAATGTGTTGCCCCGGCTTGAGAGGTTCGGCTGCAACCACAGACATGACAGCCACGTGGATGGCATCGCGCTCATATTGAGCGGCGTGAAATTTGCCGATCGTCTGCTGTGTGTCTTCTTTGCTCATTTATGCCTCCAGAAAGTCGTCAGCGCGCAGCTTGCCGCGCGATAGCTTGATCAAACGCGAGATGAGAGCCAGCGACGGAGCCTGTTGACCAAGCTCGATGCGGCATAGGGATGGCACCGACATATCAACCTTCTCGGCCAACTCTGCCAATGTCAGTCCGGCGTCTTTGCGGTATTTTCGTAGAGGATGATTTGCCATGAGCAAATTCATCGCACAGAAAAAAACTTTCGTCAAATGGAAAACAACTGTTGATTTTGTTTTCGGCATGTGAAACAAGAGGGCATCAGATCGCTGATGGAGAGCCGCCATGGCCTACACAATCGAAACCGTCCGCACTCGCTGGGGCTTCGTCGCTATCATCCGCGACCAGTCCGGCCGGATCGTCACGCAGACCGTTGAAGTCGCCAAGGAAGGCCACGCCCATCGTGGCGCCCGCGCGATCTGCCTGAACCTGAAAAAGGCGGTGGCGTGATGGAACAGTGCCGCACCCACCACTTCGATAACGGCGACGTCATCACCGGGCTTTGCCCGAACGGCGAGTTCGGCGCCTATCTTGAGCGCCATGACGGCCGGGTCCGCGGTTACGGCCATACCCGCTTTGCGGCGATCGCCGACCTCGTTGAATCGCTTGACCTGCAGGAGCCGGAAGACTTCGACCGGCAGTCCGCCGCGTTCGACCATGCGCACGACCTCCGCAAGAACTGGGAGGCGTGATGATGGCGACCAAGACCTATGACCCCGCCTGCTACGCGCTCGCCGAGCAGTTTTTGGCTGATGAGCCGCGCCTCAACACTGAGGCCGCGAAGATCACGCTGGCGGCCGAAATCCAAGACTGCATCGAGCAAGAGATCAATTTCATGCGCCATCAGTTGGCGCCGGCTCGCAAGCACGAGGTGGCCAATGGGTGAGCCAAATCTTGGACTGCCTTGGTATGCCGATGAAGATCAGCGCGAGGGCATGGCTTGGAATATCCATATCGTCGAGATGAACCAGCCCCACATGCGCATTTGCTTCATGGCTACATCGCCAGATACACGACCACAAGAGCGCGCCGCGTTCATCATCGAGGCCTGCAACAACCACGACCGCCTCACCCGCGAGAACGAGGCGATGCGGAAGGCGCTGGAGGACTGTCTCGGCTGTGTAACTGCGGCTGAAGCCGAAGGACTGCATGAAGTAGTCGAAGAACTACGCGGCTTCAGCGAGCAGACAGATCGCCTCATTGATCTAGTCGAGCGCCGACTAATCTGGGTTCGAAACTATGCAGAGCCCGCCCTCTCCTCTCTCAAGGAATCCCCCGATGCGAAAGCCTGAGCCCGAACTGGTCGCCTGCTACATCAAGCTCCTGCCCGAATTTCTGGCGGTAGTGGTGCTCATCAGCATGTGCATACTCGTAGCCAGCGAGGCCAGCAACGTGATCCTTCGCGAACGGCTCGCCGCGCATCAGATGGTGCGGCGATGAAATTCACAGCCACGATCGCCCCGCCTCTCGCCGCCGCACTCGCCGGAACGCTGTTCATGATCGTGGAACACTATTACGTGGCTCCGTTGCTCGCAAGGTGGTTCGAATGAACGAGAGCGATCTTCACAGGGCCATTGAGGCCGCCAAGAGCCTACGCTTGGAGATCGCGCGCATGTGCTGCGGCGACGAGCAGTTGCTCGCCGACACGTTCGAGGGTGAGACCACGCTTGACGCAGAAATCCGCGCCGCGGTGCTCCTGATCGAGGAGGACGAGATTTTCGTCACCGGCATCAAAGCGCGCGAGGCTGAATTGAAGAATCGGCGGCTGCGGTTCGAGAAGCGCATTGAAGCGACGCGCGGGCTGATCGAGCAGGCCTTGACGTTGGCAAACTGGCAGAACCTGGAGATGGACATCGGAACCGTCGTGCTCGGCAAAGCCGCGCCACGGCTGGCGATCGACGACGAGAGCGCGATACCGACGCAGTTTTGGAAGCGCAACGATCCGACGCTCGACAAGGCGGGACTAACAAAGGTTCTGCGCGAACGCCAAAAGGCGTTGGACAATCTCTTTGCAGCCAAGATACCGCCAGAAGCCCGCGCGCTCGAGATCGAGAAATTGAACGCAGAGATGCCGGCTATCCTCGGCGTTCACATGGAAACTGACGGCGTAACGCTGACAATTCGAAGGGCCTGACATGAACCAGATTGCACGAATCCAGCCGGCCGGCGTCGCCTCGTGGACCTCGCGCCAGCTCGACACCATCAAGCGCACGGTCGCCCGCGACACCAACCACGATGAGTTCGACCTTTTCATCGAATACGCGCGATCGAAGCAGCTTGATCCGTTCTCAAAACAGATCATCGCCGTTGTCTACTCCAAGGACGACGAGAAGAAGCGCAAGATGACGATCATCGTCACGCAAGACGGCCAGCGCGTCTTAGCGTCCCGGTGCCGCGATTATCGGCCGTCCGAGACGGAGCCGGAGTTCACATATCAGCCGGATTTCAAGTGCCAGACCAACCCGCTCGGCATCGAGAAGGTAACGGTTACTCTGTGGAAACAGGACAGCGGCGGTGCCTGGCACCCGGTCAAGGGTTGGGCCTATTGGGATGAGTATGCCCCGATCAAAGAGGAGTGGGCATTCGATCAGGAGTCCGGCAAGCGCAAGCCGACCGGGAAACTGACCATCGATGCATCGGGAAACTGGGCCAAGATGCCCCGCGTCATGCTGGCCAAGTGCGCCAACATGGTCGCGCTGCGCGCCGGCTGGCCGGAGACGTTCTCTGGCCTCTATGTGGAGGAGGAGATGGACCGCGCCAAGGCGACCGACCTAACCGCCTCCGAGATGGTTGAGCACGAGCGCGAGGAACGCCGCATGAAGTCGATCGCCATGTCAGACGATGAATACCCGTTCGTCGACCACGAAGGGACAATGACATTCATCCCGGCTGGCAGGTACGGCGACCGCGTCATCATGATGGCCCGGAACTGCACGGACCTCGCCGAACTCGACAGCATGAAGACCAGCAACCGGGAAGGCCTGCAGCGGTTCTGGGCTCGCCACAAGGATGATGCGCTATCGGTCAACGCCGAGCTGGAAAAGCTCCGCAGCGCGCTCGCAAAGGTCGCCTGACATGAAGCCGCTCGCCATCCGCGCCGGCCATCTGATATTCGAGCATGTGCAGCCTGACGGCCTCGGTGGAGAGCCTACGATCGACAACTGCAAATGCTACTGCGATGTCTGCGCGGACAAGAAGACAGTTGAGGAAGACAATCCGCGCATGGCCAAGGCCGACAGAGTACTGAAGCGCTCCTATGGCCTGATGCCGACGAAACGGCCGATTGCATCACGAGGCTTTTCCAGGCGCCAGCGCACCCATGCGGGACGGCCGCCGGTTCAACGTTTTAGCTAATGGGAAATAAAGGAAAATGAGAAAACCACGACTTCATAAGCGGATGTACGCCGTATCTAAGGAAGGAACCGGCATCATCGCAGGCACGATGGCCTACTCCCGGAAAGCCGCTATCGAGCACTTCACGCCGCACTGCAATTGGGAAATGTACAAGCGAGCAGGATACCGAACCGTGCTGGCGCGGGTCGAGATCATTATTCGATAATTGGGAATCAACGCACATGACACGCGGCGAACGAATACTAGAAGCGATCGAGGACGAGGTTCTCCAACGCCTCAACCCATCTGGTGATGACTGCCCAGAGTGCGGCGGCGATGGTTACACATATGATTGTTTCGAGGAATTTGCTTGCATCGATCCGGAATCGGGATGCGCCGACTGCGCTCGTCGCTGTCTCTGGTGTGCAGAGCTGAAGCGCGACCGTCTGAAGGGCGTCCGTGAGGCCGTGATTGAGGCGAATGACGTCGATGTTGCTACTGCTTGGCTGAAGCAGATCGGCCGGTGGCGCGACGGTATCACCGAAGATCAGATCAGGGCTGAGCTTGTCAAAGCCCAAAGCAGCGTTAATGCCCCGGCAGGGAAAGGTTGAGCCATGAGCAAGTTGGACCCGTTGGAAATGCTACTCGACGCGGCGAGGTTCATTGAACGCGACAAGCCAGAATGGGCCAAGGCTGCACGCGAATCCGTCGCCGCCATCCGCGCTCAGTCCGACGTGCGGGCCCCCGCTCCTCATCAGGGCGAGCCGGTCGCGTGGCGGTGGAAATTCCATGGGCAGTGGTTCGTCAGCGTTTACCCTGCACCTAACAAACACCCATGTGAACCACTCTACGCCGGCCTGCCACCATCTGCCGCCATCGCCGAGGACTGCGCCAAGATCGCTGAGGGGCATGTCGGTGCGGCCAACGATCCGAACTACGACGAAGCATGCCGCGACATCGCGAAGGCGATCAGGGACACGCATATCGTTGAAGGAGTGGGGAAATGATAGACCCTGCGCTGCGCCATTCGTGCGAATGCACGCTCTGCCAGGAGAAAACCGACGAAATCGATCGTCTACGGAAAATCGCAATCGAGCGCATGGACCTGTTCAAACAGGCTGCGAACAACGTTGAGCAATTGGATGCTGAGGTAGCCAGTCTCCGCGCCCAGCTTACCGGATGCGGAGGCGACGTGAAGGCATGCACGTCTGACGTGCCGTGCGCTTTTGGCGCGCTGGCCCAGATCGAGAACCTCCGCGCCCAGCTTGCGAGCGCGCGGAAGGCGCTGGCATGGATCAAGGCCAACAAAGGCGCACATCCCGGCAACATCGTCGCAGTGATCGAAGAATGCGAGCGCGAGGTCGGATGTTCCTTGACTGACGAGAAAGGCACATCATGAAACCGGCCCGAGACGACGATATCCCGAAGGCGACTCACGAAGGCACCGCCACTTTGTTCGGTGTCAAGGTCCGAACGTTTCGCCTGGATGATGGCCGATCGGTAATCCATGCCGATGACTTCCATAAGCTGCTCGATGCGATGTTCGATCCAGCGTTGTCTTCTGCTTACCGAAAGGACGAGACATGACTTTATCGCCAGAGCAGATTGATCAACTCCGTAGCGTGCTCATCCGAGTTTCTGATTTGCCATATTTCAAGAATGATCTTGTCGCGGAAATCGTTCATGATGCGAGACTTGCTCTGGTAATCTTGACACCACACCCCATAACGGGAGCTGAAATACGAGCATATCAAGAAGAGCATCAGGTGGGTTTCTACGACGCGAAGGCAGCATTAAAGACCGCAGACCGCGAGGGTTCAAAGTGACGGACTGGCAACCGATTGAGACCGCACCGAAGGATGGAACGTGGGTCAAAGTTCGTGGGCACGACTATGGAGACCGCGCGCGCAAGCGACACCATGCGATTGCCTTCTACGAAAATGACGTCTGGCACGAGGTAGGAAGCGAAGGCAGCATCCTCTATTACCTCGACGGGTGGAAGCCGCTGTAGCGTTTCACACCACTTAAGGAAAACACGATGCCAGACCCATACGCCAATGGTGCCGAGGATTACGCCGAAAGTCTCGGAAAGCCATCTGAGTTGGAAATACGGATAGCCAAACACCTCTGGCACCGCTTTGGCAATTCGAGCGTCGAGGAATGGGAAAACGAAACCCACAAGGCCGATTACATTGACGCTGCAGTATCAGTTCTTTACACGGCGCACCGAGCATGGAGGAAACCGTGAGCAAAATAACAGTCACCGTTTCCGGCGAAACAGGCTCCGGTAAATCAGCCATCGTCGGAGAGATCGAGATCGCGTTAAAAGCCATCGGCGTCCCGGTGACTGTCGCCGAACGCGATACGATGGTTGTCGCTGACTATCAGTATTGGATCAACCTCTACAAGCCAGAGGTGACGATTGTCGAGCATAACATTCCGGTCGCGGCACACCCCACGGAAGGAGGAAAATGCTACTCTCCCGAAGTTCCTTCATGGGTCGATGCAGCAGCCTTACAGGCCGCTCGTGAAATAGCCGCTTTGGCTGGACCTGTTCCAGCGTATCAGAAAATTGCAGCCATTCAGACCATCGTAGCGCGCGAAATGATGCGCGCTCGGCGAGGCGGCCGACATCCGCAATCTCGGTGACGTGAAGTGGATCGCAACGGAGGATACTAGCAGATCGGGCAAGCAAAGCGGTTTGGATTGGTCCTGTT
>Ga0247666_1000187_pt1 | contig 23963 bp, 26 predicted proteins | sample CNK07_metaG_FD_183025 | JGI IMG/M metagenome (GOLD analysis project Ga0247666, IMG submission 183025) | Soil microbial communities from Purdue University Martell Research Forest, Indiana, United States - CNK07 | ecosystem: Environmental > Terrestrial > Soil > Temperate forest > Bulk soil...
TCTCGTAGCTTACCAACTCCAGCCAAAGAAACCGAGCCTCCACTTCACAAAGACAGAGCAACGACTCCTAGCGGAGCCGTTGCTACTGGTAGTGTAGCGGATGATGGTTATGTCGAATTGGGGTTAAGCAGTAATTCGTGGCAAGAAATTACTGAAGCGCTTCCTGGGGACGCCATTATCTACAAGATGGCAGAGAGAGGGCGGCTACAATTGAATGGTGAAGATCGATTCGTTTATACTCAATTATTTGCAAAGACAGATATGACGCCGATCTCGCGCTTGACCATGCCAGGAATATGGCAAGCGTACATACCGAAAAAGCGTGAATGGCGTGTGACGTTTGTAGGTGAGCAAGTTTTTGCTGCCACTATTTATACCTCAGAACGTGCGAAAGATGATTGGCGTAGGATGCAGCTTAACGATGCGGACGTCACATTCAAAAAAGGAAAATTTCCGTCGTCGCTTGCTATCAAATGTCAGCAGATGCTTAAGCGATATGGTTTACGATTTGGTGCCTTTGACTTTATCGAAACACCTACGGGTGACTTTGTATTTTTGGAGCTAAACCCCAATGGACAGTATATGTGGCTCCAGAACAAACTTGGTATGCCAATTGCTGAAGCGATTGCTGACACACTTATGACCATCGCAAGCGATAGCCTTCTGTAGCTCTTTACCCCCTCGTGACAATTTTAACGTTTTCTGTTCGGTAAACAGTCTATGCTAAGCATAAGGAGTTAGCAAGAATTCAGAAAGTGGCAGGCTATGAGCAAACACCAGTAGACGCGATGAGTGGACTACCATTGTTGATTGTTCCTGATGATCGAGTATTGCCAATATTGTACCGAGAAGTATCCGCCATAGATCTAGATGGTCGGGTTACGGCTGACTACAATCATGCTTTCCACCCGGCAAGGTGGGTTACTGACCGAGCGATACGTGATGCACGTGTACAATTTGTGATGCGTGAGACGCACGATGCATACCACAGTGTATATAGCGGACCACCGCTGCCGACCACGAGAGTTGAACGATTAAAGACGATGGTTCTGTGCGCTGCGGGTTATGTACCCCCACAAGGTCTTAAGTTTGATGCGGATGGACCGCGGCAGGTTGATCTGACTGCCGAACAGCGTGATCGATTACGTATAAGTGGGGAGGTCCGAGTGGCCTCCTTTTCTGTTGTGCAGCGCTACTTAAAAGAGGCAGTACTAGCTCAGCCAGCGGATCATATCAGACCAGCAATTATTGATAGATTCTTGTCGCTTGATAGTTTTGTTCCTGACGAGGCGAAAGAGCAGTGTTACTTGGCACATTTATTGTTATCGCTCTTCATCGATTGCATCGAAGATCCGATCGATGAACCATATAGTTTTGGCAGAAGATCTAATCTGCTTCGCCCCGATGCACCAGCTCGCCCAGGAGACTTTATCCATAACACCATAGTTTTTAGCAATAAGCACGTACGAAGTGTAGTCGGAGAGCTTACGAAAAAATTTATAAAATACCGCGACGGACCTGATGTCGCGCTGCGACTTGGTGGCTTGGCGACAGCCCGCTAAACATCCCAAAAGAGTACGTAGTAACTAATAACGATAGTGTTCGGGCTTGAAAGGGCCGTTTTCTGGAATTCCCATGTAGGCAGATTGATCGTGGTTGAGTTTGCTGAGCTTACCCCCTAGAGCTTCGACGTGCAGCCTTGCGACTTTCTCATCCAGTTCTTTCGGCAAGCGGTAGACGCCAACCTCATAGCTGTTGTTCCATAGCTCCAGTTGGGCCAGGACTTGGTTACTGAAAGAGTTACTCATAACGAAGGACGGATGACCCGTGGCGCAGCCAAGGTTGACTAGGCGGCCTTCGGCTAACATGATGATACGGTGGCCGTCAGGGAAGGTGTAAAGATCAACCTGCGGCTTAATCTCTTCTTTTTTGATGCCTGGCAGCTTATTGAGCGGTTCTACTTGGATTTCGACATCGAAATGACCGATATTGCAGACAATAGCCGTATCTGGCATTTTTTTCATATGGTCGAGAGTGACGATATCCTTACAACCCGTCGTTGTGACGAAGATATGTCCCTGGGGGGCAGCCTCCTCCATAGTAATCACCTCAAATCCCTCCATCATAGCTTGCAGTGCACAAATAGGATCTATCTCAGTTACGAGAACGCGACAACCATAGCTAGCGAGTGATTGCGCGCAGCCTTTACCGACGTCACCATAACCAGCAACTACGGCAACTTTACCAGCAAGCATGACATCGGTAGCTCGTTTAATCCCATCTACTAGCGACTCTCGACAGCCGTATTTATTGTCAAATTTGCTTTTTGTAACACTGTCGTTGACGTTAATGGCGGGCAAACGCAAGGTGCCTTTTTCCACCATTTGGTAGAGGTGATGAACGCCGGTAGTTGTTTCTTCAGATACCCCTCTAATCTCACCAAGCAATTCAGGGTGCTTTTCATGTACAAGGCCAGTTAAGTCGCCGCCGTCGTCCAAAAGCAGATTAGGGCCCTTACCGCGTGCAAACTGAAGCGTTTGCTCGGTGCACCACCAGTATTCTTCTTCAGTTTCACCCTTCCAGGCAAATACAGGGACACCGGCTTTCGCAATAGCTGCCGCCGCGTGATCCTGGGTGCTAAAGATATTGCAAGATGCCCATCGTACTTCAGCCCCCAATTCCACTAGTGTTTCAATGAGCACCGCTGTCTGGATGGTCATGTGCAGGCTGCCAGCAATACGTGCACCCTTGAGTGGTTTTTTGTCCTTGTACTCATCACGTAACGCCATGAGGCCGGGCATTTCTTTCTCGGCAAGAATAATTTCTTTACGACCCCAATCGCTTAGGCTAATGTCTTTGACCTTATAGTCACTCATACTGTATACTCCTGTATTCCTTTCATTCTCGTTCCAACGCTTACTTAATCTTCGGCTGGCAATTCACTACCGAAGGCTTTTGTATATCGAGTTTTTACCGTATCGATCGTGAAGCTATGGTTTTGCGTGCCAACGGCTTCAATCGCAAACGATGCAGTGACGGCGCCGAGCTGTGCGGAAACGGCAAGCGGCCAGTTATGCACAAAGCCATACAAGAAGCCGGCGCGAAAGGCGTCCCCGGCGCCTGTGGGATCGGCGAGCTTATTGGGTTCGGCAATCCCCACCTTGATAGGTTTGTCTATTTTTGAGCCTTCTATAACCGAGCCATTTTTTCCAAGAGTGGTGATGACAATCGGTATCGTTTGCTTGATTTTTTCAGGAGCCAGACCCGTTTTTTGACTCAGCACGCCTAATTCATATTCGTTGAGAATGAGCATTTCGGCGACCTGCACTCCCTGAGCCATATCCTCGCCCGAGAGGTTACTGACTTGCTGACCGATGTCGTAGCACAGACGTAACCCCCATTGTCGACACTCTTGGACTTGACGTCGCATGGCCTTCGGGTCATGTGGCGAGATAACAACAATAGGGCTAGCATTTTTCCAGGGCTTGAAGGTTAAGCTATCGCTATCGAACATGGCACCGGGGTAAAAACCACCGACCTGATTTTGGTCAGCATCAGTGATGACATTGAAAGCGGCGGTTGGCAGCTTGCTTTCGAATACGTGGGTGATATTGACACCAACATGTGCCAAGTTTTCCATATAGGTTACGGCATCCGGACCGGTAGAACCGACTAAGAATGGCTCCTTGCCGAGCAATGCTAATGAATACGCAATGTTGGCCCCCACGCCCCCGTAGGCATCTTGTTGGGTATCGAGAAAAATAGAAATAGAGAGAGTATCTAACTTATCCGACCGTATGTGGTCGCGATAGGTGCCGTTGAAGCTCATGATTCGGTCTATGGCAATCGACCCTGAGATAACAATGGGAGTGTTGTTCACTCCTCCATCCTATCAGCCGCCGGCAACAGATACAACCATTTGCTCTTTTGTAAGCATTACGGTATAATTACCTCTGTTATTAACTAACCTGCATGTGTGATCGGCATACATGCATCGTTGTAGCTACTACGGCGATTCCAAAGGAGGAACATGAACCAATACGAAATAGCGGTTCTTTATCATCCGGATCTAGAGATTGATCTGGAAAAAGCGACAAGTCGGATCGAAAATATTTTTACCGACAACAAGGGTACGGTGACGAACGCCGACAATTGGGGCAAGCGCAAGCTGGCCTATCCAATTAAAAAGAACGAATCCGCAGTGTATGTCATCTACACCGTAGAATTGCCAGCTGAAGCGGTTCGTAAGGTTGAGAGCACACTGAATATTACTGATGAAGTGATTCGTTTTTTGATCGTTCGTCCAGATCTAAAGGCTATTGCGAAAGCTGAAGCCTTGAAGACGCTCAAAGCCAAAAAGGCAGCTGAGCGTGGCGAAAGCAGTGAAGAGAAAACTGAAGAAGAGTAGCTAATAAAGCAGATCTAGGGTGATAATCCTAGCCTAGAAAGAAGGGGGTAGTAGCATGGCACGAAGTGTCAACCAAGTCATCTTATTGGGGAATTTAACACGGGATCCGGAATTACGCCAGACACCTAGCGGGCAGAGCGTCTGTAGCTTCAGCCTTGCGCTTAACCGCGCGTATAAAGGGCAGAACGGTGAGTGGCAAGAAGCTACCGACTATATCGACTGCGTAGCCTGGGGTCCTTTAGCTGAGCGGGTATCACAGTATCTTAGTAAAGGTCGGCGTGCACTGGTGCAGGGTCGTTTACAAAGTCGTAGCTGGGAGCAGGAAGGACAAAAGCGCAGCAAGGTGGAAGTGCTAGCTAATGATGTCACTTTTGTAGATAGTCGCGGTGAAGGCGGTGGTAATGCGGGTGGCGGTTCAGATGAATCGGCAGCTTCACAAGCACCAGCCACTGCGAAGACCCAGTCCCCCAAGAAGAAAGATGACGTAGTCGAAGACATTGGTGATGAGCCAATCAACCTCGACGATATACCCTTTTAGTATAAGCGGAGTGATTATGAGCGAGTTCTGTCGTAGAGAACGATGCAAAGGCTGTTCAATAGATTTACTGCCTGATGGTCGGGGGTCGACTGCCGAGGCACTTGATACTGTTGTAGAGGGTCATTGAGGTGGGAGAAGCTGATTAGCTAAACCAGGGGCTAAGATGAAGGGTTCGTTATATGTTTGGGCATGAGCGTACTGATCCTATCGTGACTCGCGAAGGTGAAATCGCCACTAAAGGCTCTCATTGACTACCTTTTTTGTAGCAGCTCTCGTATCACAACAGGCAGGCGTCCGGAATATAATTTAGAATCAATTTAGGAGTTACAATGGCAAAAATTTTTAAGCACAAAACAGATGTTGCATATTTTGACTATAAGGATGTTAAGACCTTACAGCGTTTCGTGAATATTTATGGTCAAATTGAGACTCGTAAAAAGACTGGTCTTACGGAGAGTCAACAGCGCCGTTTGGCAACAGCTATTAAGCGTGCTCGTCATATCGGTTTGCTTCCATTTGTGGCTAATAACTAGTTAGAGTCGAAGGGATTTATCGGGTAGCGTAAGGAGTGGCGGTGGAACAGCTACGCAGACAAGTAATCGGCATACAGGGCAAGGTCAAAGACCATATGGATAAGCCGAATGATCCAGCTGCTAAGCGGCTGAATGCTCAGATTCAGGCTCTAGAGGACGAACTACAAGTGGGTAAAAAAGCACGCTCTGTAGTGGGTCGAGTTGATCGAATTATAGATATCCTCAAAGGCGACGCTAAAAAAGCACGCATCATGAACTATGAGCATTTAGAGCTATTTGTAAGATGGTTCGAACATTTGCGCGAAACTCTCAAGAAGTTAAGTTAAGAAGGACAGAATACTATGGCGCTAAGTATTACCGAACTCAAAAAGGGCACCATATTTGCATTAGATGGTGTTCCATACAGGGTAGTGGAGTATGGGCAGAAGGTGATGGGTCGAGGGGGCTCGATAGTCAATGTGCGTATTAAGAGTCTTCTCGATGGGAAGGTGCTAGAAAAGACATTTAAAGGTAACGAACAGCTTGACAGGGCTGAGGTTGGTACGCAGAACGTGCAATACCTCTATGCTGACGGTACGACATTCTATTTCATGAATGAAGATACCTTTGAGCAATTTGAAGTGCCCGCTGAGCTTGTAGGTGACGGGGCGGGTTACATGAAGGAAGGCGATAAATTGCAGCTTCAGTTTTTTGACAGTCGTCCAATTAATGTCGAGCTGCCAAAAAACGTGCCTCTCCGAGTTACCTATGCCGAAGATGTCGTGAAAGGTGATACGGCCAATGCTGTTACCAAGAATGCTACTTTAGAAACGGGAATTACCGTGCGCGTGCCAGCCTTCGTTAAGACTGGCGACCTTATTTCGGTAGACACTGCGAGTGGTGCCTATCGCGAGCGTGTAAAGGACTAATTAGGTGAAGCAGCGTCTAGATCAAGCGGTTGTTGGACGCGGACTCGTTATTTCACGAAGCCAGGCTGAAAGTTGGATCCGTTTGGGGAAGGTCCAGGTTGATGGGCAAACCATAACGAAGGCTGGTTTTCCAGTTGCAGAGAACGCAGTTATAACCCTGCAGGCGACGGAACAGTATGTATCGCGCGCTGGTTTAAAATTAGCTTCGGTAGCACGGATCCTACAACTTGATTTTAAAAATAAGGTGCTGTTGGATGTTGGGAGTTCTACCGGTGGTTTCACGGATTATGCACTACAGCATGGAGCGAAGCGAGTAATTGCCGTGGAAGTTGGTACTAATCAATTGCACCCGAACCTGCATGGCAATCCGAGAATAGAGCTGCATGAGCAGACGGATATTCGCGACATGCATGAGCTGTCAGCTACGCCTGATATTGTAGTAATTGACGTTTCATTTATTTCTCTGCGAGATATCCTGCCACATGTGGCTACGCTTTTGAATAAGTACACTCAAATTGTCGCTATGGTGAAGCCTCAGTTCGAAGCTAGCGTCACAAATTTAAAGCACAAAGGCGTCATCAAGAATGATCGTATGCGTCGGGATATATTGAAACAGTTTGAGGAGTGGGCCCGACAGTATTTTGTTATCCAAGATAAGGCCGATTCGGAGATTACTGGCGCAAAAGGGAACCTAGAGCGCTTCTACAAATTGCAAAGAGGTTGAGCTTAACACCTTAACGATGATACACTCCAGCTATGTACTTCAAAAGCCGTGTCGAGGCCGGCCAAAAATTAGCTGATCAAATTGTAATAAAGTATGCAGGACAACCTTGTGCTGTTGTCGGCTTGAGCGATGGGGGAGTAATGGTTGGTGCGCAAATTGCGCTACGACTGCACTGTGTACTAACCATGATTATGAGCGAGCCTATTGAGTTACCTCGTGAACCAGATCCCATAGCTGGCATCAGCCAGGACGGCTCGTTCAGCTATAATTCAGCTTATTCGCCTGGCGAGCTGGAAGATATGCTCTCAGAATATCGCAGCCTGATTGAACAGGAAAAGTTGCAAAAAATTCAGGAAATGCATCGTTTAGTTGGGCATGATGGCGGACTAATTCGTAGAGACTTGCTACGCGGCCACAACGTTATTTTGGTGGCAGATGGGTTAAGCAGTGGTTTCTCACTCGATATCGCTGCAGAATTTTTGAAGCCTATTAACGTTGCTCGCCTAATTGTTGCGACGCCACTCGCGAGCATAAGAGCTGTAGACCGTATGCATATCTTGGCTGATGAGATTTATTGTCTGAGTGTCATAGAAGAGTACATAACGACTGACCACTATTATGATATGCAAGATGTACCCCCTCACGACTTGGTGGTGAGGACGATTGACCAGATTGTAACGCATTGGAAGTAACCCAGGGGTTACTCAAGAACTTTTCGCAAACGGGCTAGGTCTTTGATGATAATCGTCAACTGACGATTGGCGACAAGACCTTGACGCTCGAAGGCAGCTAGTTCACGGCCAACTGATTCGCGGGTAGCACTGATTGAGCTGGCGATATCTTGATGGCGCAAGGGGACCTCTAGTACCATGCCTTCTGGCGCTTCTTTTCCAAAGCGTCTTGCCATACTGAGAAGAAAAGAGACTAAACGTTCACGAACGGTACGATACTCTAGGCTCATAATGCGTTCAGAATGGAGGCGATACATATCTACGAGCATATCTACGAGAGGTAAGGCTGCGGCGGGGTTAGCCTGTAAAAATGAAGTAAATTGCTCTCGGCTTATTTGTAGAAGTTCTGTTTGAGCCAATGTGGCATAGATAATATGTCGATCCTGTCCGGTTATGGACCAGGTCATACCGATGGTTTCGCCCGGCTTGCGTATGATAAGTAAATTCTCTTCGCCATACTTTGTAATATCATAGGCTTTAACCAACCCACTCAAGATATAAAAAACACCTTGTGGCGGACCGCCGGGGCGTATGACGAACTCACCCTTCTCGTAAACCAGCCTCGTTCCTTGATGGAACAGGTTGACGAGTGCCGCTTTTTGGCTATCATCCGTCAACATACTTATATTGTCTCATAAGGGGTGGGCCCCTGCAAGATGTGACGCAAATCTCATAGTAAGTGTGACGAAGATTGCCGACGCTCATCTAGTAAACACCGTACGATACAAGTACCACGTGGGGACACTTGGACTAACGAAAAAGGAGGCGTCCATGGTAACGCGAGATGTAATAGAAGAACAGCTAAGGCGTGCGGGCTGTAGCATTCACTGGTGGGGACGGGCTGAGGTCCGCGAGCTAGCTAACATTCTTCTGCCCGAGGAGACTATCGCTCAGTGTGTAAATGGGCATTATGAGGGCGGGTTCGCCATGCTCTGTGTGACGGATCATAGACTGCTGTTGGTCGACCGGAAACCAATGTTCATGAACCTTGAGGATATCCGTTTCGACATGATCTCAGAGATCGACTACAGTGCACGGCTCATGGACGGAACGGTACGTGTCATTACGCCAACACACAAGTTAGTCTTTAGCGCTTGGAACCAAACGCGGCTGCGTAGATTATTAGAATATACCCAGCAGCGAGTAATGGAAATTCGGCAGCACTTCATGCTCCAGCACTTACAAACAGCGCAAGCATATGCACAGACGACGAATGCACCATTCGTGGGTGGATTGGCAATTCAAAGTAATGCGACTGCCGCAGCTTCGCAATTTGGCTTGCCCTCGAACCCCTACACTAAGATGCCGCTACTAACACGCAGACGACGCTACCCAAAGTTTTACTCCTAATGCCATAAATGTTTTTCAGGGTGGATAGCAAGACATACGGTTTTATGCGGGAATTTATCAGCGTACCTCTTGGGCTGACGAAGGAGACCAACGGCTGACGTGTGACGGCAGATTACAACAAAGCTTGAAAGCCTTCAAGCAGAGCTAGCCAATCATCGAAAAATTGATGGTTTAGGCTTCTACGCTGCCAGTAAAGGCTAGTCAGTATATTCTTGTGGATTTACCTGACGGTGCTTTTCTTGAGGGGTTGATTCTTAAGAACGGGGATCGATGCTTCTACTTTGATACATTAAAACGAAATTCAACGACATCATCGGGCTGCATAATATAGGTTTTGCCTTCGCTTCGTCGCTTACCGGCAGCTTTGGCTGCTTGCTCGGAACCAGCCGCTAGAAGATCGCTATATGAAATAATTTCCGCGGCGATAAAGCCACGTTCAAAGTCACCATGAATAACACCAGCAGCTTGGGGCGCAGTCGCTCCTTTAGGAACTGTCCAGGCGCGCACTTCTTTTTCGCCTGCCGTTAAGTAGCTTTGTAAGCCGAGTATGTCGAAAGCCACGTGAATCAACTGAATAAGGCCTGACTCGCCCTGCCCATAACTTTCAAGTAATTCTATGGCGTCACGCTCATCAAGACCACGGAGTTCACTCTCTAACTGTGCTGAGACGAACAGAGAACGAGCCGGAGCTACGAGGGCTCGCAGTCGGTCTTTTCGTGAACTATCTTGGAGGCTAGCTTCGTCTACATTAAATAGATAGATAACTGGCTTAGCAGTGAGAAGCTGCAAGTCTTCCAGTTGTGCTAGTTCCAGGTCATCTACGCTTGAGAGTGGTTGATTGTCATTCAACAACGCATGAGCACGTTGCAGGGTCTCCATTAGTGGTTTTAACTTGGGGTTAGCCTTGACTTCTTTTTCCATTTTTGGCAAGCGTTTTTCGACCGTTTGCAAGTCGGCTAGTACCAGCTCAGTGTTGATAACCTCAATGTCTTTTTTTGGATCGAACTGGTTATCTACATGCATAACGTTTGGATCAGCAAATGCGCGTACTACCTGTACGATGGCATTACAGCTACGAATATGGCTCAAGAACTGGTTACCTAGTCCTTCGCCCTTGCTGGCGCCAGCAACCAGCCCGGCGATGTCAACAAACGTAACGGTGGTGGCAACGATTTTTTTTGTATGGTAGAGTTCACCCAATTTTTGGAGACGTTCGTCAGGCACGGGCACGATACCTGTGTTTGGCTCAATGGTAGCAAACGGATAATTTGCCGCCAGAATATTGTTATCAGTAAGGGCGTTGAACAGAGTAGATTTACCCACATTTGGTAAGCCTACAATGCCGATAGAAAGACTCATGCCGTTATTATAACAGAGGTTGTGTATTGACCAAACAATATTATTGTGCCATTATATAATTGGTAAAGAAACACAGAAAATATCCAAAACCACGAACCAATTCCTCCAGACCGTGAAGCAGTGTACGTACAAAACACAAGTTGCCGCTTTTTGCCGCTTTCAGAAGCCGAGAAAGTATTCGACCCCGCCTTCAAAGAGACAGGAGAGGTAGTGGTAACAATGTGGTAGCGACTGCGAAAACAACCAAGCAGAAATTAGGGAAATGGAGACCAAACTGAAGAGAAACTTAGGCAGGAGAAGGAGTGGCAAGCTTGGTTACAAAGACGAGACGCAGGCGATACATCTCCCTCCTTTGCCCCATATCCGTGCTTGGCCCAAGAAGAGTCTCAGAGATCGTGACATGTTGACTAGGTTGCAAGATTCTAATTGATCCACTATTGGGACCGAGGGTGAGGTATAGGGAAGCATGATAGAGGCTACATCAAGGATTCGAGGGACCCATCCACGTGAGCTTGCTAGTTGGCTTAGAGACGGGCAATTTGGTACGTTTGCAAGGAGATTGTAAAATAAAGAACCATGGCTCACGACGAACGTAATCGATCTAAGAAGTATGCTAGCATGGATGGCTTCATACCTGCTAGCTCGCGTAAGCGTACGGACGGATTCACTCCTCGCACGTTATTGTCCGCTCGACACCCAAACATGCAAATAAAACCGCTTCCGGCAGTGGTTCAGGCTTCGTTACCGCGAGCGGATCGGCCGACTAACAGTAAAGCGAAAATCAGGCAAAGACGTCATAAGCGGACAGGGAAGCAGGTGATAGTACGATCAGCAATAGTAGTTTTCGCGTTCGTTTTGCTTGTGGGGGGATGGCTTGGATGGAGGGGTCTGACGGCAGTTAATAGGATATTTCATGGGAATGCTTTCTCTGACGCTCATGCCCTCTTTGGCAATGCGAGGTTAAAAGGTGAGGATAAGGGTAGGGTTAATATACTCTTGGCCGGAGATTCCGCTGATGACCCAAATCATGGTGGCGCTGAGTTAACTGATTCCATCATGATATTAAGTGTAGACACGCGCCATCACACAGGCTTTATGCTTAGTATTCCAAGGGATTTATGGGTATCTATGCCAGGTTGGTCACATCAGAAAATTAATGCAGCTAACAATGTGACTAATTTTAATCAAGCGGGGTATCCAAAAGGGGGTATGGGTCAGCTGGAACAAATCATCCAGACTGACCTTGGCATTTCAATAAATTACTATACCCTCGTAAATTATACGGCCCTTAAAGATGTGGTGAGCACCTTAGGCGGTGTCAACGTTAATATCCAAAGCCCGGATCCACGAGGCCTCTACGATCCTAATATCTCAAAAGCAGATAGTGGACCCCTATTCTTAAAAAATGGCCTGCAAACACTGGATGGGCAAACTGCGCTTAACCTGGCCCGTGCCAGGGGAGACCCAACGTATGACGGGCGTGTAGAGTACGGCTTTCCGAATAGTGATTTCGATAGGACGCAACATCAGCGGCAGCTGATCGTGGCTATCGAACAGAAGGCCTCTAGTGCGGGAGTAGTAGCAAACCCTTTGAAGGTGAGTCGACTATTTAGTGCGATTGGTAATAATATTGCCACTGATTTTACGATCCCCGAAGTGCTCCGGGCGGCACAGCTTGTCAAAGGTTTGGATATAGCTAAACTGCAGTCTCTATCCTTAAGCACTACAGGCAACAACCCCCTATTGCGAAGTTATACGACGCCCAGTGGCCAACTCGCATTGATTCCGAATGCTGGAATTGATAATTTTGGTCAAATTCAACAGTATTATTCGCAACTCACCTCCAGTAATCCCATCGTCAAAGAGTCACCAACGAGCGTTGTGCTGAATGCGAGTGATGTTGTAGGGTTGGCCCATAAGGATCAGATGTTCTTGCAAAACAAAGGCTTTAATGTCCTAGGCATAGCCGACGCTAGTAGTATCTACCCCAAAACGATGATAGTAGATATTACCAACGGTCAGAAGCCACAAGCTAAGCAGGCTTTGGAGCAGTTGTTCCCGGGTAGTACAGTTGCCACTAACGCGAGCGGTAGCCCAGAAGCAGCTGAGGCGCGAGGATACACTGCCGACTTCATAGTAATCTTAGGTCAGGATAAGAGCGCCTTCCAGTAGGCCATTCATTAGAGTGAGCGTCATGACAGTTTCAATTTAAAACTACCCGGATAATTTTTCATTTGGTATGCTAGTGCCAAGCATGGGCACAAACGATATTGAAACATTAGTTATTCTAGATTTTGGATCACAGTATACACAGCTGATTGCGCGTCGAGCTAGGGAACTCGGCGTTTTCAGTATCATTTTGCCTTTTAAGTCGACTGCTGCAGATATACAAAAACATCATCCGCGCGGTATTGTGCTGTCGGGTGGTCCAAATTCTGTGTATGACAAGAACGCACCTCAATTTGACCACGACATTCTTTCTCTGGAGGTGCCTGTATTGGGGGTGTGCTATGGGCTGCAGCTGTTGGCGCAAGCACTGGGCGGCAAAGTTGAGTCATCAGCTGCTCGTGAGTATGGTAAAGCCACGCTTGAACTGACCACTACAAGCGCGCTCATTAGTAAAAAATTCGACGCAAGTATTGTATGGATGAGCCATGGTGATCATGTCCAAACACCGCCAGACGGATTTACAGTTACTGCTAAGAGCGGAGGGCTTATTTGTGCCATTGAGGATCCGGCAATGGGTATTTTTGGTTTACAGTTTCACCCTGAGGTCGTACAAAGTGAATATGGTCGTCAGATTCTGGAGCGCTTCATTGATCTGTGTCGTTTTAAACGGGATTGGGAGGCAGGAGCAATCATTCCTACGCAAGTGGCGAAGATTCGAGAACTCGTCGGTGACAGCAAGGTGGTTTGCGCTTTATCCGGTGGGGTTGATTCATCGGTGGCGGCGACACTGGTTGAGCGTGCTATTGGTGCGCAGCAAACGTGTATTTTTGTAGATAACGGCTTGTTACGTCAGCATGAGTTTGAAGAAGTGCTAGAAATGTATAAACAGACTGGACTGCACGTGGTACCTGTACGCGCGGCAAAACAATTTCTCGCCAAATTGCAGGGCATAACGGACCCAGAGAGTAAGCGTAAAATTATTGGTCAAGAGTTTATTCGTATTTTTGAAGCCGAGGCTAAGAAAATTAAGGATGTACGTTTTCTGGTGCAGGGAACCCTTTACCCAGACGTGATTGAATCCGTTTCAGTCAATGGCCCATCAGTTACTATTAAGTCACATCACAATGTTGGTGGCTTACCCGAAAAGATGAAGTTAAGACTAATCGAACCGTTACGTGAATTATTTAAGGATGAGACGCGTGCTTTAGGCCGTGAGTTAGGTTTACCAGCACAGATTGTTGAACGTCAAGCATTCCCCGGCCCAGGACTAGGCGTACGTATTGTCGGGGAAATTACTGCCGAGAGTGTTACGCTGTTGCAGCAGGCAGATGCGATTGTCCGTCATGAAGTAGAGGCTCTTCCAACAATTCGTAAAGCTCTCTATCAGTATTTTGCCATTCTTTTGCCAATAAAATCAGTGGGTGTCATGGGTGATGGTCGAACATATGAGCGGGTGGCTGTCGTAAAGGCATTTTATTCTGACGACATTATGACCGCAGAGTGGGCATATCTGCCGCATGAGCTGTTGACGCGGATAAGTAATCGGATCGTCAGTGAAATACGGGGCATTAACCGTGTTGTGTACGACATAACCTCAAAACCACCGGGCACTATTGAGTGGGAATAGCTGAAGTACGATGGATGCTGTGTGAGGAACCTGAAGCCAAACTATGAATCCTACTTTTGCATCTCGAAGGATCCTCAGAGAGGAGCGCATATAATCTCCGACTTTCATTCATTTTGGTTCGTAAAAGGTTGCGCCTAAGCTTCATGCTTATGTATAATCAGACCAAATGAGTCTACTAACGGGCGTTTCGTCATTCTTCGGTCTAGACATCGGCACGACAGCCATTCGCGTAGTTCAACTGCGGGGTGGCGGTCCTGTAAAGTCATTAGTACGCTACGCATATGTACCTGTCGATAGCAAGATTGTATTAAGTGACTCCAAGTCCGATCAACAGCATCTTGCCCAAATTATTAAGGATTTGGTAGAGCAAGCGCATATGACTACGCATAATGTAGCCGTAGGTGTGCCCTCGCAGCGGGTGTTCACAGCAGTAGTAGACTTTGACCGTTTGCCGGCTAGCGAGCTAGCGAAGGCTATTCGTTATCAAGCTGATTCACTAATTCCCACCCCTCTAGAAAAATCAAAGATAGATTGGGCTGTGATAGGTGACTCACCTAAGGATAAAACTAAGGTTGAGGTCCTGTTATCTAGTGTAGAAAATGATTTCGTTGAACAGCGTCTAGACTTGCTTGAATCTGTTGGTTTGGATGTTGTAGCCTTCGAGCCAGATAATCTTGCATTGACTCGTGCACTCATCGGTGGTGATGCCCCCCAGCCGCAGATGGTTTTAGACATCGGAAGCAAGAGTACTGACCTCGTGGTCACTATGAACGGCGCTCCTCGTTTGACGCGCTCCATTCCGACGGGCGCTGAAGCTATTGTCCGCGCCGCAGCGCAAACCTTGAATATCGATGACAAACAAGCTCGCCAATTTGTCTTCAAGTTTGGTTTAAGTCAGGACAAGCTAGAGGGCCGTATTTACGATGCTATAATTGCCACCGTGGAGCTCTTGACAACCGAGATTGATAAATCCATCAAGTTTTTCCAAAGCCGTTATGTTGAATCGCCGGTAACACGCATTGTTGTTACTGGCGGCGCTTCGGCATTGCCGGAGTTTCCGCTCTACCTAGCTAACAAGTTCGGACTTGAGGTAGAAATTGGTAACGCATGGCGTAACGTATCATTTGCACCTGAACGCCAGAATGAGCTGCTCACCGTATCTAATCACTTTGGCGTAGCCGCGGGGCTAGCAGAGAGGTCGGAGTAAGCTATGATCCAATTCAACCTATTACCTGATATTAAAATTCAATATCTCAAGGCACGCAGACAAAAGCATTTGGTGATGTTGATATCTACGGTTGCTATCATTTTTTCAATTGGGGTGCTGGCATTGCTCATTTCCGTAGTATTTGGGTTACAAAAGAAGAATATTAGTGACCTGAACCGCGATATTAATGATAAGGGTAGTCAGCTACAGGGCACCCAGAACCTTAATCGTATTCTCACTGTACAGAATCAGCTGACTTCATTACCTGCGTTACATAGCGCAAAACCAGTGGCGACTCGTTTGTACGGCTTTATCACGCAAGTGACGCCTACAGCGGCAAGTATTTCTCATTTGACTGCTGATTTTCAGAAGAATGCAGTTAGTATTACCGGTGCGGCAGATTCCCTGAGTACGGTAAATACTTTCGCTGATGCATTAAAATTTGCTACTTACCATACAGTGGCAAACACTGCCACAGAGAAGGCGGCTTTTAGCAATGTTGTTTTGAGCAGTTTTGGCCGTGACGATAAAGGTGCTACCTACACAATTATCGCTTCATTTAAACCTGCATTATTCAACGAGCAGTCAGAGGTAACACTGACTGTACCGAATATAACTACCCGCACGAACGGTGGTTCGGGTGCATTATTCAAGAGTACAGGGGTGGGACGATAGTATGGCGCGCACAACCGCTTTCACTAAACGAGTGCTAATTACCAAGGCGAATAGTAGTATGGTCGTTGCTACGACTGTGGCCGCTTTCGTGGTTGTCTTCGCGCTGTTTGCTGGCAAGTCTCTCGTGAGTCAGATGACTTACCAAAATCGTGTCATCTCGACCAAGAAGACGGCTTTGGCGCAGCTGAAGACTGATCTTTCTGCTCGAGATAGCTTACAGGCTTCCTACAACAGTTTTATCGCCCAAAATCCAAATGTACTTGGCGGCAATTCGAATGGTAGTGCCGATAATGATGGTGACAATGCTTCCCTCATACTGGACTCACTGCCAAGCTATTATGACTTTCCAGCACTCACCACTAGTCTTGAGAAGATTGTCGGTAGCCAAAGTCTTAAAATACGAGCCATTACTGGTACCGATCAGGAAGTCACTCAGGGCTCTAATCAAAGCAGCCCCACCCCCCAAGCGGTGCCTATGCCGTTCCAGGTTGAGGTCAATGGTTCCTACCAATCAGTGCAGAGTTTAACTGATGTTTTCCTGCGATCTATACGTCCATTCCAGATTCAGACCATTGAATTATCTGGTGATGAGAGCAGTATGAACGCAAGTTTTACCGCACAGACTTTCTACCAGCCTGGCAAAACGCTTAACATTAAGCAGGAGGTGGTAAAGTGAAACAAAAAGATTGGGCACTCGTACTAGTCATGGCTTTCATAGGAGCAATCGTATCATTGTTTGTTTCTAATCTGCTATTTGCATCACCAAAAAATCGCCATCAGACAGCAGAAATAGTTGATCCCATTACTGCCAATTTTCCGACGCCGCCCTCCAAATATTTTAATTCTACGGCTATAAATCCGACGCTGCCAGTTCAAATTGGCAATGGCACCAACCCGAATCCGTTCAATAGCAAACCGCAATAAGAGTCAGGCAGGCTGCCACATGAGCGTTTTATCCACTGCCGCACAAAAGCAGGTCGAAGATATTTTAGTCGAGAACGGTGCGCTTACCGCTTCACAGCTAAAGCAGTTAAAGGAAAAGGCAGCCAAAGAAAGCGCGCCACTCCTAAGTCTTTTAAGTACTGAAGCAAAAGTACCCGATGAGACGCTCACGAAGACGATTGCACAAGCCACCCGTATCCCTTACGTGAATCTCAGTAATGCGAAGATTGAAACAGAGATTCTTGAGTTGTTACCACAGGAAGTCGCTGAGCGCTACATGGCGGTACCCTTAGGAGAGATGCAAAATCGCTTAGTGGTTGCTATGCTGGACGCCGATAATGTGCAGGCTGTTGATTTTTTGAGCAATAAGATTGGCCGCCCCTTAAAGGTATATGCGGCCAGCGAAGCTGGTATTCGTCAGGTACTGCATCAATACCAGGCGAACCTGTCAAAGCAGGTAGTCAGCGATATAAGTAATATCGCCATGCCGCCCGGAGCAGCTAGCACAGCTTCTCCATCCGGGCGTAGAGGGGATAAAGAGCAGCAAGCAAATAGCAATATCAAGACTATTGTACAGGATTCGCCGATCAGTAAAGCCCTGAGCACCATACTAGATTATGCTGCAAAGAACGGTGCGAGTGATGTGCACATCGAACCTATGCAGGACACCCTAAAGATTCGTTGTCGCATCGATGGTATTCTACGGGAGATTTTGCGTTTGCCTAAGAGTACGGAGCCACCCTTGGTATCACGTATCAAAATACTAGCGAATCTAAAGATTGATGAGCACCGCATTCCGCAAGACGGAGAGTTTACGGTCCAAGCAGCTGGTCGCGAGATTGACTTACGTATTGCTATCAGCCCAACCGTATGGGGCGAGCAAGTGGTAATTCGGCTGCTAGATAAAAGTGGCACTAGTCTAAAATTGGAGGATATGGGGTATTACGGTCGTGCACTTCGTACCATTCGCGCTGGTATCAAGGGCAGCAACGGTATGATTCTTACTTCTGGTCCGACTGGCTCAGGGAAATCTACTAGTCTTTACGCATTGTTGCAAGAGGTAAAGAGCGATGCTATAAATATCGTAACCTTGGAAGATCCGGTTGAATATAAGATGCCGGGTATCAATCAGATCCAAGTAAATGCTGACGTTGGTCTCACTTTTGCTAACGGTTTACGCTCTATTTTGCGTCAGGACCCCGACGTTGTTATGGTTGGGGAGATTCGTGACAAAGAAACTGCAGAGCTGGCTGTCCAGGCCGCCCTAACAGGGCACCTTGTATTTAGTACATTGCACACAAATAGTGCGGCTGGCATCTTACCTCGTTTGCTGGATATGGGCATTGAACCATTCTTGATCGCAAGCACAGTACGTACGGTCATCGGTCAACGTCTCGTGCGTCGTATTGGTTCACAAACAGAGTCATACCACTCCGACAAGGTTGAGACAGAAGCAATTCATAGGACGATAGGTCGATTGCTCCCGAAGACCAAAGAAGAAATTCCTAAATTTGCCGCTGATTTAGGCTACGAAACCTTGCCACTAGCCACTCAAAACGCTTATACTTTAAACAAGGGCAAAGATAGCCCCGACGCGCCTGGTGGCTATAAGGGTCGCATGGGTATTTATGAGGTGTTTAATATTACGGCACCCATCCAAGATTTGATACTCAAGCATGCGACTAGTGCCGAGATCCAGGCGGCAGCGGAAGCGCAAGGTATGGTGACTATGCGCGAAGATGGCTATCTAAAAGCTCTCGCAGGGCGTACAACCCTCACCGAAATTAATCGCGTGGCAAGCGCAGATAGCGCGTAACCAGAAGGTGGAATAGAAGATGCAAGGCCAACCCCGAATTGAAGTACTCCTTGAAGAAGTTGTAAAGAAAAAAGCAAGCGACTTACATTTACAGGTGGGATTGCCGCCAATGATACGTATCGACGGCGCGCTCATGCCCGTTTCCGGTGCCGATACTCTAAGTGATGAAGCCGTAGAGACCTTGATTTTTGCCATTCTTGATGAAGACCAGAAGCAAATCCTATTGAAGGATAAGGAATTTGACTTTAGCTTTGCCTTTGGTGATCTAGGTCGCTTCCGCGTGAACGCATTTCACGAACGTGGTAATCTGGCTGCAGCCTTACGGCTTATCCCCAATGAAATTTTGAGCATTGAGCAACTTGGACTACCGCCTATCGTAAATAAATTCGCAGATTACCCTCGTGGGCTCGTACTGGTTACTGGTCCGACTGGCTCCGGCAAATCCACAACCTTGGCTGCAATGATCCATAAGATCAATATGGAGCGTGCTGAGCACATTATTACTATAGAAGACCCTATTGAGTATACGCATCGCTCGAAGAAGTCGGTCATTGTGCAGCGAGAAGTGCACTATGATACATACTCATTCTCGGCAGCATTGCGATCCGCATTGCGAGAAGACCCTGATGTGGTGTTGATTGGTGAGATGCGCGACCTCGAGACTATCGCGAGCGCAATTACGATTGCTGAAACAGGTCACCTAGTATTTGCGACATTGCATACTAACAGCGCGGCGCAATCTATCGATCGAATGATCGACGTGTTCCCACCACACCAGCAGCCGCAAATTCGTTCGCAGCTTTCAAATATACTTATGAGTGTTGCATCACAACGCTTGATTCCAACTATTGGCGGTGGTCGTATCGCGGCCGCCGAGATTCTTATCGCCACACCGGCAGTGCGAAATATTATTCGAGAAGGTAAGACGCATCAGTTAGAGGCTGTTATCCAGACAGGAGCTGAATTCGGCATGCAGTCAATGGATAAGACGTTGGTCGGCCTAGTACATAATGGCTCTATTAGCTACGACGATGCCCGGATGGTGGCGGTCGATATTGACGAGCTCGATAGACTGATGAGGGGATAAGTAGTAAATGCTTTCATATAAATACACCGCCCGCGACCCAAGCACCGGTCAGTATGTGAAGGCTGAGGTTGAGGCCGAAGACGAGCAGTCCGCCAGCAGACTTATTCGTAAAGAAGGCTTAGTGCCGATTGATATTCATTTAGGAGAAAAATCTGCTAGTGGATTTCGAAGTCGTTTTAGCAGAGTAAAGATTAAGGATAAAGTGCTGTTCTCGCGACAGCTCAGTACGCTAATTAACGCCGGGTTGCCATTAGTACAATCGCTGCGGACGGTGAATAAGCAAACCGAAAGCAAACCCCTGAAGATCATCATTAGTAAGGTAATCGGTGATGTTGAAGCTGGTTCAACACTATCTGGGGCAATGGCGAAGCACCCACAGGCGTTTAATCGCGTGTATGTTAGCCTGATAGCTGCAGGCGAGACATCAGGCACATTGGATAAGGCCTTAGAGCGTCTGGCCATTCAGCAAGAAAAAGATGCTGACCTCATTCGTAAGGTTCGAGGTGCCATGATTTATCCGATTATCGTTATCATGGTGATGATTGGGGTGGTCGGCTTTATGATCGTAAAAGTGCTACCACAAGTGAAGACGCTCTATCAGGGGATACCCGGCGCTTCATTGCCACTTATAACGCGGATATTGTTATCAATATCTGACTTCACAATTCATTTTTGGTGGATCGTGATCACTGTATTAGCGTTGCTAGGGTTCTTCGCTAGCCGCTGGGTTCGCACCATGGGCGGGCGGCGTGCCATGGACAAATTTAAGATGCGTGCTTGGCCTGTAGGCAGACTATTCATGAAAGTATATATGGCACGATTTTCCCGGACTGGTACTACATTGATTGCGAGCGGGGTTCCTTTATTGCAAATGCTACAGATTACCGCAGAAGCGGTTGACAACACTTATATTAGTGAATCAATAGGCAAGGCGATAGAGAAAGTAAAAGGCGGTAAGTCACTTGCTGACTCATTGCAGAATGATCCTAATTTTTTGGAACTAGTTCCAAACATGTTGCGCATTGGTGAGCAGTCTGGATCCATGGAACAAATGATGAGTAAGACGGCCGATTACTATGAGAAGGAGGTGGATGATGAAGTTAAATCAATCTCTACCATTATCGAACCAGTGCTCATGGTTATTCTGGGGGTCGTCGCATTCACTATCGTTGCTGCTGTATTGTTACCAATTTATGGACTGGCAAACCAGTCCTTTATACAGCAGTAGAGGAGAACGCGCCTATAGCAATGTGGTAAAGCGCTTGCAATTATCGTAGCTCTTAATTATTATCAAAGGTATAAGCACTAACAGTATTCAGCAAAGGGGGCATAGGCATATGCTGTTCAATCTAAAAAAACATAAAAAAGACGAAGGCTTCACAATTATAGAAGTTCTGATCGTTTTAGCAATCGCTGGCTTAATCCTTCTGATTGTCTTCTTGGCTGTCCCTGCTCTGCAGCGTAACTCACGTAACACACAGCGTAAGAGTGATGTCTCGCGTATCGGTAGCGCAGTTCAAGAATTTGTTAACAATAATAATGGTACTGTGCCAGCAACCACAGACAACGCCTCCATTCAGGCTCTTCTTGGCAAACTCGCGTACTATACCAATAGCAATGTAACCGTTTCAGGTGCTGCAACTGGTACTGTTACCAATGGTACCTCAGTTGACACAGTGAACATTTACACTGATGCAACCTGTGCTGCCATGACAGGTGGCCAAGGCGCTACTTCTACGGGGGCCACAACCCGGCAGGTAGCTATCGTTTACTCTAGTGAAACTGGTAGTGGGACTGCATTGCTCTGTACAACTGAATAGAGTAAGTGCGACTCTTAAAATACAAAGACATAGCCTCGAAAGAGGCTATGTCTTTGTATATCCTTCAGCGAGCTGCGTATGCTAGGATGAGGGCATGATTGTGATTGTGTTGCTTGTGTTAGGACTCTGCTTAGGTAGCTTTGTGAATGCTTTTGTGTGGCGACTGCATGAGGGTAAGGACTGGATAAAGGGTCGCTCGGAGTGTCCTAGCTGCCATCACTTGCTTGCTCCTAAGGACCTACTGCCTGTAGTCAGCTGGCTATGGCTTAGCGGAAAGTGTCGTTATTGCCACGAGCCTATTCCTGATTCACCGTTGATTGAGTTAGGCATGCCGCTATTATTTATATTGTCGTACGCTGCATGGCCCCAAGCTTTTCATGGCGTTGCTCTATTCCAATTTGTACTTTGGCTAGTGTTCTTAGTGACCTTTGTTGCACTCGCGTTGTATGATTTACGTTGGTTTCTTTTGCCGGACAGCCTAGTATTCCCGCTCATTGGCTTGGCCGGTATATGGGTGGTTGGTAGCTGGGCATTAGGTGCTTCATGGCACACCGTAGCGGGCAGTATTTTTGGGGCTGGCATACTTGCTGGTCTGTTCTTCGGGCTCCATCAGGTATCGAAAGGTAAGTGGATTGGATTTGGAGATGTGAAGCTTGCCATCGTGTTGGGCTTGCTCGCCGGCAGCGCCATACAGGTCTGTCTCTTGTTGTTCTTTGCCTCGTTTTTGGGAGTGCTCATTTCAACGCCGCTGGTTATTACCGGCAAGGCTAATCGTCGAAGCAGGTTGCCATTTGGCCCCTTATTGCTTGTAGGAATGATACTTGTACAGCTGTTTGGAGCGGATATCGTCGTTGCCTATAGTCGTGCTCTGGGGGCATGATAGCTTGTTATGGCAGTTCTGATGCTGTGAACTGCTACCTGTTCGTAAAATAGGGGGGCTCACATGCGCGGCGTGCATTTAAACATCTGCTATACGACTACGACTGCCGCTGATGGCATGCGGAGAAGGGCACACTTAGACAAATAGAGTGAGAAATCGCCGTAACCTTTAAACCCATCTCATGAGCGAGATGGGCCATCGGGGGTTGGGTCGGGCGTTGAAGTTTGCGGGTTGATTATATCAGGTGCCTTCTGTTCGGTGGCTTGCCATCCACCGTTGCTATATTTAAGTACTCCAATATTTTGATACCCCAACAGCTCATGCTTGATCCATTTTCCTGGATGCTGTGGATCCGGGGTGTCGTAGTGGGCTGCTTCATCTACATATAGCCCCACAAGGGCGCCATCTTTGTAAGGGCCTACAGGTGTAGTGCCTATGTTCACATTCGGACTACCCTTAATGGGAACGGCGTTATAATTCAGCGTGCTGCCGCCAGGTTGTTCTCCTAAGAAGCCATAATCCTCCTTTAGGAAGCCCTGTGCGTCACTTGGTGCCGCTGGATGACCTTGTGCATCTCTGGGCACTACAAGCTCGTCATTTCGCTCATGTAGGTCAAAAGCCGTTAAATTAGGCTCATAGAGGTTCGTAGACCAATTGACCGATTTACCAGGTGCATAGGTAGACCAGTACTTTTTTTCAATGGCTACCGCTGTTTTGTCGGGTTGCATACTGGCGGTGATAAGAAGCTCGCCATCACCTGCCTGTACGCTAGTTATGTGGGGATTATCATAACCGTGGGTAGCAACACGGAATGCTGCTTTGCCCAAAGTGGATAGCTTGCTTGGATCAACGGGCTGCACTGCGCTAGCTTCTGATTTTTGCTCTTGATGTAGAGCTTCATAGGCTCCAATGATAGCACCACCCGCTATGAGCGCCGCGGTTATGCCCCCACTGACCTTTTTGAGCATTGAACTATTTATTGGGCGTTTATTCTTACTTGCAGAACGAGAGCTTTCGGACATAAGTTATATTAGCATATTTTTATGATAAAGTCAAAATAACCGTACTAACTCACCACCTTCGCAACCTCCTTGAACCATAAAAGGTAGGCGTCCTAAACTGTTATTACCACATAACAATGAAAGGAGCCTACCATGGCCTATTCTACCAATCCCAATCTACCCAAGGC
>Ga0247666_1000188_pt1 | contig 23948 bp, 20 predicted proteins | sample CNK07_metaG_FD_183025 | JGI IMG/M metagenome (GOLD analysis project Ga0247666, IMG submission 183025) | Soil microbial communities from Purdue University Martell Research Forest, Indiana, United States - CNK07 | ecosystem: Environmental > Terrestrial > Soil > Temperate forest > Bulk soil...
CTGACGCCGGAGCGCACGGCCAATCACCTGCTCGCAGAGGAGCTGAGTACCAAACGCGCGAACGCCGAGGACGTGTGTGACCGTGTTTGCGTCCCACCCCTCGGTCAGCATCGCCACGGATACGACGCAGCGGATGGACTCACCAAGCCTTCCCGGCTTGCCGACGGTGTTCATGACCTCGCGCAGCAGCTCTTCGTCGGAGAGATCTTCGGTCCGGACGACTCCGCCCTCGCGCTCTGCCTTCTCGCGACGGAAGCGCTCGATCTCGTCGGCGGCCATGGTGTGGAAGTTGTCATCGAGACCTTCACCTGACTCGAGCTGCTCGCTATCGATGAGCAGAGTCACCGGCCGGGACAACGGATCGCCGTGTTCGTTGAAGTTGTTGAATAGAGCGAGCCGGCCACCAACCTGAGTCGAAGTGCCATCCTCGTTCTCACGGACGAATCCGGAGATGTAGTCGTAGACCAGCTTCGAGGTCGAGGTGTTGTTGCAGACGACGATGAAGCAGGGGGGAACGCTGATCTTCGCCGCCTTCCACAAGTCGTACGTCTCTTCGTAGTGGCCGTACAGCGCGTCGAGCGCCGTTTGCAGCTCGACGGGGATTTCGAGCGGATCGAGCGCTCCGCCCTTCCTCCGCCCCTTCTTGGGCATCCTGTCTCGGATGTGCTCCCAGAGATTGCGGAAGACAGGCATCTCGTTGTTCGGGAGGTTGTCCGCGACCGGCACCCGAGGCAGCTTGACGATGCCGGATTCGATGGCGTCCATCAGCGAGAAGTCGCTCATCGTCCACGGAAAAAGAGTGCCCTCAGCGTAGCCGGAGCCACGAAGAAAGAACGGTGTCGCGGAGAGATCGATCACTGGTAACGCACCGATTCTCCGCTGGACGGCTTCGAGTCCCGAGATCCAGAGCCGTGCTGCTTCCTGGTTTCGCTCAGCCTCCTGCTTCTCGTCGCCCTTCAACTCCTCTTCGTCTTCACCCGGCGGCTTCTCGCGGTAACAGTGATGGGCCTCATCGTTGATGGCGAGTACGCTCTTCATCCCCATCAACTCGGGCATCACGCGGTGGAGCATCTGTCCTTCGGTCTCCAGAGTCTTGATTTCCGGACCTGTGCGCCCCTGAAGAAGCGCACGGCCACCCTTCGAGATCTCGACCGTCTCGCGGAGTTTGAAGGCGTGATAGTTCGTGATGACGATCTTGGCGCGATCGATGTCAGCGAGCATGTCGTTGGGCACGAGCTCGCGGCTGCGGTAGTAGCTGTCAGGATCGTTCGGCTGCAAGACCCGCAGGCGATCCTTGATGGTCAGTCCGGGCGCAACGACGAGAAAGCCACGCGTGAAGTTCTTGCTGTTCGGCCGCCGGACCGCGTTGACCGTCTGCCAGGCGATGAGCATGGCCATCACGGTGGTCTTGCCGGCGCCGGTGGCGAGCTTGAGCGCAACTCGCGACAGCCCAGGATTGGACTGGGCGTTCGCGGCCTCAATGTGATCGAGAAACCTTCGCCCTTCCTTGCCCAACTTCGGCGCAACCTCGGTGAGCCAGATCGCAGTCTCCACCGCCTCGATCTGACAGAAGAACGGCCGGACATCGTTGAAGGCGTAGTGTCGCCAATGCTGCAGCAGGAGCGCAGTCTCCGGAGTGACATTCCACTGGTTCGGATTGGGAAGCGCACGCCACCGCTCAACCCGCACGCGCAGCTCGTTGATGAAGGATGAGGTCAGCTCGTACTGCTGCTTCTCAGTCGACAGCCCCTTGCCTTCGTCGAAGACAAGCTCCTTCTGACCCTTCTTCCGCTTCTTCGCTGCGGGAACGGGAGTGATGAACTGCGCGGTGCGACGTCTCTCGATCAGCGCGTTGGTCGGCTGGCCAGTCTCGTCAAGCTCCCAGTGTTTCCTGGGACACTCGTAAGGGGAGTTGATGATGGGCGTTTCGAAGAAAGTGGCCGTCACACGAACACTCCTCTAGAAAGCATAGGAGCAACTCGCTGACAGCCCGTCACGCGACGCGCCTCCGTGGCCGTGCCCTCACCTTGGTCCGATTGCCTTTTGAAGAGTTGCAACCTCGACAAAGGACCGCGGCGTTCGCAAGCTCGGTACGGCCGCCCCTCGAGTGAGGATTTACGTGATCAGCCGCAAAGTTGTGCCAGCCGATCGACCGCCGGCATCCGCGACAGATCTTGGTGTCCGTGCTATTCCAAAGAATGCGTCGTTGCTCCGTCGAGAAGAGTCGCTTGTCGTCCTTCTTCGCGAAAATCGGCTCGATCATCGCCCGCAGTATCTGTCCGCGCTTGAGGCGAGGGTTGTACTTGTCGGTCCCCTGAAGCACGGTGAGGAGATACTCCCGATAGAGCGCCAGCTCCGGGTCAATTGATTCTGCGCGCTGACGCTGTTCGTTCAACTTGTCGACGGCGGTTGAAAAAGCCGTCAGAATTTCTCCTGCAAGTCGGTTGCGCTTCTTGTCCGACAGAATGGCTCGCTCGCTTTCGAGACTGGCGAGGAGAACGACCAACGAGTAGAAGTCAGACAGCTTCTTGAAACGGGTGCTCTTCAGGTTGGGTAGGATTTTCAATACATGCATGATCGCGGAGCGCGTGCGATCGACTGTTTTCCCGACCTCGCGCGCCGTCAACTCCGTCGACTTCATCGCCGCGTCGAGGGCAGCCTTTTCGTTGATCGGCCCTCCGCGATGAACCGAAAGGATCAACTCACACATCAGCTCGACGTCCTTCATGCGCGATATTTGAGTATCAGAGAGCACTCCGGCCTCGACGAGCCTCGACGACATCTTCTTTGCCAAGGCTGCTGCCGTCCTTAGAAAGGGACTCTTGTCGTAGTACTTCGCGTGCTGCTTCTCCGCGCTGGTCAGGGCTTTACCTGTGGAGTTGATGCGCACGAAGAGCTCCACGACGTCGCCCATCTCTCCATCGATCTCGATGACTTGAAGTTGATAGTCATTGATGTGATTCTGCTTGCGCAGGCGACACAGGGAGCCCCAGTGGTGCTCGCGTTTCTCGGTGTCGCCCGGCAGCAGGAACTTTGCTGAGAACCGCTGGCCCCTCATTTCGCCGGCAAACATCAGGATCGACTCGAGTCGCTGTTTTCCATCGATCACGTCGTAAATCGTGCGACCGTCCTCGTTGCGCTTGTAGAAGAACACCGCTGGCAGTGGATATCCGTGGACGATGCTCTCGATCAGCTTCTTCCGATCCGCAAGAGACCAGACGGACTTGCGTTGAAAGCCGGGTTCGAGGTTCAGGGTTCCACGGTCGTAACGATTGATCAGGTCCTGAACGCTGTGTTGCTTCATCTGGTACGTCAGTTCGGCCACATCAGCCTCCTCCGCCCCGTTCTTACAACCGCTATTTGGACCAAGTCGTGAGCGGACGACGTCACCGCCTCAAGCAACTGATTGTATGGAAGACCCAGGCAAGGAGATTAGCACCCCTTCTTCATAGAAAGAACTAATCAAGCGCGGTGCCGAGCTTGATCGCAATCGAGCGCGCCACTTAGTCGAAGTCTTCTCGATGCGCTCCAAATGCCGTCGGATGTTGCATCCCCACCAGGAGTGTGCTGCCAAGTCGGCCCGTATCGCTCGTCTTGCCCGGCTCGAAGTCAACCCCGAGAATGTTGGGTATGGAGCGACGTGCTCCGTAAAAAATGACGACGCGGGGTTGATGTTCGAAGATCCGTTGCTTCAGGTGGGCGATCCTGCGTGGCCGAATGACGGCCCGGTATTCCTTGCGAGATCGCAGCTCGGGCATCTCCAACTCGTTCGCATACCAAGTGGCAGTGTTCTTGGCTGGAAGTGGCATCAGCTCGGCAACCAGCGTTTCACCTCCCCATCGGCCGAGTCGCGTGCCCTGGTATTCAAGGATGTCCTTGTTCGCGCAAGGGCGTCCCTCAGCGGTCAACAGGATCTGACTCAGCCGCGCCCAGGTCGCCTGCCTCTTGGGGGCCTCGCCGAACCAGCCCGTGTGGTTCAAGGCTTCGTGAAACGCTAATGAGTCCTCGATTTCGTGCTCGCCCCGAGCGCGCCAAACATCGACGCGTCTCGCAAGGTCACCGACGGACGACTGCCCGCCCTCTTCAGGACCAATGAACCAATACTTAGCTCCGTAGCTGCCGTAGCCATAAAAGCCGCGCATGAACGCACGAAGGTTTTCGGGAGCGATCATCAGTAGACAATCCGCATCGGAAGGCCCTCTACGTCGACTGGCGGTTGGGCCGGAAGGGTTCGCGAATCATCGCCGACAATCCGCTCTGCGGTCCACAACCCGGCAAAGGCATCAAGGATATCGTCGTCCGCGACGTCGCGCTGCGGATGCGCTGCCCGCACCAGGTCGAACGCATCGACGCCGAAGTACACGGAAACGAGTTGCAACCGGTCGCGGCCGCCGTCGAGCGTCTTCTTCGGATGCATCATCGGCGCACCGCCATTCCACGCGCGGAAGGACACCTCGGGGTGGACCTCGAAAACTCGATCACGCATGGCCGTGCTCGATCGCAGTTCCTTATCGATCGCTCCGATCTTCGGACAAATGGCGAACGACTGCTTCGACATTCCTTTGTTTTGGCGTTCTCGGGAGATCCGGTTCGCGTCGTCGTACGTCAACGCCTCGATCACCGCGCGAATGGGCGCAGGGAAGACGCTCGACCTGCGAGGCCCAATCTCGCGCCGGGCCATGACATCGCATGCCCGCGGGCCTGAATCTGTCAGGCCTATCGGGATATCGATCGCAACTACCGTGAGATCACTGATCGAAGCGAACAGCTCTTCGATGGAAGTGACAACGCGCGATTCGATCGCTGATTCGTTGAGCCTTCGATAGACGGCGATCCAGCCGCTCTTGCACCCATCCAACCCCGCGATGTTCGGCATGCGGCCATCCTAGCAACGACTCGCGACGCCGGACCAATCTCAATCCATTTCCCTTCCGGGTTGCGTACAAAAACTGCGTACAAAATCAAACGCCGGCCTTCTCGGCCGGCGCTAAGTCATTGATTCGAAATGGTGGAGCCGAACGGGATCGAACCGTCGACCTCCTGAATGCCATTCAGGCGCTCTCCCAATTGAGCTACGGCCCCACGATGCTTCTGGCTGGCTGCCCTATCTGCGGCAGGGTACGGGAACTAACGCGGCGGGCGCGTCGAAATTTCCCGGGGGCGCGATTCTAGCCGAGGGGCGTGGGAACATCAATTGCGAGGACTGGCTCGCTTGAATCGGATTACCCGCGCACTCCGGCATCGCAACTACCGCCTCTTCTTCGGCGGACAGAGCATCTCGCTCATTGGCACGTGGATCACACGCATCGCCACGAGCTGGCTGGTTTACCGGCTCACGGGTTCCGAGCTGCTCCTCGGCGTGGTTGCGTTCTGCAGCCAGATTCCGCTACTGATCCTGGCGCCGATCGCCGGTGTCCTCGTCGACCGATGGGACCGGCACCGCATCCTCGTCATCACGCAGATCCTCTCCGCGTTGCAATCCGCCGCGCTGGCGGTGCTGGCGTTCACGCACGTGATCACGGTGGCCGAGGTGATCGTGTTGCAGTTGGTGCAAGGGGTGATCAACTCGTTCGATACGCCCGCGCGGCAGGCGTTCGTGGTCGAGATGGTCGCCGACCGCGAGGACCTGCCGAACGCCATCGCGCTCAACTCGTCGATGATCAACGCATCGCGCATCATCGGGCCGTCGATCGGAGGAGTGCTCATCGCCACGGTCGGCGAAGGATGGTGCTTCGGCGTCGACGCCATCTCCTACATCGCCGTGATCATCTCGTTGCTGATGATGCGGCTCACGCTTGCGCCGCGCGCGCATGTCGACACGCACATGCTCGAAGAGTTGCGGACAGGATGGAGGTACGTGGCCGGCTTCGCTCCGGTGCGTGCGCTGCTGCTGATCATTGCACTGGTTGGCGTGATGGGAATGCCGTACGCCACGCTGATGCCGGTCATCGCATCGAAGGTGCTGCACGGCGGGCCGCACACCCTCGGCATTCTGATGACGGCCTCCGGAATCGGCGCACTGATGGGAACCGTCTACCTCGCCTCCCGGCACTCCGTCCTCGGCCTCGGCAAGGTCATCGTCGCCGCCAACGCTGCCCTCAGCCTCGGCCTGATGGCGTTCTCGTTTTCGCGGTCGCTGTGGCTGTCGGCGATCCTGCTGCCAATCGTCGGCGCCGGAATCATGGTGCAGGCGGCGTCGGTGAATACGATTCTGCAGACGGTCGTCGATGAGAACCTGCGCGGACGGGTAATGGCGTTCTATTCAGTGGCCATCATGGGGATGCAGCCGATCGGAAGTCTGCTGTCGGGAGTCGTGGCCGAGCGCATTGGCGCAGAGATGACGATCTTCTACGGGGCGCTGTTCTGCCTGATCGGCGGAATCTGGTTCGCGATGCGACGGGCCATGCTGGCGGAGCATGTTCGGCCGATTTATATCGAGCGGGGGATTTTGCCGTGGGATGACGGGAACCTGGCTCCGGCGCCGGCGCCGGGAGTGGAGATTCGAATCTCGGATGATCAATAAACCACCGGGGCGGGGACGCCCCGGTGGCCGCGGGCGAGACGCCCGCACTCCTAGAGCATCGCTGCTAAGGCGTTCAGGCGGTCGGTCCAGAAGGCGCGGATTCGGTCGGCGTCGGCTTTCGTGGCGAGTTTGCGGTGCTCGAGGGCGACCTGGCTTTTCGACTCACCTTTTGCGTAGAAGCCGATGTCGATCGGGGCGCCGTCTTCCCAGCGGAGGCGGATCGTCTTGTTTGGGGTGGCGCCGCGAACGGTCAGCTTCACGCCACCCAGCCACTTCGCGCGGGTTCGGGCGTTGCTGAAGGCGGCGTAGAGCTTCGCCAGCGGAACGTTGATCGTCTTGCTTTTGGTCACCGACCAGTCGCCGCTGCGCATCTGGCCTTGCGCACGCAATCCGCGGATGCGCTCGTAGCCGACTGCGACCATCTGCGTCCACCAGCCAGGCGTTTTGTACTTCTCGCGGATGTACGCGACCAGTTCCGGATGCGACATCTCTTTGCCGCCTGCTTTGTCGAGTACGAAGACCCACTTCGACCAATCGCATCCGGTGGCCTTCTTCACCGATTCATCGCTGAGCTTTGCGAGCGCGGCGTAATCTTCGGGAGGAGCGACAGGCTCCGCGGGCGCTTGTTTCCTGGCAAGATGAAGACGTGCGGTGGTGTACGACTCGCCGGTCTTCTGCATGCGCGTACGGACGACGCGCTTGAAGTCTTTCTGCTGTGGCATCGCGAAATTTTCCTTCGTTCACGTTCGCGAGCACCGCTCCCAGCAGCGAAGCCCTCGAACGAAGGTTCGCAAGTACCCGACCCGGGAGTATGCCCCCCTTTGCCTCCGCATCGGACCTTCGCTGGGGAAGGTCTCAGGAGGTTCGGCGCGAGTCAATCGCCGGATTTATTGTATCCGCAGATGACGCAGATGTCCCGCAGATGGTTCGAAAAATCTGCGCCCATCTGCGACATCTGCGGATCACCTCGGCAAGGTCACCACAAACGTCGCTCCCCTTCCCGGCTCGCTTTCCACTTCGATGTTTCCGCGGTGCTGGAGGATGAGGTGTTTGGTGATGGCCAGGCCGAGGCCGGTGCCGGCGATCTCCTGGGAGCGGCTTTTGTCGATGCGGTAGAAGCGGTGAAAGATCCGGTCGCGCTCCTCGGGCGGGATACCCTCGCCGTGATCGGTGATGCGAACGATTCCCGAGTCGGGTCCGGCCGTCACTTCGATATCGATCGACGTTCCTTCCCCACCGTACTTGATGGCGTTGTCGAGAAGGTTGGAGATGGCCTGCTGGATGCGCATGGCGTCGCCGTGAACGCGGACGCCGGCGCCGCTGACGACGAAACGCAGCTCCTTCTGCGCCGCGCGGTCGCGAAAGTCTTCGCAAAGATCTTCGACGAGGCGCCGCAGGTCGATCTCGGCGCGCTCCAGGCTGAGGTCGCCGGCCTCGATGTGGCTCAGTTCCGACAGGTCCTGCGCCAGGCGCTCGAGCCGCGCCAACTGCCGCGTCATGATGCGGCGGAGTTGTCCGTCCTGCTCTTCCGTCAAGTGACCGCGGTCGTACTCGAATGTCTCGACGGCAGACTTGAGGGCAGCGAGCGGCGTTCTCACTTCGTGCGAAAAGTCGGCGATGAACTCGCGGCGCAGCTCTTCGAGCCGTTCGACGCGCGTGACATCGATGAAGAGCGCAACGGCGGCGAGATCGTGCGACGGCAGCGGAAAGGCGCGCATCTCGATCGTCCGCTCCTCGATGCCGCTTCGCAGCGAGAAACGGCTGGCCGAGTCAGTGGATCCCGAGGAGCGATCGAGAGCGCGGTCGAAACCGGAAAGGATGGCTTCGTTGCGAAGAACGGCCGACAGCGCCTGTCCGACGAATCCGGCATCGAGGTTAAACATCGCCGCGAACCGGCGATTGGCGAGGACGACGCGGCGCTGCCGGTCGATGGCCAGCACGCCCTCGCCCATGCCGTTCATGATCTGCTGGAGCAGCGCGTTCTGAAACTCCGCCGCGGACAGTTGGCGAGCGAGATCCGCACGGGAGCGGTAGATGCGGGAGGCGATCTCATCGAGCGCACCGAAGGAGTCGACGTCGAGTGACGCGGATGCTTCGCCGTCGGGGCGCCCGAGGCGATCGGAGAGGCGGCGAATGTCATTGTTTGTTCGCGACCACAACGTGGCGAATGCGGCAGCGCATCCGATTGCGGCAACGGCGATGAGGGCGAGGAGAAACATATTGCTCATCCGCAGATTACGCAGATCTTCCTTCATCTGCGCTCATCTGCGTAATCTGCGGATCAAACCGGCGGATCGTACCGATACCCGAACCCCACTACCGTCGTGATCCGCTCCGTTCCGATCTTCTTTCGCAGATTACGAATGTGCGCATCGACCGTTCTCGTCTCCACATCGTCGCTCATCTGCCAGACCTCGGACAGGATCCGGTCGCGCGAGATGACTGAACCTCGATTGCGGATGAGGAGCAGCAGCAGCTCCATCTCCTTCTTGGCCAGCTTCACTTCCTGACCTTTGTGATAGACGCGGAAGGCCTTTTCGTCGATGCGAAGCTCGCCGTCGTCGTAACCCGAGGCGCCGGTTTGCGCGGCCTGCGTGCGGCGAAGGATCGCGGCCACGCGCGCGACCAGCTCGCGATTGCTGAACGGCTTGACGAGGTAGTCGTCGGCGCCGAGCTCGAGGCCGGTGATGCGGTCGCGCTCCGAGCCGCGGGCGGTCAGCATCAGGATCGGCACCGACTTCGTGGCCGGCTCTCGCCGCAGTTCGCGGCAGATGGTCAGACCGTCGACGTCGGGAAGGTTGAGATCGAGGATCACGAAGTCGAAGCTGCCGCTTTGCACGCCCACGAGTCCTTCGTGCCCATCTTCGAAGTGAACGACGCGATAGCTCTCGCGCTCCAGGTTCAGACGGATCGTGAAGGCAATGTCGGCGTCGTCTTCGATCAGCGCGATCTTCGTCATTTCGCCGCCGCAATGGTCGACGTGTGCTTGATCATTTTTCCTTCGACGAGATACACCACCATCTCGCAGATGTTCGTGGCGCCATCGGCCATGCGCTCGAAGTATTTGCCGATGAACGTGAGCCGGATGGCCGAGGAGATGTTGCGGGCATCTTCGAGCATGTAGGTGAGGAGACTGCGGAACGAGCTCTCCGTGAGCGCGTCGACGTTGTCGTCCTGCGTGATGACGCGGCGGGCCAGATCGGCGTCGCCGCGCACGAAGGCGTTGAGAGCTTCGCGCACCATGGCCTGAGCATCGTAGGCCAGTTGCGGCAGGGAGACGAGCGGACGGAGAAGGGGCTCGCGATTGAGCTCGATGGCCCGCTCGCAAACATCCTGTGCAAGATCGGCGATGCGCTCGAGCTCGGGGGTGATCTTCATGATCGTGGCCACGAAGCGGAGGTCGCTGGCCGCCGGCTGCATCTTCGCGATCAGCTCGATGGTCTTCTGATCGATGAGGACCTCCATGCGGTCGATCTCATCATCGTTGGCGATGACCTCCTCGGCCAGCGCAGAGTCGCGCTCGAGCAGCGCCTTGATCGAGCGCGCCATGGCATCCTCGACCATCGCTCCCATGCGAAGGAGAAGATGCTTCAGGTCGTCAATGTCTCTGTCAAAGTGACGTTCCATTTATTGCACTCCGTGCGTTGTCGGTTGTCGGTTAGATGCGCTTCGCGCGTTGTCGATGCTCGTTCACGCTCGCTATTGGTCGCTGGTTTCTAACGCGCGAAGCGCAATCAACCGACAACCGACAACGCGCCGAAGGCGCAATCACCCAAACCTTCCTGTCACGTAATCTTCGGTCATCTTTTCTTTCGGGTTCATGAAGATCTCGTTCGTCTCGGCGTATTCGATCAGGCGGCCGAGCATGAAGAACGCGGTGCGGTCGCTGACGCGCGCGGCCTGCTGCATGTTGTGCGTGACGATCACGATGGTGTAGTTGTCCTTCAGCTCGTAGATCAGCTCCTCGATCTTCGACGTAGCGATTGGATCGAGTGCCGAGGCCGGCTCGTCCATCAGGAGGATCTCGGGATCGACGGCGAGGGCGCGGGCGATGCAGAGCCGCTGCTGCTGGCCACCCGACAATGCCAGCGCACTGGCGTGCAGCCGGTCCTTCACCTCGTGCCAGAGCGCGGCGCGCGTCAACGAGCGCTCGATGATCTCGTCGAGCTGCCGTTTGTTACGCATCCCGCCGATCTTCAGCCCGTATGCGACATTGTCGTAAATCGATTTCGGGAACGGATTCGATTTCTGGAAGACCATGCCCACGCGGCGGCGCAGCTCGACGACGTCCGCGCTACCGCTGTACACATCCTGACCGTCGATCGTGATCGTCCCGCTCGCGTGCGCGTCCGGGATGATGTCGTTCATCCGGTTGATGGAGCGGATGAAGGTGGACTTGCCGCAGCCGGACGGCCCGATCAGCGCGGTCACCTTGCGGTCGGGAATGTCGAGATTGATGCCGTGCAGGACCTTGGCGGTGCCGTAGTAGAAGTCGAAGTTGCTGACGGAGATTTTGGCGTCTTGGCTCATCGGCCCTTCTTGTGCTGACGGTTGTGGTCGCGTCAGGAGCTGCGCGTGATTGGCGTTTTGCGGCGGCGAGGACGCCGCCGGGCCAGCCGCCGGGACGGCAGCGTTCCACTCGGCGTCGTCGCGCTCTCGGACGGCGTATGGAAGCGGAAAGTCTCCAACTCTGCGAGGCGGCGCATCTCTGTCGGCACGAAACGTAGCGTGGCCAGTGCGCGGCGGAACGCCGGCGTCCTCGCCGGCTGGCTCGGCGGCGTCCCGCCGCCGGAGTTCAGTCGTCATCATGATCGGTTCATCCTTTCGAGGCGGCGGACAGCGAGGCGTGCGGCGATAGACAGCGTCAGAATGATCATCACGAGCAGAAACGCGCCCGCCCACGCTTGCCGGTGCCAGTCGTCATAGGGCGAGATCGCGTACGTGAAAACCTGAACGGTGAGCGACGCGATCGGCTGCGTGAGGCTCGTCGACCAGAATCGGTTGTTGAAGGCGGTGAAGAGCAGCGGCGCGGTCTCGCCGGCTACGCGCGCGAGCGCGACGAGGATTCCGGTGAGGATGCCTGGGAGGGCGGCGGGGAGGATGACGCCGAAGACCGCGCGGCTGCGCGTGGCACCGAGGGCGAGTGCGCCTTCGCGCAAGCCGCCGGGAACGAGCCGGATCAACTCTTCCGTCGTCCGGACGACGATCGGAACCATCAACAGGCCGAGGGCCACGCCGCCGGCGATGGCGCTGAATCGCTTCACAGGCAGAACCAGGATTCCGTACGCGAAGATGCCGACGACGATCGAGGGCACACCGTTGAGAACGTCGGCAGCGAAGCGGACCACCGACGAGAATTTCGTTCCCGGATATTCGGCGAGATGGATTCCGCAGATGCCGCCGACAGGCACTGCGAAGAGCGCGGCGATCCCGATGAGGATCAGCGTCCCGACGATGGCGTTGGCCATTCCGCCGCCGCTCTCGCCGACCGGCTTCGGCATCTTCGTGAAGAAGTCGAAGTTCATCGCTCCGGCGCCTTCCTTGATCACGTAGAAGAGGATCATCGCCAGCGGGATGAGGGCGATGACGACCGCGAGGCCGCAGAGAATCTCGAAGAATCGCGAGAACAATTTCCGCCGCCGCAGATTCGCCGTCATGCCGCCACCTCCTCGGCAACGATCGGAGTCGGAGTAATGATCGGTGGCGCGACGGCACGACGTTTCGTCGACCAGATCAGAATCCGCGACAGCAGGTTGACGCCGACGGTGATGATGAAGAGGAGCAGTCCGATCTCGATGAGTGCGTGCAGATAGAGCTCATCGGCGGCTTCCGTGAATTCGTTTGCGATCACCGCGGCCATCGTGTATTGCGGTTTAAATAACGATGCGGAGACCTGCGGCGAATTACCGATGACCATAGTCACGGCCATCGTCTCGCCGAGCGCGCGGCCGAAACCGAGCATGACCGCGCCGATGATGCCGCTCTTGCCAAAGCCGATGGCGACTTTGATCGCCTCCCAGCGCGTGGCGCCGAGGGCGTAGGCGGCCTCGCGCTGCGTGGAGGGGACGTTTTTCAGGATCTCGCGGGCCACCGAGGAGGTGAACGGGATCACCATCACGGCGAGAATCAGCGCCGCTGCCAGCATGCCGACGCCGAGCGGCGGTCCGCTGAACAGCGGGATCTTCTTCAGCGCGGCGGGCGTCGCCAACTCGAGCTTGCGGACGAGCGGAACAAGGACAAAGACTCCCCACAATCCGTACACGATCGAGGGAATCGCGGCCAGCAGTTCGGTGAGATACGCGAGCGGCTGACGCAGAACGCGCGGCGAGAGCTCGGAGATGAAGATGGCGATACCGAGGGCGATGGGCGTTGCGAGCAGGAGCGCGAGGATCGACGAATAGAGCGTCCCCCAGATGAAGGGAAGGGCACCAAAGTCGCCGGAGACGGGATCCCACGTCGACGTCGTCCAGAACTTCAGCCCGAACTTCGTGATCGACAGCGCCGACTGCCGCGTCAGCTCGAAGGCGATGCCGAGAACGATCAGCAACACGAGCGCAGCAAACGCGCCCGTGCCGATGCGGAAGCTGCGGTCGTCGGAGCTCCGCTTCATTGCACAGTCGCAAGCGCCTGCAATTCTTTCGCGATGACCGGCTGCGGCAGCGGCGCGTAGCCGAGTCCGGGTGCGAACTTCTGGCCGTCGGCGAGAGCCCACTTCAGGAAGTCGACCATCGCCTTGCTGCGGGCTTTGTCCGCCGGATGCTGATAGAGAAGCATCCAGGTGAATGAGGCGATCGGGTAAGCGTCAGCGGCGGCGGGATCGGTGATCGAGACGCGGAAGTCGTCGGGCATCGTCACGCCGGCCGCCGCCGCGGTTACCGACTCGAGCGACGTGGTGACGTACTGGCCGGACTTGTTCTGCACCGGGCCATACGGAATCTTGTTCTGCAGCGCGTAGATGAGCTCGACGTAGCCGATGGCACCGGGAGTCTGCTGCACGAGGCCGGAGACCCCTTCGTTCCCCTTCGCGCCGACGCCGGCCGGCCAGTTGACCGAGGTAGCCACGCCGACCTTCTCCTTGAAATCGGGCGACACCTTCGAGAGAAAGTCACAGAAGATGTAGGTCGTGCCCGAGCCGTCGGAGCGATGGACGACCGCGATGTCGGTGTCCGGAAGCGCGACTCCTGGATTGAGTTGCGCGATGGCAGGATGGTTCCACTTGGTGATCCTGCCAAGGTAGATGGTGGCCAGAACCGGGCCGCTGAAACGCAACGGTTGCGTCACACCGGGAACGTTGTAGATCGGTACGACGCCGCCGAGGACGGTAGGAAAATGAAGGATCGGAGCCGGAGCGTCTTTGAGCTGCGCATCGGTCATCGGGCCGTCGCTGGCGCCGAAGAAAACCGTTTGCGCCGTCAACTGTTTGATGCCGCCGCCGGAACCGATCGGCTGGTAGTTGATGTGAACGTCCGGATGCGACTTCTGGTACTCGTCGAACCACTTGGAGTAGATCGGATTGGGGAAGGTGGCGCCGGCGCCGTTGATGGCTAGCGGACCGGCAAATGTGGTGGTGTTGTTGCCGTTTTCCTGAGGCGCGCAGGCGGCAAGCGCAACGGACAGAGCGACTGCGAACAACGTTCGTTTCATGGCGCGGAGGTTACGGGCACGCATTGGCGAGGCGGTGCAGGGCGTGTAAATTCGGTGTGAAGAGAGTGGAAGATCACCACAGAGACACAGAGAGCACAGAGACTTCTCTGTGACCTCTGTGTCTCTGTGGTGATCGGTTTGGGACCCTACTGCTTCACCTGCTTCAGCGCCTCCATCTCCATCGCCACGATTTCCTTTGGCAGCGGCGCGTAGCCGAGCGGCGCGGCGTACTGCTGGCCGTCGGTCAGGGCCCAGCGGGCGAACTCCACCATCATCCGCGAGCGCATGACGTCGCGCGGTGACTGCTGCAGCAGAAGCCAGGTGAACGAGGAGATCGGGTAGACGTTGCGGCCCGGCGCGTTGGTAATCGACACGCGGAAATCTCTCGGCATGTTCTTCACCGCCTCGGCGGCCGCATTCGTGACCGTCTCGGTCGATGCCCGGACGAACTCACCGGCCTGGCTCTGCACGGTGCCGTAGGACATCTTGTTCTGCAGGGCGAAGATCAGCTCGACGTAGCCGATCGACGACGGCGTCTGCTTGACGAGACCGGCGACGCCTTCGTTGCCCTTCGCGCCGACGCCGGCCGGCCAGTTCACCGACGTGGCCACACCGACTGTCTTGCGATACTCGGGCGACACTTTCGAGAGATAGTCGCACCAGATGTAACTCGTGCCCGAGCCGTCGGAGCGATGAACGACGGTGATCTCGCTGCCCGGAAGGCTGACCCCTGGATTCGCGGCCTGAATGGCAGGATCGCTCCAGCGCGTGATCTTGCCGAGGTAGATGTCGGCGAGGACTTTGCCGGGGAAGCGAAGCTCGGCCTTTACCTCAGGGATGTTGTAGATCGGCACCACGCCGCCGAGAACGGTCGGCAGGTGCAGGATGCGAAACCCGGCGCCGGTGATCTGATCGTTCGTCATCGGACCATCCGAGGCACCGAAGAAGACGGTGCCGGCGGAGAGCTGGCGGATGCCGCCGCCCGATCCGATCGGCTGGTAGTTGATCTCCGCATTCGGATGCGCCTTGTGGTACTGGTCGAACCACTTCGTATAGATCGGGCTGGGAAACGTCGCGCCGGCGCCGTTGATCTGAACGCTCTGCGCGGATGCAGCGGTAGCGAGCAGCAGGGCGGCTGCGAGGAAGAGCTTCTTCATTGTCATCTCCTAGAAATTGACGAGCATTTTCATCTCGTAGTTCGTGGCGTTGGGGGCTGCGGGCGTGAGACCCGAACGTTTGAGAGAATCGCGGTCGAACAGGAACGCAACGGCCTTACCGCTCAGGCCCGGCACCCAGTAGGCGATGCCGTCGATGTCGCGCTTCTGCTTCTGTGAATGAACGGCGTCGTTGGGAAGGAAGTTGTCGTGACGGATCAGCGCTTCCCACCCCTGCGTGCCGAGCTTCGGCGTAACCCAGACCGACCAGCCTTTGGAGCTGATCTGGGGCTTCGACGCAGACGTCTGGTCCTTCGCGCGCAAGACTTCGAAGCCGGCATTGCCGAGTGTGTGCTCGTACGTGACCTGTCCGATCGTGCGTTGCCGCTTGGCGCTCCCGACATAGTGGTCATCGATGACGAAGGCCGTGAGGCGCAGGCCCTTCAGTTCCGGTCCGCCGAGGGGGCAAGGGCGAACGGTGCCGCGTACCTCGAAACCCTTCTCATTGTTGACCTCGGCCTTGTTGTAGTTCTCGCCGTTGTAGAAGCCGGCGTGCACGTCACCGTAGTTGCCGGTGAAGGCGTAGTGGCCGGAAACCCCGGAGTCCGCCGACGAGATGAGGCCGGCCCGCTCCGCGAACATCGTCCCCTGGAAACGATAGCGGTAGATGCCCTCGCTGTAGTCGAGGTACGGCGTCTGCTGCTGGCCGAACCGCACCCACGAGCCTTTCGTCGTCCAGTCGTCGAGATTCAACTGCGCGTAACCGTACTTGAGACGGAAGATCTGGCTGCCGCTGAGCGACGGCCCCGTGCTCGTTTCACGCGAGACATCCGGCGTGATTCGGAAAAGGATCCAGTGATTGATGTTGCCCGTGACGTTGATGTAGGCGCGGGTGATGTTGAACGCGCTGGCATGAATTACGTTCCCGTCCGCGTCTTTCGTGGTTGGGGAATCGGCGTATGTGTAGTCGCCGTAGATCGTCGCTCCGACGTTGAACTTCGGCGTATCGTCCGGCGGTGTGACGCCTTCCGCCGGCGTAACCTGCGCGAACGCGCCGGTGGCGCTGACCACGATCGCCGCCGCGGCGATGAAACGGGCTGCCCAATTGCGAATCTTCATTACCTGCAAGCCTCCTGTTGATTGCCCGGATGGTAGGTTTGGGGCCTGCACTCGGCATGCGGCGCGCGTAAACTCAGCGTGAACGGCGCGAAAAAACGGCGCATGATGAATGCCTCAGAGGAGAGTTGAATGTTCCGACGAATCGCCAACCTGTTCCGCGGATTTCTGAGTCTCTTCATCGGCGGTGTGGAGCGCCAGAATCCGGAAGCGCTTCTCGAAGTGGAGAAGGAAAACATCCGCCGCCAGATCGCGAACTACAACCAGGGCCTGGCCGCGCATGCCGGTCTCTGCGAGCGGCTGATGACGCAGGTCAAACGGCTGGAGCAGGAAGAACGCGAGCTGCGCGCGAAGACGGCAGCCAACCTCCGCGCCGGCAATCGCGATCTGGCCAGCCAGCAGGCCTTGCGGCTGCAAACCGTGCAGCGCGAGCTGATCGAGAATCGGACGCAGCTCGAATCGGCCGAAGGCACGTACAAGGAGCTGCTGCGCGCACGCGACGTATCCGTGAAAGCCGCGCAAGCGAAGATCGAATCGCTCAAGACGAGCCTGAACGATCTGAAGATCAAGCGCGCAACAGCCGAGTTGAACGAGATGGCCTCAGGGATGATCTCCCAGATCGGCGGCTCCGGCGACACGCTCAATCGCCTGCACGAGATGCTGGAAGAGGAGCGCGAGAAAGCCGCCGGCCGCGCCCGCGTCGCCCGCGACACGCTCCACTCCACCGATTTTGAGATGCAGGAACACGAACAGAAAGCGCTCGCCGATCAGGCGCTGGCGGACTTTGCGGCGAATGAGGGATTAGCGCTAGAGCCGCCGAAGGCCGTGAAGGCGATCGCAGCGGGAGAGCAGAAGAGCTTGGGGCCGAAGACCTAAGGAGTGTGGGCGTCTCGCCCGCGGCCATTGGGGCGTCCCCGCCCCGATGGTTTGCAATTCGCGACTGATATCGAAGCTCGGACCTCAGTTGGGCGTCCAGGCGGTGCACGGGCCAGCTCGGACTCCCGACCAGCCAAGCACTTGGGCGAGACGCCCCAGTGCCCGCGGTCGAGACGACCGCACTCCTACTCCACCACCTCGCCCGACAGATCGATCACCGGGTACTCCATCTTCAGCGATTCCAGTGCGTCCTTGATGATTTCCGCGACGACCAGATTGCGGTACCACTTTGCGTTCGCGGGGATCACGTGCCAGGGCGCCCATTTCGTCGACGTCTTTTCCAGCACGTCTTCGTAGGCGTCCATGTACTTGTCCCACAGCTTGCGCTCCTCGAGGTCGCCGTGCTGGAACTTCCAGTGCTTCTTCGGATCGTCGATGCGCTCCTGCAGGCGTTTGCGCTGCTCGTTCTTGCTAATGTTGAGGAAGAACTTGAGGATCGTCGTGCCGGTGGCTGCCAGCATCTTCTCGAACTCGTTGATCTGTTTGTAGCGCTTCCGCCAGACCTTCTCGTCGACCAGGTTGTGAACGCGCACGACGAGCACGTCCTCGTAGTGGCTGCGATTGAACACTACGATCTCCCCCTCGCCCGGCATCTGTGCGTGGACGCGCCAGAGAAAATCGTGGTCGAGCTCTTCCTGCGTCGGCTTCTTGAACGAGACCACGCGAGCGCCCGACAGGCTCATGCCGTTCAGGACGTGACGGACTGTCCCATCCTTGCCCGAGGTGTCCATCCCCTGGAGAATGATCAGGACTTTGTGTTTGTGCTCGGCGTAGAGCAACTCCTGGAGCTCGCCGAGGCGGCTTTCAAGGTCGACACACCGTTCCTTGCCTTCCGCTTTGTCGTCACAGAGCGGCGTGCCCTCGGGATCGAAGTCTTTCATGCGGACTTTACTGCCGGGATCGATACGATGGACTTTGGTGTGCATTGTGCGATTCTCCTCCCGGAGCAGGCGTTTCGCTCATTCTTCACAAGCTCTTCATCGCCAAACCGGTGAGGGCGAGGATACTGCGTTGCAGCATGGCTGAAAAACCGAAGCGGATTGCCGCCATCGACGTCGGCACGAACTCCATCCACATGATCGTGGCGGAGACGCGTGACCGCGGCTATCGCGTCGTCGACCGCGAGAAGGAGATGGTGCAGCTCGGCCTGGCCAGCCTCGACGGCGAACCGCTGACCGAGGACGCCATGGTTCGCGGCGTGGCCTCGATCGGACACATGGCGGAGATCGCCGCCAAGTGGAACGTCGACGAAGTCTTCGCGGTGGCCACGAGCGCCGTGCGCGAGGCGCCGAACCGCCGCGACTTCCTCAAGCGCGTGAAGGACACGACCGGCGTGAAAGTGCGCGTCATCTCTGGCGAAGAAGAGGCCGACTACATCTTCCGCGCCGTTCGTTCGGCAGTCGACGTCGACGGGCAGACGGCGCTTTGCATCGACATCGGCGGCGGCAGCGTAGAGATGATCGTCGGCACCGCAGACGAGACCTACTTCACGCGCAGCGAGCCCCTCGGCGCGCTTCGTCTGGCGCAGCGCTTCGAATTGACGGAGCGTCCGTCGCCGCGTGCGCTCGATGAGTGCCGCAATCACATCCACGACCGCATCGCCAAGCTTCGCCGCCGTATCCGGCGCCTCGGCGTCGACCTCTGCGCCGGGACGTCCGGAACGATTCAGACTCTGGCTACGATGGCGTCGCCGGCCGATACGCAGTCGTCGGCGCATGGTCTGCGCCGGCTGGAGCGGGCTGCCGTACAGAACCTCATCCCCGTCCTCGCGTCGATGACATCGCGCGAGCGCGCCGAGCGGTTCAGCCTCGACGCGCCTCGGGCCACCAGCATTCTCGCCGGAGCCGTCGTGCTGGCCACGTTGCTGGAGACGTTCGACATCGAGGAGATGCTGGCCTGTCCGCTGGCGATGCGCGAAGGGATGCTCGAAAGCCGCGTGGCGGCGCTCGAGAAGCCCGACGATATCGGCGGCTCCCTCCGCTACGCCTCGGTGCTCGCACTCGCGCAGCGAACCGACGTCGATCTGAAACACGGCACGCACGTCGCCAAGCTGGCCGCGCGCATTTTCGATCAGACCAAGGCGCTGCACGCACTGGAAGCGAAGACGACCGATCTGCTCGAATCGGCGGCCGTGCTGCACGAAGCCGGCCTGCACGTCAGCGACCGCGCGCATCACAAGCACAGCTACTACCTCATCCGCCACGCCGATCTGCGCGGTTACACGGACGAGGAGATTCTGATCATCGCCAACACCGCGCGGTACTACCGGAAGGCGCCGCCCGCGCCGTCGCACGACAATTTCGCGGAGCTGACGCACACGCAGCAGCAGGACGTGGAGAAGCTCGCCGCCATTTTGCGGATCGCCGAGGCGCTGGACCGCGGGCACCGGCGCTCGGTGCGCGATGTGGCGGTGCGCGTCACGCGCGAGCAGGCGACATTCACCGTCCGAACGCGGTCTGATTCAGCGGTCGAGATTGCCAGCGCACGAAAACGAGCGAAATACTTCGCGGACCTCTTCGAAGTAGAAGTTCGCTTCGAAGCGATGTGAGGAGGCACGCCGTGGAGTCTCGGGAAAAGTTCATCGTCCTACTTCGTCACGGAATCGCCGAGCCGCACGGTGCGCGCGAGGATGACGACGCGCGCATTCTCACCGACACCGGAAACCGGCGGATGAAGCAGATCGGCCGCGGGCTGGCCAAATACTTTCCGAAGGCCGAGGCGATCTATTCGAGCCCGCTGATCCGCTGCATCGAGACGGCGGAATGGGTGGAGAAAGCGTACGGATCCGCCGTGCACATGAAAACGACGGACGCGCTGAAGCCCGGCGCCGATGTCGAGGCGTTCCACGCGTTGCTCAAGAAGATCAAGGCACGCCACATCATCTTCGTCGGCCACGAACCGAATCTCAGCACGACGATGCTGGCGATTTCGGGTCTGCATTCGGACGGCACGATCGAGCTGAAGAAGGGCGGCTGCTACGGCTTACGCCTGGCCGCCGATGGCAGCGCGCATCTGGAGTGGGTGCTGCCGCCGCGGGTTTTGCGAAGGCGGTGAGAAGTGCTTTCGTCGTGAATCGCTGGCGCCACGCTTAGGAGTTGACGATCATCGTGGAAACGATGCCGCCGTGAAGGAACCGTCAAAGTCAGGTTGGCGCGAGTTGGTTCGAGGTCGATATCGTTGGCAAGAATGTCGAGGTTGACCCCGAGAATCTAGAGGTTGACCTCGAGAATCTGGAGGTTAATCTCTGGGAATCAGAGGTTGACCTCGAGAATCTGGAGGTTGATCTCTGAGAGCCCAGACGTTGACCCCGAGAATCTGGAGGTTGATGTCTGAGAGCTCAGAGGTTGACCCGGAGAATCTGGGGGTTGTTGGCGAAAATCTCGACGATTTCTGCGCTGTTGTTCGCGAAATTGGGGGATGAGTCTTGGGCAGGTTCCACGATAGGGCGAAAAAAGATGTCACTTTCGCCGGGTTCATGTTCGAGATGCAGCCGTGCCCACATCGTGTGTCTGACGCTCGCGCTGCGGACCGATCCTGTCTCGCCTGGGGCGGCGTCGGCGTGAGTTTCGTGACGCCGGAGCTTTCATCGCATTGCCGCGGATTCACCGCCGGGCGGGACGCCCGTCGGCCGCAGGCGAGACGCCTGCACTCCTACGCCTTCTTCTTTTTCTTTGGCTTCGCGCGGCTGTTCTTCTTCGGCGCTTCCTTCTTCTTTTTCGCGACCGCCTTGCGCACTTTCTTCACGCGTTTGCGTATGACTTTCCTGGCCTCTTTCACGGTCTTCTTCAACGCGGGTGGGAGCGTGGCGGAGGCGACGATCACTTCCATCACGGAGCCGGAGACTCGGCCGACGAACTGCTCTTTGTCGGCGGGAGACATCCCCTTCCATTGATCGACCAGCGTCTGGGTGGCGCTGATGGGAGCAGGCTCGCCTTCCGGCGTCGCCGCGGGAGGAGGGGAATCGATGTGGGCGGCGAGGTGATCGAGGGCACGGACGCCAATGTCCTGGATGTAGTTGACCACGCGTTTCGGCAAGAGATCCTGCGGTTTCATGCGCTTCCTTCCCTAATGCTTTTTCTTCTTCTTCGCTTTGCGGCGGCTGGACGCCGGATGGCGGATGCTCTCCTCGTACGGCCCGACGCTCACGGAATCGGCGCGTGCGATCGAGATGAACGTTTCCTGGCTGCGCACCGCGCGCTGGTCGCCGGGTGTTCGGCGGCGGTAGGTACCGTCGGCGCCGAGGGTCCAGCCTTTGACGTTGTCGGCCAGTGAGATCGCCAGGATCTGTTCGCTGATTCGCTTCCCTACGGCGGCATCGCGGATGGGGAACGTCGTCTCGATGCGGCGCAGGAAGTTGCGCGGCATCCAGTCGCCGCTCGACACCCACACCTCCGGCGCGCCGCCGTTGGCGAAGCGGAAGATGCGCGAGTGCTCGAGGAAGCGGTCGATGATCGAGGTGACGCGGATGTTCTCGCTGAATCCGGGCATCGCCGGAACAAGGCAGCAGATGCCGCGCACGAGCAGCTCGATCTGAACGCCGGCGCGGCTGGCGCGGTACAGCGCTTCGATGACGCTCGGATCGACCAGCGCGTTCATCTTGGCCACGATAAACGCAGGCTTCGCTTCCTTCGCGTTCTCGGTCTCGCGGTCGATCATGCGGATCGTCCAGCGCAGGTAGTCCATCGGCGAGACGACGAACTCGCGCCAGCGCAGCGTCCCGCCCTTCGCTTCGACCAGCTCCTGCACGCCGGCCACGCTGAAACCGGTGAGGAGATTCATCAGTTGCGCGGCGTCGGCGCCGAACGCGGGATCGCAGGTGAAGAGATCGACGTCTGTGTAGAGCCGGCCGGTCACGGCGTTGTAGTTGCCGGTCGACAGGTGAACGTAGCGGCGAAGCTCGCCTCCCTCACGCCGGACGATGAGGCAAACTTTGCAGTGCGTCTTGTAGCCGACGATGCCGTAGACCACCTGCACGCCTGCTTCTTCGAGCGTCTTCGCCCAGGTGATGTTCTTCCGCTCGTCGAAACGGGCCTGCAGCTCGACAATCGCTGTGACCTGCTTTCCCGCCCGCGCCGCTGCGGAGAGGGCCGCGATGATCGGTGACCCGGGATCGGTACGGTAAAGCGTCTGCTTGATGGCGACGACATCGGGATCCTCCGTCGCCGTCTGGACGAACTCGATCACGGCCGTGAACGAGTCGTACGGCCGGTGCAGGAACAGATCCCCGCGGCGGATGATCGAGAAGATGTCGTCCGTTGTCGCCAGTTCGGCCGGCATGCGCGGGTTGAACGGCGCTTCCTTCAACGCCGCGTTCGGAATCTGCGTGTGGAGCTGCTGCAGATCGCCGAGCTTCAGCGGTCCGGGTGCGAAGAAGATGTCGTCGGGCGAGGAGTCGGTCGCGCCGGCCAGCAGCGCCATCAGCGGATCATCGACTCCCTCTTCGATCTCGAGCCAGACCACTTCGCGCCGCTCCCGGCGCCGGAGCTCGATCTCGATGCTCTTGAGGAGGTCCTGCATGTCCTCCTCTTTGATGTCGATGTCCGAATTGCGGATGACGCGGAAGGCGGCCGTGCGCAGCACCTTGAGGCCCGGGAAGAAGCGATGCACGTGCGACGCGATCACGTCTTCGAGCAGCACGAAGCGCGTCTTCTCCGGCATCGGCACGAGACGCGGCACCGACTCCGGGATCTTGATGATGGCCACATGCCGCTCGCCCCGCTCCGACTCGAGCTGCAGGACGAGGTTGAGCGAAAGGTTGGCGATGAACGGGAAGGGATGGGCGGGATCGATGGCCAGCGGCGTGAGGATCGGCTCGAGATCGCGGCCGAAGTACTCCTCGACGAAGTTGCGCTCTTTCTTGCCGAGGTCGGCGACACGCTCGATGCGAATGCCTTCTTTTCGGAGGGCGGGGATGAGCTCTTCGCCGAGGCAGCGGTAGATCTCGCGCAGAAGCGACCGGGCGCCGTTGCGCACGGCCTGAAGGCGTTTCAGGCCATTGCCCGAGGGCTCGGATGGGACATTCGCGGCGATGAGGTCGCGGATCTCGCCGACCCGGATCATGAAGAATTCGTCGAGGTTGTGCGCGCAGATGCTGAGGAACTTCACCCGTTCCAGCAGCGGGACGGCGGGATTTCTTGCTTCTGCAAGCACTCGCTCGTTGAAGGCAAGCGCGCTCAGCTCGCGGTCGAACAGTGGAATCGGCGGCACGCTTGGAGGGGTGCTCTCGGCCAGATCCACCCCTTCAGCCGAAATCCCCAGATCAGCCAAAATAGTCATGGAGCGGGAATGGTATGGCACGAAATTAGGGGAGGGCGTGTAAATTTTGTACGGGGGAGTGGGGGGTGGGGAGTGGGGGGTGGGAGGACAACAGAGATCAGAGACAGCAGAGATCAGCGATCAGACAGATTCGCCGAACCTCTGATCTCTTGTCTCTGATTCTTCCTGATCTCTGATTCGCCCCCCCCCACTCCCCACCCCCCACTCCCCAGCGACAGCAGAGATCAGACCCCAGCCCGGAACCTCTGATCTCTTGTCTCTGATTCTTCTGATCTCTGATTCTGCCACCCCCCACCCCC
>Ga0247666_1000189_pt1 | contig 23886 bp, 20 predicted proteins | sample CNK07_metaG_FD_183025 | JGI IMG/M metagenome (GOLD analysis project Ga0247666, IMG submission 183025) | Soil microbial communities from Purdue University Martell Research Forest, Indiana, United States - CNK07 | ecosystem: Environmental > Terrestrial > Soil > Temperate forest > Bulk soil...
TCAGGCGCCGAAGCTCATTCTGTTGCTCAGCGGAAACTTCTAAAGTCCGAATCGGCCGCGCCACGAATGCACGGTAGCACGAGACCTTTGTTTTGTATAGCTATTTGCGAGACGCTATACTAGTATTGCCTTCGGCGTTGTCGGTTGTCGGTTGATTGCCTTCGGCGTTGTCGGTTGTCGGTTGATTGCCTTCGGCGTTGTCGGTTGTCGGTTAGTTGCCTTCGGCGTTGTCGGTTGTCGGTTGATTGCCTTCGGCGTTGTCACCGCGGCTTACCGCATTCATTGAATCAACTGCCTGAACTTGGCCCACAATGCCAACGCCGAAGGCAACTAACCGACAACGGACAACGCCGCAGGCAATATGCGCGTCTACCGAGATGACCAGAAGTTCCTGACTTTCCGCATCAATGCGCTCCTCTGGGCGATCGTGATCGTGTTCGTGTTTCTGGCGGGCTCGTTCTGGGTCGTGCAGGGCGTGCAGGCGGAGAAGTATCGGAACCTTTCGGAGGCCAACGCCCTTCGCGAGCTCGTCACGCCGGCGAAACGTGGACTGATTCTCGACCGCAGCGGACAGAAAATCCTCGCCGACAACCAGCCGGCCTACTCCCTGTCGCTGGACCGCGTAGTCATGCGTCCGATCATCAAGAACGATCCGTCGCATCGCGACAAGCTGGTGGCATTCCTCGCTCAGGTTCTCGGCGTGCCCACGCAGGAGATCGAGGCCCGATTCGAAAAAGGGAAAGCCATTCCCAACGCGCGGCCCATTCCCGTCGCGGAAGATCTGTCGATGACACAGGTCGCTTCGATCCAGGCCCAGGCCATCGCGTTTCCCGAGCTCGACGTCGAGCCGGTGCAGCGCCGCAACTATCCGTACGCGACCATGGCCGCGCACGTGATGGGCTTCATCGGCGAGGCCAACGAAAAAGACCTCGCCGCTCACAAAGAACTGCGGTCGGGCGATCTCCTCGGCAAACGCGGCGTCGAGATGATGTATGACGAGTATTTGCGCGGCCGCGACGGCGCGCAGTACTGGCAATACGACAGCCACGGCCGGCGCCTCGATGAGTACCGCCCCGCGCGCAAAGAACCGGTGGCCGGCGACAACGTCTATCTGACGATCGACTTCGATCTGCAGCGGCGTGCCGAGCAGTACTTCATCGAGAACGAGTTCGTCGGCTCCGCCGTGGCGCTCGACCCACGCAACGGTGAAGTGCTGGCCATGGTCTCCTCGCCAGCGTTCAACCCCAATGTCTACTCGCGCCGCTTCACGCCGGAAGTCTGGCGAACGATCGCGTCGAATCCGTTCAAGGTCGAGCTGAATCGCGCCATCCAGGGTCTCTATTCACCGGGATCCGTCTTCAAGGCGGTCATGGCAGTAGCCGGTCTGTCCGAAGGTGCCATCGACACGAGCACCTCGTTCTTCTGCAGCGGCAGTGGCATCTTTTTCGGACGCCGTTTCCGTTGCGACGCCAGGAACGGCCACGGTGACATCAGCGTCGCGAATGCACTGAAAGTCTCATGCGACATCTTCTTCTTCAACATCGGCGCGCGGCTCGGCGTCGATCGCATCGCCGAATACGCGCACAAGCTGACGTTCGGCAAGATCTCGCGGATCGACCTCGATGGCGAAAAGCCCGGCCTCATTCCTTCGACGCAGTGGGCAACCACAAAGCAGCATCGCAAGTGGTATCCATCGGAGACGATCTCGGTCGCCATCGGTCAGGGACCGCTCCTCGTCACGCCGCTTCAGGTAGCGAACTTCATGGCAGCCATCGCCAACGGCGGAACCGTTTATCGCCCGCATGTCGTGCGCATGATCGAGAAGGTCAACCCCGACGGCCACGTCGAACGACTGCAAGTCGGGAGCGAGGTGCTGCATAAGATCGCCCTCGCTCCAAAAGCACTCGAGACGGTCAAGCTCGGTCTCTGGAAAGTCGTCAATGAAGAAGGCGGCACCGGCAGCAACGCTCGCGTCGAAGGTCTGAACGTTTCAGGCAAGACCGGAACGGTGCAAGTCATCGCCCAGCGCACATGGGGGATGACGGAAGGGCTGCCCTACAAATACAAAGATCACGCGTGGTTCGCTTCGTATGCGCCGAATGACAATCCGCAGATGGTTGTGGTGGTTTTCATCGAGCACGGAGGTCATGGCAGCGTCGACGCCGCGCCACTTGCCAAGTTGCTCTATGAATCGCGATTCCGCGCGCAGGTGCGTAGCGCCAACCTCGATCTCTCCAGCCCCGACACTCTGCGAGCCATCAAAGAAGGCCGGTCGCCCGTTCCCGGACAGATAAAGAAGGTTCCGGCATCGCCAGGATACTGAGGTATTGCCTGTGGCGTTGTCTGTTGATTGCCTGCGGCGTTGTCTTTTAATTGCCTGCGGCGTTGTCGGTTGTCGGTTGATTGCCTGCGGCGTGGTCGTGGAGAGAAGTTCAGTCTGTTCATCCATGCGTGCTGTAGGCCGTTGTAACGCCGAAGGCAACTAACCGACACCGACAACGCCGCAGGCAATTCACGACAACGCCGAAGGCAATCAACCGACAACCGACAACGCCGAAGGCAATCGCGTCAGTAGTTCCTCTTAAACTTCTCCGCGTCGCGGCGTTCTCGCTTCGTCGGACGTCCCGCTCCCCGCTCGCGGAATACCGAATCGTCGACCTTCTCGATGACCGGCGTCTCATCGATGTACATCGCACGGGCGATCTCTTTCGCCTGTTGCCTGTCCGGGATGCCCTTCACGACAAACTTCCGGAAGCGCTCGCCGGCATACAACTCGACGACATCGCCCTCGCGTACAGGAGCCGCCGGCTTGACCCGTTGCCCGTTGAGTTTCACGTGACCACCGCGGCAGGCCTCCGTCGCATCGGTGCGATGCTTGACGAGGCAGACATGCTTGAGCCAGGTGTCGATGCGATGACGCTCTGAGTCGCTCATTCGGAAGAGGTTATAATCCCGCCCATGATTAAAGCCGACATCGTCAACAAGGTGGCGGAAGTGTCCGAAATTTCGCGCGTGAAGGCTGCTCAGGCGGTCGACACCGTGATCGAGGGGCTGCGCAATGCGCTCGCGCGCGGGCAGCGGATCGAGCTCCGCGGATTCGGCGTTTTCCAGGTCAAACAACGGAAGAAAGGGATCGGCCGGAATCCGAAAACCGGCGTCGAGGTGAAGATCCCTCCCGGCAACACGATCCGCTTCAAGCCCGGCAAAGAACTGCGGAACCTTCTGTAGTGTCGTCCGGGCAGAATCGGCATCCCGCCGCCAACGGCCAGACCGTACTCGTTCTCGATTTCGGTTCGCAGTACACGCAGCTCATCGCCCGCCGCATCCGCGAGCAGAGCGTTTACTCTGTAGTCCATCCGTTCGACATTCCGGTCGAGCGGGTACGCGCGCTTGCGCCGCAAGCCATCATCTTCTCCGGTGGACCACAATCGGTTTACGCCGACGCGGCGCCGATCTGTTCGCGCGAGATCTTCGACCTCGGCGTCCCGATCCTTGGCATCTGCTACGGCATGCAGCTCACGGCCTACCTGCTCGATGGGAAAGTCGAAGCGTCGGCCGAGCGCGAATACGGCCGCGCGGAGATCGATGTCCGCGCCACCAACTCGCCGCTCTTCGCGGGTACGCCATCGCACCAGCGCGTGTGGGCAAGCCATGGCGACAAAATCCTGCGCGAGCCTCCCGGTTTCCGCAACACGGCGTCATCGGCAAACGCCCCGATCGCCGCCTTCGAGAACATCGAACGGCAGTGCTACGGAATCCAGTTTCATCCCGAGGTCACGCACAGCGAAGCGGGAACGTCGATCCTTCGCAACTTCCTTTTCGAGATCGCTCACTGCACTCCCACCTGGAACCTCGGCGACTACCGCAAGCGAAAGGTCGAGGAAATTCGCGCGACCGTCGGCGACAAACAGGTCATCGCTGCGGTGAGCGGCGGCGTCGATTCATCCGTGGCTGCGTTGCTGGTTGCCGAAGCGATCGGCGATCAGCTCACGGCGATCTTCGTCGACAACGGTGTGTTGCGAAAAAATGAAGCGATCCAGGTCATGTCGCGGTTATCCGAGGGCCTCGGCATGCACATCATCGCCATCGACGGACGGCAGCGTTTCTACGACAAGCTCGCCGGCGTCGAAGACCCCGAGGCCAAGCGAAAGAAGATCGGAAACGAATTCATCGCCGTGTTTGAGGAAGAGGCGAAGCGCATCGCCGGCGCCGAGTTTCTCGTGCAGGGAACGCTCTACCCCGATGTCATCGAGTCGGTATCGGTCAAAGGACCGTCGGCCGTCATCAAGACCCACCACAACGTCGGCGGGCTGCCTGAGAAGATGGGGCTCAAACTAATCGAGCCTGTCCGCGAGCTGTTCAAAGACGAGGTGCGCCGTCTCGGACTCGAGCTCGGACTGGAAGACGAATTCGTCTGGCGCCATCCGTTTCCCGGCCCCGGGCTGGCCGTGCGAATCCTCGGCGAAGTAACCGCCGAGCGCGTCGCGATCCTGCAGAACGCCGATGAAATCGTAATCGAAGAGATCCGGCGCGCCGGCCTGTATCGTGAGATTTCTCAGGCATTTGCGGTTCTGCTGCCGGTGCGCAGCGTGGGAGTGATGGGCGACGAGCGCACCTACGAAAACGTCGTCGCGGTACGCGCGGTTTCGACGACTGACTTCATGACCGCCGACTGGTACCGAATGCCCCACGACGTGCTCGACGCCATCAGCCGGCGCATCGTAAACGAGGTCCGGGGCATCAACCGGGTGGTCTACGACATCTCCTCGAAGCCTCCCAGCACGATCGAATGGGAGTGAGGGAGATTCCAAAACTATTTTATTTGTTCCGTCCCTCGAGTTTCCATTTTTGTGTAGCTCTGCGTCACAAGACGTTGTAAGTTACTCATACGCGTCCTACCAAAAATCAGTTCCTCGCACATTTCGTGCGTGGTTGAAGAGGAGAACCTGCATGAATCCAGCCCGGTCTCTTTCCCGTTTCATCGTCGGCTCCATGTTGTGTCTATTACTAGTCCCCGCGATCGCGCTCGCCAAATCCGGCAACAGCGCCGACCCGCTTGCCCGCATGACGGCATCAGGTTCGGTGGCAATCTGGACGACGGCAGTCGGCCACGACAAGATCGCGCTCACCGTCGTCGGCCCTGACGGATCCGTCTTCCAGAAAGAGTTTGCGGCGGGCGTCACGCCAATGTTCCGCCTGCAGGATCTGGGCGGCAAGGCAACGGACGGCTCCTACACGTACGAGATGCGCATCGTCCCGAACGTGAGCTCCTCCGTCAGACAGCAGCTCGCAGCGGCGCGCGAAGCCGGCGACGATGTTGCGGCGGCCCGCATCCAGCGCGAAGCCGGACTGGCCGAGCAGATGGTGCAGTCGGGGACACTGTCGGTGTCGAACGGCGCATTCATCAATCCCGACGCCACGGAGCCGGTTCTTCGCCAGCCTGCGGCGGCAGCCTCCACCTCCTCGGGTACGGTGAGCGCCTCATCGATCACCCCGCCGAAGAAGATCTCGCCGCTCGATATCGTCCAGGCCGATGACGTGATCATTCAGGGAAGCCTTTGTGTGGGCCTCGACTGCGTCGTCAACGAGTCGTTCGGCTTCGACACGATCCGCCTGAAGGAAAACAACACACGCATCAAGTTCGACGACACCAGCACGTCGACCGGTTTCCCGAACCACGACTGGCAGTTGACGGCCAATGATTCCGCCAGCGGCGGCGCGAACAAGTTCTCCATCGAGGACATCACCGCCGCGACGGTTCCGGTCACGGTCACCGGCTCCGCGCCGACGAACTCCGTCTTCGTCGACAGCACGGGCCGCGTCGGCTTCCGTACCGCCACGCCAGTGCTCGACCTTCATGTCGCCACCAGCAACACGCCGGCGATTCGCCTCGAGCAGAACAACAGCGGCGGATTCACCGCGCAGACATGGGACATCGCGGGCAACGAAGCAAACTTCTTCGTGCGCGATGTGACCGGCGGCTCGCGCCTTCCGTTCCGCATCCGTCCTGGCGCGCCGACGAGCTCGATCGACATCAACGCCAGCGGCAACGTCGGTGTTGGCACAGCCAGCCCGTCGCGGAGTCTCGAAGTAGACAACAGCGTCGTCCCGGCAGTGGGACTCCGCAACACCGGCCAGGCAGCGGACCAGAAATACTGGGAGTTCTCCGTGTTTGGAACGCAGTTGCGCGGTGTCGTCCAGAATGACGCAAATACCACCGAGTCATTCTGGTTGCAGGTCGCTCGGGGTGCTGGCAATTCGATCAATAGCGTCAGCTTCCCTAACGGCAACGTGGGCGTAGGGACGTCATCGCCGACGAGCAAACTGCAAGTTGTTGGCCTGTCGGTCTTCGCCAACAATGCCGCGGCAGTCGCTGGCGGATTGTCAGCCGGCGCGTTCTATCGGACGGGCGGCGATCCCGATCTTGTTTGCGTCGTTCACTAGACCCCTCGCGAATCGCTTGACCTGAGCCGCGCGGCGTGTGGAGATCCTCCACGCGCCGCGCGGTTTTTCTTTGCGCGCGATCATCGAGCTCGGCACTCTCAGAAAAAAGTACGGGGCGCGGCGGAAGACCGCGCCCCGTTACAGAGCAGATGATCCCGGGTCCCTCTCCCCTGGATCGCGTGCAGCGCGCAGGAGGGGCGCGCCGCGTGGGAAACGCTAGTCGCTCAAGTTGCGGATCACCGTCGGAATATCGAGATCATTGCCGAAATCACTCGACGCCATCGGCCCGAAACCTCCGGAGCCGTCGGGCCGGCTGAATCCTTTGCGAAAAAAGGGAGGATCGTAGATCTCCCCCTCCGCGCCTACCTGCGGCGCCGCCTGCACCGCTTCCTGCGTTACCTCGTGCTGCGCTGCAATCTCCTTCGGCGCGAACGGCCGGAACGGAACCTGCGTCGAAGTTGACGAAGGCCGCGACGCGTGACCTGACGAAAGCTGCTCGCCCCGCGTGTTGAGGAAACCCTTCGTCGCCGAATCGAATCCGGTCGCGATGACGGTGACTTTGACTTCGTCTTTCATCCGCGGATCGATGACCGTGCCGAAGATGATGTTCGCTTCCTCGTCGGCCGCTTCCTGAATGATCGAGGCAGCCTCGTGAACTTCGAACAGCGTCATGTCGGGGCCACCGGTGATGTTGATTAGAACGCCCTTCGCACCTTCGATCGATGCTTCTTCGAGGAGCGGCGATGAAATGGCGCGCTGTGCGGCTTCGACCGCACGATGCTCGCCCGAGCTCACGCCCGTGCCCATCAGGGCCATCCCCATCCCGTGCATGATCGTTTTCACGTCGGCGAAGTCGAGATTGATCTCGCCGGGAACCGTGATGAGATCGGAGATGCCCTGCACTGCCTGCCGGAGAATGTCGTCGGCGATGTTGAACGCCTCATTGAGTGACGTCGCGCGCTCGACAAAGTTGAGCAAGCGCTCATTCGGAATCGTGATGAGTGTGTCGACCGTCTCGCGCAGTGCGCGGATGCCCTGCTCGGCCTGAATGCGCCGGCGCTTGCCTTCGAAACCGAACGGCTTCGTGACCACCGCCACGGTGAGCGCGCCCAGCTCCGCCGCCAGCGACGCGATGATCGGCGCTGCGCCGGTACCCGTGCCGCCGCCCATCCCCGTCGTAATGAAGATCATGTCCGCCCCGGAGAGCGCCTCGAGAATGCGGTCCGTATCTTCGAGCGCCGCCTGTTTCCCGATCTCCGGATTCGCGCCGGCGCCGAGACCTTTGGTCAGCTTGCCGCCGATCTGCAGCTTCACCGGTGCCAGCGACGTACGCATCGCCTGCACATCGGTGTTCGCGACCATGAACTCGATGCCTTTGATCCCGGCCTGAATCATCCGGTTGACCGCATTCCCACCACCACCACCCACGCCGATGACTTTGATCTTGGCTCCGAGCTGCTGCCCTTCGTCGAGCATCACCGCTAATCGGCCGTCACCAGGTTTTTCGTCAAATGTGATCATTTACCGTCTCCAGGAAGAGTAATCATTTTTTGTTACGCATTCAAACAATATTTGCATGCCTACGTTTGCGTGAAGAGCGACTTGAGTCCATCGGCGATGCGAGCGAAGCCACGCCGCGGGCGTTTCCGCACTTTGGCCCGATCCCGGAAGCCCCACAGCAGCAGGCCCGCCGCGGCCGCCCATTCCGGCCCGGCGACGGTGTCGGAGAGGCCGCTGAGTCCTCGCGGTATGCCTTTCCGCGCCTGCTGATCGAACACCTGCTCGACCATTTCCACCATCCCATCCATCTCCGCGCCGCCGCCGACGACGACCACGCCGCTGCGGATCTCTTTGTCCAATCCCACTTTCTCGATGTCGCGATAAACGAGCTTCGCGATCTCGGCCGCGCGCGGTTCCAGGATGTTCGTAAGCTCGTGCTTGGAAAGGATCTTCGGCGCACGGCCACCCACGGTCGGCACCTCGATCGGATCATCCTCGGTGACCAGCGACGCGAGCGCGCATCCGTAGCGCTTCTTGATCCGCTCGGCATCCTCCATCGGCGTCCGCAACACCACGGAAATGTCGCTGGTGAAATGACCCGCGCCAACCGGCAGCACGTTGGTGTGGACGACGTTCCCTTCGAGAAAGACGGCGTAGTCCGTGGTCCCCGCGCCGATGTCCATGAGCAGCACGCCCATCTCGCGCTCGTCCTGCGTCAGCACCGCTTCGGCAGCGGCGAGCTGCTCGAGCACCAGCTCCTGCACGGCGATGCCCGCTTTGTTCACGCCGGTCAGCACGTTCTGGTTGTGCGTGCGCGCACCGGTGACGATGTGGACGTTCGCCTCCAGCCGGCCGGCGGTCATGCCGAGCGGATCGTGGATGCCGTCCTGTCCGTCGACCACGAACTCGCGCGGGATCACGTGCAGCAACTCCAGCTCGGCGGGAATGTTGATCGACTTCGACGCTTCGATGACGCGGTCGATGTCTTCGCGCGAGATCTCGCGGTGCTTTCCAGTGACCGAGATGACGCCGCGCGAGTTGACCGAGCGGATGTGATCGCCGGCCACGCCAACGTAGACCGATTCGATCTGCAGTCCGGCCATCACCTCGGCCTCGTCGACTGCTTTCTTGATCGCCTCGATGGCCTGATCGAGGTTGATGATGTTGCCGCGGCGCGTTCCCTTCATCGGCGAGGTGCCTTTGCCGATGATCTCGATCTGCCCGCGGTCGGTTACTTCTCCGACCAGCACACAGACCTTGGAAGTCCCGATATCGAGCGCGACGATGTATTTCTCTTCGGTCTTCGGCATTCGTTGTCTCCTGACTGGCTAATTCGTGATCGCTGTGAGAATCGTTGGCTTTGGCGCAACCGGCTGCAGCGCGGCGGGATGAACCGGCTTCACGACGATGCGTCCGGCAAAGCGAAGATCGGCGTATTCGATGTCGTGGACGCCGAAATGCTCGGCGCGCGCGACCGCATAAAGGTTCCGCCATTTCGCGGAAAGATCGCTGTCCTCGGCGTAGACGAACGCGCCCAGCTCGCGGTCGAAGAGCGCGAACGAGCTCGGCGCGATCGGGCGGACCTCCGAGATGCGCGAGTAGATCTGCGGATCGCGCGTACGAAGGGTCTGAAGCAGCGCGACGCTGCGCTGCAGTTCGGTACCCGAGGCATTGGTGATGAGCGGCAGATCGCTGTCGCCGACGGAAGGCGCCAGCTCCGCGAACGCCATCCCCTCTTCATCGACGTAGGTGATGCGCCCGTTCGCGGCAACGAGTGCGACGGGCGTCCGCTCGACGATGCGAATGCGCAACGTGTCGGGAAGCTTCTTCTCGGCCTCGATGCGCTTGATCCAGCCGAGGCCGCGAAGATCATGGCGCAGGCGGCCGATGTCGATCTTGAAGAGGTTCTCGCCGACGTACGTGCGGGTTACCGCATCGATCTCGGCGCGCGGCGTATGGACGACGCCCGTCACCTCAATCGACTTGACTGCGAAACGGTTGTCTCCGCGAGTGTGCTGAAAAACGAGAATCGAACCGACGACGAGACCGATGACGATGCCGGCCTTCCCGGCCATCGCGGCGAGACGCTGCACCTGAATCCGGCGCTGATTGCGGCGGATGCGCGCGACGTCCGTCGGGCGGAAGAAGCGAGGCGAGGTGCTGTCGTATCCGGCCGACATCAGACCCCTCCTCCATCGTCGCCGCGCACCAGCGCCTCGGCGATCTCATGAACGTCGCCCGCACCCATCGCGATGAACACATCGTTCGGCTGCAGCCGCCGCCGAAGCTCGTTGATGATCTCGGCGTGGCTTCGATCGATGAATTCAACTCCCTCCGCCGAGTCGGCGATCATTCGGGAGGAGATGCCATCGATGGGCTGTTCCCGTGCCGCGTAGATCGGCGCGACGAGTGCCACATCGGCACCGGCCAGCGAGGAACCAAACTCAGTCGCAAAGTCGCGGGTTCGCGAATAGAGATGCGGTTGGAACAACGCCACGACCCGGCGACGCGGATAGCCGCTCCGCGCAGCGCTTAGCGTGGCCCGGATCTCTGTCGGATGGTGGGCATAGTCGTCGACGACGATCGCGCCGTTGTAGTTGCCGAGAATCTGGAAGCGGCGGTCGACGCCGAGGAACTTGGCAAGACCGGCGGCGATGGCGTCGTGACCGACCCCGAGCTCACGCGCCACGGCGATCACCGCCAGCGCATTGCGAACGTTGTGTTCGCCGGGAACGAAGAGTTTGAAGAAGCCGACTCCTTCGACCTCGAACGAAGAACCGTGCTCGTCGAACGTCAGGTTGCTCGTTGTCAGATCGGCGCCCGGTCCAAGACCATAACGAATGATCTTCGGGGCGTTCTCTCGGGAGCCACGCCCGCGGCGGTCGAGAAGCGCCGCCACGGCCGGATCATCGACACAGCCGATGATCGCGCCGCCCGGCCGTACGTTCTCCGTGAAGATCCGGAACGCTTCGACGATGTTCTCGAAGCTGCCGTAGTACTCGAGGTGGTCTGCTTCGATGTTCGTAATCACGGCAATCTCGGGCCGAAGCTCGTGAAAGGTGCGGTCGTACTCGTCCGCTTCAACCACGATCACGTCGCCGCTGCCGCTCTTGGCGTTCGAGGCGAAGTTTCGGAGCATGCCGCCAACGATGATCGTGGGATCGAGGCCTGCGTCTTCGAGAACGGTCGCGATCATCGCCGACGTCGTGGTCTTGCCGTGCGTACCGGAGACGCCGACCGCACGCTTCTCGTTGACGATCGCTGCCAGAAGATCTTTGCGGCGGATGACCAGGACACCGTCCGCCCGCGCCGTGTCGACTTCGGCGTTCGCTCCCCGGACCGCGGCCGTCACGACGATGGCGTCCACGCCGGCCAGGTGAGCCGGGTCGTGGCCGATATGAATGTCGACTCCGCGGCCGGCCAGAAGCGCCGTCGAGGACGAGTGCTTCAGGTCGCATCCGGAGACGCTCATGCCGCGCCCGTGGAGGATCTCGGCGATGCCACTCATTCCGATCCCGCCGATGCCGACGAAATGAATATTCTTAATCTTGTCTAAATTCATTCTGGATAGTGGCTCGGTAATAAGCAATTTTATTCGCTTCGCTCTATTTTTTCGAGTAAATCAACGATCTTTTTTGTCGCGTCGGGGGTTGCCAGGGCCCGCGCAGCGCTTCCCATGCGGATCGTCCGCTCGGGATCGCTGATCATTCCGGTGATCGCAAACGCCAGCCGCTCCGGCGAAAGCTCGCGTTCCGTGATGACGATCGCACCGCCAGCCTGCTCGACGGCGCGCGCGTTTAGTTCCTGGTGGTTGTCCGTTGCCGCGGCGAACGGAATGAGAATCGCGGCCCGCCCCGCTGCAGCAAGCTCGCCGACCGTCATCGCGCCGGAGCGGGCCGCGGCAAGATCCGCCGCCGCAATCTCCGCGACGATCGGATCGAGATACGGCACGACGCGCGCGTTGGGAAACGCCGACGCGCGATATCCCGCCTGAACCTTTTCCAGTTCGGCAGGTCCCGTCTGATGGACGATATCGAGGCGCTCTTTGAGAGGTGCGAGGAACAGCAACGCTCCGATCATCGCGTCGTTGATCGTTCGCGATCCCTGCGAGCCGCCGAAGATCAAAAGGCGTTTGCGGGAGTCGGGAGTCGCGGATCGAATGCCGGAGCCGGCGTCGAAGAATTCTTTGCGGATTGGATTGCCGGTGACGATGGCGTCGGGACGCTTCATCCGCGTCGCGGCCACTTCGAATGCCACGGCGGCGGCGGTGACGACGCGCGCGAGCAGCCGATTGGTCAGGCCGGGAAAAGCGTTGGACTCGTGAATCGCCGTCGGCGTTCCGCGAAGTTTCGCGGCAAGCAGAACCGGCCCGGACGAGTAACCACCGACGCCGAGAACCACGTTAGGGCGGTGCTTGCCGATGAGCGAGAAGGCCTGCACGAAGCCGCGCGGCAAGCGGAAGAGGTTGCGAATCGTGTCGCCCAGGCCTTTCCCTTTGAGGCCGCCGACGGAGATGAGCTCCAGCGGGAAACCGGCCTTCGGGACGATCGTCTTCTCGAGACCACGCTCGGTGCCGACGAAGACCACGCGCCGCGCAGGACTGCGCGCCATCCACTCCTGCGCAATGGCGATCGCCGGGTAGATGTGCCCCCCCGTTCCGCCCCCGGCGATCATCAGCATTCCCCGCACACCCTGCACACCCATGAATGAAGTTTCCTCAGCCCGATTGCTGTGACAAGTTCAACAAGATTCCGACTGCGATGAGACTGGTGATCAGCGACGATCCGCCGTAACTGACGAGCGGCAGCGGCAAGCCTTTCGTCGGCAACAGACAAAGAGCGACGCTGACATTGAGAAGCGCCTGGATGCCGATCATCAGTGTGAAACCGAGCGCCGCGTAGAAATCGAAGCGGTTCTGGCTGAAGCGCGTCACACGAAAACCGCGCCAGACGAGAAACGCGAAGATCGCCACCAGCGCGAAGGCGCCGATGAAGCCGAGCTCCTCGCCGATGATCGAGAAGATGAAGTCCGTGTGCGGCTCGGGCAGGAAAAAGAGTTTCTGCCTGCCGTTGCCGATGCCGAGCCCGCGCAATCCTCCGGTGCCGATCGCGATCAACGACTGCATCGCCTGGAACCCTTTTCCCAGCGGATCAGCTTCCGGGTTCAGGAACGTGAAGAGCCGGTCGCGCCGGTAGGCAGCGCTCAGAACCAATAGCAGGCCCGCGGGAATGATCATCAGAGTGAACGTCACCACGCGCATCCACGAAACACCGGCCGCGAAGATCATCCCGGCCGCGACGAGCACGAGCGTCGACGCGGTGCCGAAATCGGGCTCGAGCAGAATCAGACCAGCGAAGAGCGCGACGACGAATGCCAGCGGCAGCAGCGTGGAGGTGAATTCGTTGATGCGCTCTTCTTTGCGCGCCAGGTACGAGGCGAGAAAAAGAACGATGGCCGGCTTCGCAAACTCGCTCGGCTGCAGTTGAAAGCGGTGCAGCACGACGATCCAGCGATGCGTGCCGTTGATTGGCGTCTGGAACAGTGCGATGACCAGCGCCACGAGCACGGCACCGACGATGGCGTAGATGATGCGCCGGTCGCGCAACCGCGCCGCGTCGACATGCATCAGCGTGACCATGACGGCGCTGCCGGCGATGAGCCACACGAGCTGGCGCGTGATGAAGTAGTAGGGATTGTCCGACCCCACCTTCTGCATCGTGATGATCGCGGACGCCGAGTAAATCATCACCATGCCGACGACGACGATCAGCATCGCCGCGCCGAAGAGGTAGGTGTCGTAGGTGAGTTTGCGGCTCATGGTTTTTCCGGGGGTCGGGTGTCGGGTGTCGGGTGTCGGGTGTCGGAGAGTCCCTGCACCAATTCCTCGAAATGCTCGCCGCGATGTTCGAAGTTTCGGAACTGATCGAAACTGGCACAGGCCGGCGACAGCAGGACGACGTCGCCCGGCTTCGCGTTCTCGCGGGCGTAGGCGACGGCATGTTGCATATCGCCGGAGCTCACGATCGTGGCGGCTCCGTCGAGTGCCGCGGCAACACGCTCCGCGGCCGCGCCGATCGTGAGGACGGCGCGGGTCTTTTCTTTGACGAGATCGCGCATCCGCTCGAACTCGCCCGCTTTGTCTTTGCCTCCAAGGATCAGCCACACGCTCGACGCCGGAAAGGATTCGAGCGACTTGAGCGTGGCATCGACGTTCGTTCCTTTCGAGTCGTTGATCCAGCGGACACCATCCAGCTCGCGTACGAGAACCATGCGATGCGGCAGACCGGCAAACGATCCGAACGCGATCTGCACGCTGACCTCATCGACGCCGAGCGCCTTGACGGCCAGCCACGCCGCAAGCGCGTTCTCGGCATTCGCCGTTCCTTCCAGCTTCAGCGAGGCGCGCGGAATGCGGCGCTCCTGGTCATCGACGCGCAGCACGAGGTCGCCGCCATCGAGAAACGCACCATCCTCGATCACTTGCGTGGATGAGAAACGCCAAAGCCGGCCGACGGAATCGCGTGGCTGCGCGCGGCGGTCGGCAGCGTTGACGACGGCAACGTCGTGCGGCTGCTGATTGCGGAAGATCCGGTACTTCGCCGCGGCGTACGCGTCGAAACTCGGGTAGCGGTCCATATGATCGGGCGTGATGTTGAGCAGCAACGCCACGTTTGCGTGGAAGGTGTCCACACTCTCGAGCTGAAACGACGACAGCTCGAGCACATACGTCCTCGGCTTCTCCAAGTCGAGCGCGGCGATGAACGGCTCGCCGATGTTGCCGGCAACGATCGGCTGCAGTCCGGCCACTTTGAGAATCTCGCCGATCAGCATGGTCGTCGTCGATTTCCCATTCGATCCCGTCACCGCGATGATCCTGCTTCCGCGGGGCACATACCGATAGGCAAGCTCGATCTCACCAACCAGAGGAATCGAGCCGGTTCGCGACAACAGAGGAATCGTTGATGGCACACCGGGACTCAGGACGATCATCCCGATTCCATCGAGCACGCCGTTGTCGTCACGCCCAAACGCGCGCTTGACCGACGAGTCCAGCGGATACGGCAGCTCGGGATCGGCCTTCGCATCGGTGATCGACACATCTTCGCCGCGCGCAGCAAGAAAATTCGCTGCGGCCACGCCTGATTTGCCCGCTCCGATGATGAGGGTTCTGGTCATGTGTTGAGTTATCTCAACTTCAACGTCGACAGCGAGATCAGCGCGAAGATGATGGCGATGATCCAGAAGCGGACCACGACCTTCGTCTCGCGCCATCCCGAAAGCTCGAAATGGTGATGCAGCGGCGACATCTTGAAGATGCGGCGCCCGGTCAATTTGAATGAGGCGACCTGCAGGACGACGGACATTCCTTCCAGCACGAAGAGACCGCCGACGAGGCCGAGGAGAATTTCCTGTTTGATCATGACGGCCAGGCAGCCGATAGCGCCGCCGAGCGCGAGCGAGCCGACATCCCCCATGAAAATCTCCGCGGGATGGGCGTTGAACCACAGAAATCCGAGTGACGCACCGACCATCGCCCCGCAGAACACGGCCAGCTCGGCGGCCTGCGGAACCCAGGCGATGCGCAGGTAATCGGCGACGCGGAAGTTGCCGGCGGCGTACGTGAGGATCGTGTAGGTCACGGCCACGATCAGCGTCGAGCCGATTGCCAGCCCGTCCAGACCGTCGGTGAGATTCACACCGTTCGATGCGCCGACGAGGACGACGATGATGAACGGGATGTAGAGAAACCCGAGGTTCAGGTGAAGCATCTTGAAGAACGGGAAAGTCAGGACGGTCGAGTAATTGTTGTGGATCGACGGCAGGTAGGCGATGGCCAGCCCCGCGGCAAGCGCCACACCGATCTGCATCGAGAACTTTTCCCGCGCCGTCAGACCCTCGTTCTTCTTCTTGATCAGCTTGCGGTAGTCATCGACGAACCCGATCACGCCGTACGCGAAGGTGACGAAGAGGATGATCCAGATGTAGGGATTGAGAATGTCGGCCCAGAGAATCGTCGGAATGATGATGGCGACGTTGATGAGAATGCCGCCCATCGTCGGCGTGCCGGCCTTCTGCTGATGCGACTTCGGCCCTTCTTCGCGGATGTACTGGCCGAGCTTGATGCGCCGCATCCGCTCGATCAGCCAGGGGCCGAAGATGAACGAAATGATCAGCGCGGTGAGCGCCGCCCACGCCGACCGGAACGTGATGTAGCGGAAGACGTTGAAGCCGGAAATCATGTTCCGGAGCGGGTAGAGCAGGTAGTACAACATCAGTGCGCGCCCTCCGCGGTGCCCGAGTTGGTTAGCAGGTTGACGGTGCGGTCGAGGCCGATCCCGCGGCTGGCTTTGATCAGCACGAGATCCCCCGGACGGATGAAAGTCTTCAAGAATTCGGCGGCGCCCAGCGCGTCATCGAAGTGATGGCGGTTTCCGTTGCCGAAGCCCGCTTCGGCAGCCCCTTCGAGCACAGCACGCGAACGCTTGCCGACGCCGATCACGACGTCGATGCTCCTGGGAATGGCCCTTCCGGCCTCGCGGTGGTAGTCGAGCTCTTTATCGCCCAGCTCGAGCATGTCGCCGATCACGGCGATGCGGCGGCCGGTGACGTCGGCCTGTTCCATCAGTGTCAGGGCGCGGCCGAGGGCGTAGGGGTTCGAGTTGTAGGTATCGTCGTAGATCGTCGCGCCGCCGGCGTCGAGGATGATGCCGCGATGCGCAGCCGGCTTCACGTTACTGACGCCGCGCCCGATCCCTTCCCACGAAATGCCGATGGATCGCGCGGCTGCGATGGCGGCGAGGAGATTTTCGAGATTGTGCCGCCCCGGAAGTGCCAGAGAAAACGAATGGCCTGCGACTTCGAACGATGTTCCCAGAAGGCCGCGCTCGCGGATGTTCACGCCGCGAAAGTCGGCTTCGTGATCGATGCCGTACGTCATCTTGCGGCCTTCGAAACCGCGGCTGATGTCCATCACGTACGGGTTGTCGGCGTTGAGGATGATCGTCCCGCCGGGCTTCACGTTCTCGAGCAGCTCACGCTTCGCTTCGGCGATCTTCTCGATCGTGCCGAAGAACTCGATGTGTACCGGTCCGATGTTCGTGTAGACGCCGACGTCGGGATGGAGAAGGCCGGCGAGCTGGGCGATCTCTCCCTTGTGATTCATCCCCATCTCGCTGACGACGACTTCGGCATCATCGGGCGTGTTGTCGATGCACAGCGGGCATCCGATCAGGTTGTTGAAGTTGCCCCACGACTTGAAGGTGCGGCGTTCGGAAGCGACGAGGGTGGCGATCATTTCCTTCGTCGTAGTCTTTCCTGCCGAACCTGTGATGGCGATGAGCGTGAAGGGATAACGCTCCCGGATGGACCGCGCCAGGTTCTGCAGCGCGACCGTCGTGTCGGCAACGCGGACGATTCCTTTGTCCGCAGCCACGTTTTCGGAAACGCTCGAAACGACCGCACCGCGCGCGGTGGCCAGCGCCTGGGCGAGAAACTGATGGCCGTCCTGATGCTCGCCGGTGATGGCGAAGAAGACGGAATCGGCCTTCACTTCGCGGCTGTCGATGACGACGGAATCGATGGCGACGTCGCCGCCCTGAACGACCTGGCCACCAGTCATGTCCGCAATCTGCTGGAAGGTCAGGTGCATGTTGTGCTCCGGGAGTCGGGGGTCGGGGGTCGGGGGTCGGAGCAGAACCGCGTGAGATGGCCGACACTTGGGGTTTGCATGGCAGACGGTCCGGGGGCCGAATTCTGGCAAGCGAGGACGTCGACGAATTTTCGGCCGCCGTCCAACCGCACTCGGGCGAGGACGCCCGAGTGCCCGCGGTCGAGACGACCGCACTCCTTGATGTCGATGACGACGGAATCGAGGATCGGGGGTCGGGGGTCGGAGCAAAACCGCGCGAGGTTGCCTGAGTCAGATCGAGCGGACGACCGACCGCCAGGCGATGTGGGCCGAGCCGCGAGCTGAAGAAAAACCGCCTCTCCTCCGACCCCCGACTCCCGACACCCGACACCCGCAAGCACGCTCTCTTCCGGCTCCGCCGCGCCAACCCGATCGCGGCCCTTCCCCCGAAGCTGCCCGGCGATCGCCAACCATCCACCCGCACAGAAGGCAATCGACGGAGCCGGAACAGAGCACCTGTCTGACGTCGCTAAATAATAAGACGAATTGATCATTGATTTCAACACTAATTTGATATCGATTTAACTGCTTCGTTTTTGTGGCGTGTTTTCGGTTGCTTCTGCAAGGCCCGCTCCGCTTCCTCGCGGTCGTCGAAGTGGAGGATCTGATCGCCGATGACCTGGTACGACTCGTGGCCTTTGCCTGCAATGACGATGACGTCACTGTCGGATGCGCCCGCGATCGTCCGCGCGATCGCCTCGCGCCGGTCGGTGACGCGCTCGTAGTTCGACGTGCCCTTCATTCCTGTCTCGATTCCGTCGAGAATCGCTTCCGGTTTCTCGCTGCGCGGGTTGTCGCTTGTCAGGACGACGTGGTCGGCGAGACGCGCCGCGATCGCTCCCATCTTCGCGCGCTTGTCCTTGTCTCGGTCACCGCCGCAACCGACCACCACCACGACGCGCCGGCCACCCGCCAGATCGCGCACGGCATGGAGCAACTTCTCCAGCGCGTCGGGTTTGTGGGCGTAATCGACGATCACCGTCGGGCCGCCGTCACTTTCCACGTACTCGAATCGTCCGCGGACCGTGCCGAGGTTGCGAATCCCGGCTTCGATCGTCGGGATGTCGATGCCCACCGCCAGCGCCGCGCCGATGGCGCCGAGCCAGTTGGAGAGGTTCGGGGCACCGAGGAGACGGGACGCAACCTGCACGTCGCCGGCCGGCGTGTGCACGACGCCGTGGAGCCCGCGCACCGAGGTCTCGAAATCATCCGAGGGGCGAATGTCTGCCTTCGGATCGCGTCCAAACGAGACCACGCAGTCGCCGAGCTCGTTCGCCAGTCGCCGTCCGTATTCGTCGTCGATGTTGACGATTGCGGTCTTGCGCGTGCGGTCGATCTGATCGAACAGAATCCGCTTCGCCGCGAAGTAGTCCTCGAAGTTCTTGTGAAAGTCGAAGTGATCCTGCGTGAGGTTCGTGAAGACCGCCGCGCTGAAATGCATGCCGAAGGTTCGTTTCAGGGCAAGGGCGTGCGACGACACTTCCATCACCGCGTTGCGGACGCCGGCCTCGACCATCTTGGCCAGCCACTGCTGCAGAACGACGGCGTCAGGCGTCGTGCGATCGGCCGTCAGCCGCTCCTCGCCGGCGCGGTATTCGATCGTACCGACGAGTCCGACCGGCCCGCCCGCGGCGTCGAAGACCGACTCGATCATCTTCGTCGTTGTCGTTTTACCCGAGGTGCCGGTCACGCCGACGAGCGTGAGGTGGTCGACGGGGCGGCCGTAGAAATTGGCCGCGATCGTCGAAAGCGCGGCACGGGAATCGTCGACTTCGACCAGTACCGGAGCGTTCGCCGCCGCTTCGCTGACGACCGCCACCGCTCCTTTGCTGAGCGCCGAGTCGATGAAGCGAGCGCCGTCGGTCTGGAATCCCGGAACGGCGACGAAGAGCGATCCCGCGCCGGCGAGCCGGGAGTCCGCGGTAACACTTACGATCTCGACATTGAGATCCCCGCGGCTCGCGCGCACGTCCACATCGCGCAACAGTTCGCGCAGTTTCATCGCGCTCCCTCCGCAAGAGTGAGCACGACCTGATGGTCGACCGGCAGGGCTTCGCCGGGCATCGGTTGTTGTGTTTGGACCACTCCGCTCCCCGAGGCGCGGATCCGGAAGCCTGCTGCCGTGGCGCGCGCCAGCGCTGCTCGCGCGTCGAGGCCGCGCAGGTCAGGCACTGCCGATCCCGCTGCCGGCGAAGGCTTCTGCGAAAACGTCGCCAGCATCGGAGCGGCGACATCGATCGTCCGCGCCGGGATGGAGGGAGGAACGCCGAGGTAGCGGAGCGTCGACTCGGCGATCTCTTTGAAGGCGGGCGCGGCAATCGTGCCGCCGTACTGCTCCCCCTTCGGTTCATCGACCATGACCAGGATGACCAGGCGCGGCCGGTCCGCCGGAACGTAGCCGGCAAACGACGCGACCACTTTGTCCGGCGAGTAGCCTCCGCGCGTTGCCTTCTGCGCGGTGCCGGTCTTCCCCGCGACCACATGCTCCGCGAGCGCCGCGCGCACACCCGTTCCGCGGCTGACGACCGACTTGAGAATCTCGTTCAGAACCGCGGCCGTCTTTTCGGAGATGACGCGCACCGGTGCCGCCACAGGCGGCACATCGAAAACGTTGCCACTCGCGTCAGAGACCTTGTCGATGATGCGCGGCTGTACCCGGAGGCCACCATTCGCAACCGTGGCCATCGCGGTCAGAACCTGAAGCGGCGTCACGCCGATCTCCTGCCCGATCGATAGCGACGCATTGGAGAGTTGCGACCACTGATCGGTGCGCCGCACGCGTCCCGACGCCTCACCGGGAAGTGCGATGCCGGTTCGTTCACCGAAGCCGAAGCGCCGGATGTAGCGATAGAACCGGTCCTGCCCCAACGACAGACCGACGCGGATGGCGCCGACGTTCGATGAGTGCGTCATGACGTCTTCGAACGTGATGAGTCCGTAACGGGCGTGGCCGTGCTCGTGGATCTGCGTCGCGCCGATCTGAATGTACCCATCCGCGCAGTCGATGATCTGCGACGGAGTGACCACGCCTTCTTCCAGCCCCGCCGACGCCGTCACGATCTTGAATGTCGAGCCGGGCTCGTAGGTGTCCTGCACGGCGCGGTTCTTTCGCGCGTCGGGCGGGAAGTCGGGAAACCGATTCGGGTCGAACGATGGATTGGAAGCCATCGCCAGAATGCGGCCGTCGCGCGGATCCATGACGATGGCGACACCGTCCAGCGCGTGATACTGATCGACCACGCGGCTCAGCGCGCGCTCGGCGATAAACTGAACGACGGAGTCGATCGTGAGGTAGACGTCTTTGCCGTCGATCGGCCGGTTCGGACCTTCGCCGCCGACCTGGTACATGCCACGCCGCGCATCGCGCAACAGGGTGATGCGGCCGGCGCGCCCGCGCACCTGCGCATCGAACGAGTGCTCGATCCCGCCGAGACCCTCGCCATCGAGCCCGACGTATCCGACGACGTTCGCGGCCAGCATTCCGCGCGGATAGGAGCGGCGATGCTCCTCGAGGTAGTAGATGCCGGGCAGGCGGAGCGCTTTCACCGCGGCGCTCACTTCGAGCGGCAGTTGGCGCGCGATCCAGACGAAACCGCCGCCGGATGCCAGCTTGGTGTTCAGCTCCGCCGCACTCAGTTGCAGCGCGGCAACGCTCGCCAGCGCCTTCGCGGTCTGCACGCGGTCGCCGATGGCTTGCGGATCGGCGTAAATCGATTCGGCAGCAACGCTCTCCGCGAGCACGCGCTGGCGGCTGTCGAAGATCGAGCCGCGCACGGGCTGGAGCGCCAGCGTCCGCTCCTGCTGCCGTTGCGCTTTGACGACGTAGTCGCCGTGACGCACGAGCTGGACTTGCGCCAGACGGACGATCACGACCAGCGCCCAGGCAGCGAGGAACGCGAAGAGTTGCAGGAGACGCTTTTGCGAGATGGGCATCAGCGGGTACCTGACGAGGGAGTCGGTTGTCGGGGGTCGGGAGTCGGAGCGGATTCTGTCGGTGACTGGACCATTACGACCACGCGCGGGTCGGTGTGCTGGAAACCGAGCTCGGTGGCGCGCTGTTCGACCGCGCCGAGCGACGTGCGCCGATCGAGCTCGAGTTGCAGCGCGCGGTTCGCGTTTTCGATCTCCTGTTTCTTCTTCTGCAGGCGCGTCGCTTCGTGTCCGAGACGAATCACCTCGAGGTTCTGCCAGGTGAAGAGCAGCAGGAAAAGCCCGATCGGAACTCCTAAGCCGAGGACGGCCAGCAGCTCACGGAAACGCTTGCGGTCACGCTCGCGAACGATGTGGGAGTTTTCGATCGATTTCTTCTGCGCGTACATGCGGGGAACCTTCCGGGGACGTAACGGAGCCAGGGAACAAGGGTGAAGATCTGCCTACAAGCACGACCCGGAAACCATCCACACCCACCCACGCTCCCCCAGCCACCCCTCCCGAGCTCCCGCGGCGCACACACGCCCACCCTTCCCCAACCTTCACCCTTGTTTCCGGGCTCCGGTTACTACGCGCTCCAGCTCCTTCGACTCCGAGCTGCGAGCACTTACCTGTCAACTCTCCGCGTTTCCTGAGTGCTGAGAGCTGACAGCTAAGAGCTTTTCCGCGACTCGCAACTTCGCGCTGCGTGACCGCGGATTGCGATCAATTTCTTCCTCCGAAGCAGTGACCGGACGGCTTGTCAGAATCTTCACGACTTCTTTCGCACCGCACCCACAAACCGGCAGGTTCGGCGGGCAGGTGCACTCCCCTTCCAACCGCCGCAATGCGCGTTTGACGATGCGATCCTCGAGTGAATGGAACGCGATGATTGCGATGCGCCCCCCTTTTTCGAGCACGCTCACCGCGTCGTCGACGAACTTGTCGAGACCCACCAGCTCCTCGTTCGCGGCGATGCGAAGCGCCTGGAACGTGAGCGTCGATGGATCGATCTCGCGAAACCGCGGCTTCTTCACGCTCCTCACGATCTCCGCCAGCCGTGCCGTCGTTTCGATCGGCCCCTCGGCACGCCCATTCACGATCGCTCGTGCGATGCCGCGCGCCATCGGCTCCTCGCCGTACTCGCGCAGGATCGTGGCGAGCTCGCGCTCGCCGAGCGTGTTGACCAGCTCCGCGGCCGTCGTCGACTCCGGCCCCATCCGCATATCGAGCGGCGCGTCGTAGCGGAATGAGAATCCGCGCGATGCGTCGTCGAGCTGCATAGACGAGACGCCGAGGTCTGCGAGCAATCCGCTGACCGACTCGATCTTCTGCTTCTTCAGGATGTCAATGAGCGTCTCGTGGCGGCCCTGTGCGAGCGTCACGCGGTCTCCGAATTTCTCCAGCCTCGCTGCCGACGCGGCCAGCGCCGCCGGATCGCGGTCGATGCCGAGGAGCCGGATCGATGGGTAGCGCGTCAGCAGTGCTTCCGCGTGTCCACCGAGCCCGATCGTGGCATCGACGAGCGTTCCGTCATCGCGCGAGGGACGGAGAAACTCGACGATTTCGCTTAAAAGAACCGACTGGTGCATGACATCTCACACACCGTGCAACTCCAACTCTTTCCAATCCTCGGCACTCATCGGCGTCTCGGACATCCGCTGCTGGATCTTTTCGCCGTTCTCGACGATGAGGTGGTCTGTGTTCCCGAGGACGACGACGTCTTCCGTGATCCCAGCGACGTTGCGAAGGATGGTCGGGATCAGCACCCGCCCCTGCCCATCGATCGTTGCCGCGTGACCGAAGAAGTTCACCTTCTCCATCAACTTGTTCTTTGCCACCGACGACGACGGCACTTTGGAAAGGCGTCCCTGGTACGCGTACCAGACCGCCATGGGATAGATGAGAGCCCGCTCTCCGTCCATCGAAGTGATGAAGCACTCGGAGCCGTGCTGCTCTTCAATGACCTTGCGGAAGTTCGAGGGGATCTTCAAACGACCCTTCTCGTCGACCTTCGCCGGGGCATGCCCCATCAAGACTGGCTCGACCATTTCCGCTCTGACTTTCGTGTTTCGAAGCCTCTTTGTACCACTCCCGACCACTACTGTCCACAAAAATCCACTCACCGTAGAAAAAAGGGGATCTGAAAAGGCTTTAACCACAGAGACACAGAGGACACAGAGGGGTCATGTCCTCTGTGTCCTCTGTACTACTAACCAATAGATTCTTCTCCTGACGCGAAGGTTTTCATGCGGCGATGGGGGTGAGTTGGCTGATGGTGGATCGAAGCGCAGAGAGGATTGCGGTGGTGATCTTGCGGCCGGATGTGGTCAGTTGATAGCGGT
>Ga0247666_1000191_pt1 | contig 23761 bp, 23 predicted proteins | sample CNK07_metaG_FD_183025 | JGI IMG/M metagenome (GOLD analysis project Ga0247666, IMG submission 183025) | Soil microbial communities from Purdue University Martell Research Forest, Indiana, United States - CNK07 | ecosystem: Environmental > Terrestrial > Soil > Temperate forest > Bulk soil...
GCTTCACCTCCGACCCCCTACCCCCGACGTCTCTCCGACCCCCTACCCCGTGACCCCCATCACGCTTACCGCGCCAAACTGCGGTAGAGTTCGCGGCACACAAACCACAGGAGAAAACGATGCGCAAAGTTTTGTTCGTGATTGCTTCACTTACCTTGTTCATCTCGTCGGCCTTTGCCGCCAAGCCGGTACTTGCCGTCGCGGAATTCAGAAACGACACGTCCGCCGGCTGGTGGTCGTCTGACGTCGGCAGCGACCTGGCCGGCATGTTGAGCAACGAGCTCGCTGCTACCGAGAAGTTCAAGCTCGTCGAGCGCCACAAGATCGGTGCCGTGCTCGACGAACAGGATCTCGCCGAATCCGGCCGCGTCAAGAAGTCGACCGGCGCGAAGCTCGGCCAGATGACTGGTGCACAGTACGTCGTCATCGCCACCGTCAGCGCCTTCGACTCGCAGACGCGTGAGACCGGCGGCGGCCTGAGCTTCCACGGAATCGGCGTCGGCGGAAAACAGGAAGAGGCATACCTCGCCGTCGACCTTCGTGTCGTCGACACGACGAGCGGCGAGATCGTCGTGACGCGGACCGTCGAGGCCCGCTCCACCGGCGGTGGTATGGGTGTCAGCGTCTATCGCGGCGGTTTCGGCGGGCACCTCTCCAACTACGAGAAGACACCCACCGGCAAAGCGATTCGCGCCGTCATCCAGGAAATCTCCGAGTACCTCGGCTGCGCCATGGTCGACAAAGACTCCTGCCTCGACGAGTACAAGGCGAAGGACCAGTCGCGCCGTGCCAAGAACAAGAAGTCGATCAAGCTCGACTAAACCCGATTCACCGATGATGTCAAAAGCGCCGCTGTTCCCAGCGGCGCTTTTTTTGTCCGTTCGGTCGGCGGCTCACTCGATGTTGATTCCGCCGTTTGCCGTCTCGAGCTGCATCCGGCACGCGCCGTTGCCGATCGTTCCTCGCAGGGAGTTGTCCGACTTCGACGTCATCATCACCGGCACGTCGGTGGTGATCGAGCCGAAGCTCGTTCGGGCCTCGACCTGATAACCATTGTTGTGCGGAATGGCCAGCTTGATCGACGCGAAGCTCGTCTTCAGATTGATGGCCGCGCAGGCTCCTCGGAGATCGGCAACTGAGATCGAGCCGTTCGCGTTCTCGACAGCGACAGGGCCGGCAATCGTTTTCAGCAGCACGGGGGCGAAGCTCGTGTGCACACGCACGCCACCGGAGACATCGGTGGCCGTCACGCCGCCGTTTGCGTTTTCGACGTCGACTGAGCCTTTGATCAGCTCCACCCGCGCCAGTCCGAACCTCGTGTCGATGTCGACGTTTCCGCGGATGTCGGTGGCGGTCACGTTGCCATTCGAGTTTTTGATGTGAGCGGGTCCATCGATGTCGCGCACCGTGATCGGACCAAAACTTGCCGTGAGCGTGGCCGCGCTGCCGGCGTGCGAGCCTTCGATGCTGCCGTTGTTCGTCGTCACGGAGAGGTCGCGTCCGATGTTGAGGAACTTCGTCGTACCGAACGAGTTCTTGATCACAGACCGCCCCTTGATGTCGTGAACGTCGACGCGGCCGTTCTGGTTGTTCAGATCGAGATCGCCGGAGACGTTGCCGACGGCGACCGTGTCGAACGAATTGACGATCGTGGCGTTGCCGGCGACGCCGAGGAGCTCGACCGAGCCGTTGCCGTTGTGGATCGTGACGTTGTGCGTGTCGTTCACCGTGACGGAGCCGAAGCGGTTCGTCACGTTCAGCGATCCGTCGACATCGACGACGCGCACCGAGCCGTTGGCGTTTTGCACGGTCGTATCTCCCGCGCTGTGCTCGACGAGGATCGACCCGAACGAGCTCTCCACCCGCTGCGCTCCTCGGCTGTCGCGCAGCACGACGGGACCTTGCGCGTTGACGATCTCGCTTGCGGCGTGAATGCCGGAGACGTCGACGCTGCCGAAGCGGTTGTGTAGCGTCAGCGGTGCCGCGGCGGGCATCGTCACATCGATTTCGACCGAATACGAATTCGACGTGTGGAACAGGTGAAAGTGCTCCTCCGGGTACTCGGTCTTGATCGCGACGCCGCCCGCCGGCGATGCCGTGACGGTCACGCGGATCTCCTTACCGAGGTCGGAGTCGGAGGCGCGGATGACGGCGTGAACGTGGACGTCGGTTCCACTCCCCGCGCGCACGCTGACGGCGCCGAAGGAGTGGTCGATCGATACACGGCCGCCATGGAACGGCAGCGTGCGATTGATCGTCTGTTCGTATCGCTCTGCATAGAGAGCGGGTGCCGCGAGCATGAGCAGCGCGACGAAAAACAACTTACTGATTCGTAGCATGGTGTTCCTCCCGGATGACGTCCTGCAGCGTCCGCTGTTTCTCCGAATACATCGTCAGCAGTTGCGTGCGGAGATAAGCGTTCTGTCGGTTCTTGTTGATGGCGCCTTGGCACTCGGCGATGGCGTCGTCGAGCATCATCAGCTTGTCTTTGTAGCTGACGAGAAGAGGCGTTGATGGTTGATCGAGTTTCGAAGCGGTGAGGGCTTCGAGGTGGTTGATGGCGGCGATATGTGCCTGTTCGGCGCGCTCCACCTCGTCGACGGCAGCGACTCGGAGGATCGTGTTATCGAAATCGTTTGCGTGCATTCGCCGCTGCGCGATCCAGGCCGTCGCTCCCAGCGCGGCCAGGAGAAACAACGCGGCGGCGATCTGCCACACGCTCGTCCGTCTGCGCCGCTTGTCCTCGCGGATGGCGCGCTCGATCCGCGGCCAGAGCATGTCGTTGTTCCAGGTAGTCCGCAGATCGCCGGCGGTGGCGGAGATCTCGTTCCAGCTCGCCAGCTTTTCCATGCATGCGTCGCACTCCTCGGCATGCCGGGCAGCGGCTTCAAGCGAGAGCTGGCCGCCTTCGAGTAGGAGATCGTCGAGTTGATTGCAGTTGATTTTCATAGTTGCGCTTCGCGCGTTGTCGGTTGTCGGTTGTCGGAACCTGATCTCTTGTCTCTGTTCACTAATCCATTACGAGTCGCGAACCTCGCTCTTCCACTTCTCCTGCAACTGCTTCTTCGTCGAGAAGAGAATCCACTTCGAGTTCGCTTCGCTGATCTCGAGGATGCCGGCGATCTCGGCGTGACTCAGTCCCTCGATCTCGAACAACGCGAAGACTGTGCGGCGCTGCTCGGGCAACTCGTTGAGCAGTTTCCGCAAGGCCATCCGCTTGACATCGTCCACCGCGTGCGCGGCGCGGCTGGCGGCGACAACGTCATCGATCGGTGCTTCCCGGATCCGGCGGCTGCGTTTCCGAAGCAGGTCGTAGCAGGTGTTGATGAGGATGCGATAGAGCCAGGTCATGAACGCCGCTTCGCCGTTGTAACCCGACGCCGCACGATGCACTTTGAGAAACGTCTCCTGAACCGCATCCTCGGCATCCGAGATGTTGCCGAGGTGGTTGAAAGCGATCGACTTCATGCGCTCGCCGTGGCTGGCGTAGATCGCCGCAAACACTTCGGAGCTGCCGTCCGCGCAAGCCTGCGCCATGCGAAGGTCCTCTTCGCTCGAGCGCGTTTGCGGCGTGATCGTCAGATTTGGCAAGGTCCCGGGCAAGCCCCGCAGTGAGTCTATGTTGAGGGAAGCATCCATCGGTCTGGAGGGATAGACGCCGGGGAAGGGGGAAAGTTAGAGAGTCGGCGAAGGTGAGAGGCTACCATCGGGCGTCGATGCTCGACATGAGGCGATCGTTTTGACGACGTTGGCCGATCCGTCTAGAGTCAAGGATGACAGTGTGGGTGAAGCCGCGCGCGGTCGGAGCGGATATTGGGCAAACGTCGATGGCCTCCATGGTGGGCGTGGGATTTAGAGTTTGGTCCGCATCTGTTGAAGCGGATGGAGGACCGGCGCTTCACGGAAGTGGATCTCAGGCGTATGCTGGAAAAAGCGAAAGCCTATCGGCGGGATGTCGTTGCCGGGCGATGGGTCATCGTGACGCGGCACGGTCGACGACCGTGGGAAGTGATCGTGGAGCCGCTGTTATTTGAGCGCCTCACGCTTGTAGTCACGGCGTACCCAGTTGAAGACGCATTTGAATCATGATCAATACCCCATATCTCGAAGTGACTTACCGGCGAGGGCAAGCGATTGCGGCCTACTACTACCTGCCACGCCGCCTTGGTCAGCGCAGCGTGCGGACACGTCGAGTTGAGGGTGGTCTTCTTGTCGACTATGCCCGAGGAGGACGGCCGATTGGCGTCGAGATCACGGCTCCCGGCACCTTTTCTGTAGCCGCCTTCAACCGAGTGCTGCGAGAGCTGGGCTTTCCGCCGGTCAGGCGTGATGAGTTCGTGCCACTCATCGCGGCCTAGCGTGATTGCTACCGCCCAGCGAGCAGCCGGGCGATCGAGTCGGCAATCGGTTGGCCGGTTGCGTGCTGGTAGTAGGTGAAACCGGGTGATGGGTTCACCTCGAAGCAAAACCATTGGCCGTCAGGTGTCAGGCGAAGGTCGATTCCGGCAACCGAGAGGGACATCGAGGCGGCGAGAGCGCGGCAGCGGCTGGCGAGCTCCCCTGGTAGATCGAGAGGCTGAATGTCGGGTGCTTCCTCTTCGCCGCGCGGATAGCGATAGTCGGCCGCGGACGATGTGATCGTACAAGCGAAGACGTCATCGCCTGCGACGTGGACGCGGACGTCGGTGCCTGCGATCCAGCGTTGGAATTGCGTCGGGCAATGCGCGAGATCGTCGAAGCGCTCGCGGTGGCTGGGTGTCAGACGTGTGACGATACTGCGCACTCCGCTGATCGACTTGTAGATGATCTCTCCATGTCTCGACCAGAAGGCCTCGAGGGCTTCGCGGTCTGTCGTTACCAGAGTCTCCGGGACGTCGAATCCCACTGCTTGAATCAATGCTGACTGATAAGGCTTGGAATGGTTGGAGGCCATGGCCGAAGGACGGTTCACGACTCGAGCGGGCGTAACTTCGGACCAGCAGAGCAACGTCTCGTCCAGCGCCGCCACGCGAGCCTGCGCGGCCGGCGCGGCCGCGGCCACGATGGCCAACCGTGAGGTCGCGTAGGGACGGATGTAGGCTCCGGTGATCTGAGCAAGCGCAATCTCACCCGAGGGTAGGCGCAGTGTCCCACGCACCTCGCCATCGACGCGCAGATCCAATTCCGCGTCGAGTGCGTCATGCTGATCGAAAAGGAGTGCCGGTGCGCCGAGACGCGCCAGCGCCTCCATTACTGCGGCAACGGGGAGATCGCCCGGTACGCCCCAGACAAGGATCATCGGGAAACCGCCAATCGCTGATGAACCGCATCGAGGATGGCCGGATCGGTGAGCGACGGCCATGCGCTCGCGGAAAGGAAGGCTCCTCCGGCCGCTGAAAAACGAGTCGAGAGCAAGTCGACGCCAGCCGCCTGCGCGAGCTTCGCGGTTCTCTCGATCAACACTGCATCGTCACAACCAAAACTGCGCTCGGCGACAGTTGTGACTTCCAGACCTTCGCAATTGTCCGGAGGCGATCCGTCGCCCGGAGCGCGAGGCGGTATTTGTATTGGGATGCCCAGCCGCGCAGCGGTCAGCGCCCACTGCGCAGGACGCCAGTTAGGTCCGGCCAGGCTCGACGCTGTAGGGGGATTGAGAACAGGACATGACTGCGCGCTCAGCCACGCCAGAACGAATGCATTCAGCTCTGATGCGACGTACGCGCGATGGACCGGCGCGATGTTCTGCAGTTCTTCAGCGAAGATGCAGGGCCGCAGTGTGAGGATGCCCCTGATTTCGGCAGAGGGAATTGTTTTTCCGCCGACAACGGCAGTCATGCCATGGTTCCTCGGGACCTGCAAGACCCAACCGGGCTTACACAAGTCCTCGGCGCTCAGGATCGCTGCGTTCTGGGAACCCCAGTGATTCACGATCCTGAGCGCGCGAGTGTCATAGGCGCTTGCTACGACGACAATCATGAGAATCCACTAAGTGCGGCCCTTCTTCGAGCCCGAAGGTGGAGGAGTCTGTCCCGGTCCTTCGTCCCCGCCATCCGGCTCGCCGGCCGGCCGCTTCTTGACGGGATTCGACGCCGGCACCGTGGGACCGAGTGCCGCCTCGCCGACTTCCGGCCGTTCCTGTTCCTGGATGAACGGCTGAGCCGTCTTTTCGCCTTCGGCCGCCGCCTGATCCGCGCGTTCGGCCAGCCGCTGCACGACGGCGAGGAGGTCTCCCGAAGCTGCACTTGACGATTCCGGGCCGGAGGCCGGCTGGATCACGTCGATGTCCTTGAACTCTTTGATCTCCTTGAACTCCTTGATCTCGATCTTGAGCTCTTTGACCTCCAGTTTCTTCGTTGAGACTAAGACGCGAACCGGATCGGAGGCGATGCCGTTCGCAATCACGGTAAGGTCCGAGGCGCCGAGCTCCGCAACGCCAGGAACTTGGAACTGCGTTGTATGGATGACCGTCCCCGTATTCACATTGAGCGTCGAGTGATTGAACGTCCGGCAGTAGAAGATGTGACCTGTGGAGGAGTTGCGAATGCGGACGATCGGGTAATTCGTCGCCATGGTCGCGTCGTCTCCATACGCGACCGCCTGGGAAAGGCCATTGATCTGTCGCCCTGACAGCGTATACGTGCTGTTCCGAAACAGGCTCGACGCCACGCTGGTAATGGTGGGCTTCCATACCGGATCCGGGCTGCCGCTTGGTGTGTAGACCTGGATATTCGACGAGCCGTTCGCGAACAGAACCTGGCCGGTGGGCAGCAACATGAACCGGCCGACGTACGGTGGCCCGCCATTGGTCGGCGGATTCGTAATGGCCGCGAGCGTGTTTGAGGATGGATTGAACTCGAAGAAATAGGTCGGGTTCAGGTAATGGCCACTTACGCCGTCGACCGGACCGGCGATGCAGAGGACGAGTCCATTGGGCAGGAGGCATCCGGGGGCGTCTTTCGCGCCTAGGTTCGTGACGCCGCTGGGCAGCGGGAAGGTGGGACCATTCGTCCAGGTTCCCGGCTGATTTGCGACCGGCGGCATCGTGTAGAGAGCGGTATGGTTCGTCGCGCCGACCGCGAAGACGCGGCCATCCGGCAACAGAACCGCCGGCCCGATCTCGATGGAGGCTGCTTCGACCAGATCGAAGGGCGTGTTCCCGCAGTTGACCCACTGATTTGCAGGGATGACGTACTTTTGCGTGGCGGGATGCCCCGGACAATTGACGGTCAAGATCGTCTGATCGGGGAGCAGCGTCCAGGTTTCTTCGCTCGAACTGGCGTTGTTCTTATCGGCTGCAGCCGCCCAGGTGTTGCTGACCGGGTCATAGATCGCGCAGCGATGATCGAAGATGTACCCGAGCATTACCCTGCCGTCGGGGAACACGCAGGAAGACGCGTCGCCAATAGCTGTCCAGCCTGGAGGCGTCGCAATCGCCGTCCAAGTATTGGTGACGGGGTTGTAAATCTCTGCCGCCAGAAGCTCGACCTGCGCCCCGTTGTTGTACTCGCCACCGGCCACAAAAACGCGCCCGTCGCGAAGCACTGCCGACGCAAAGTACAGGGGGCCATTCGGTCCGTTCGAGAGTGCAGACCACGTGCCGTTGACGTAGCTGCCGTTAATATCCGGCGTGAGCTTCCACCATTGATTCGTTCCCGAGTTTTGACACATGACGGTGCCGTCAGTGAGCAAGAGCATCGTACCGGCGCCGAATGTTGGTTGATGCGTAAGGGGGCCCCAGGTTCCAGGCATTTGGTTCTCCTTTCGTGTAAGGCAGGATGTCACCTGCGGTGACACATTGCCGATTCTTCAGTAGCCGCAACCATGCGGCCGCGTAGTCGCTCGCCATCCAGCGCCACGCAATAACGACGGAAGGCGATAACAACCGATGGCCTTAGATGTAGGTTCGTTCTTCCCGTTGCGCAAGGGGGGCTTGAAGAAAATTTCGAAACGCAAGAGTGCAGCAAAAACGTTTGCGCGGAATAATGCGAAGTTGTCCGTCGATGACAGGCAGGGCGAGCTGCAGGTCAGCGCAATCGCGTCAATGCTGGGTGGCGACACCCAATCGCTCTTACAACTCATCGATCGACTTCGGCCAGTCGCTGTGCAGAAGCCGGGACAGCGCGCAATCGGCGAGCAGCTTGCCGCCTGTCTGGCAGCGGGCGCAGTAGTTCGTCTCGTTTTCGGAGTAGACGATGTGTTGCACCGGAGAGCCACAATCAGGACACGGTTTGCCGTAGCGGCCGTGAACTGCGAAGTCGGGGCGAAATGCGGTGACTTTCTCGGGGAACTTGACCGCGGCCTCGGTGCGCAGACGTTCTGTCCAATCGGTGAGCGCGTGGCGCGTGGCTTCGTAGAGACGGTCGATCTCTTCGTCCGAGAGGTTGGTCGTCATCTGCACGGGCGAGAGCCGCGCGCGGTGGAGGATCTCATCCGAGTACGCATTGCCGATGCCGCTGAAGACGTGTGGATCGGTAAGGGTTCGCTTGAGCGTGTGCCGCTCGCGGGTAAGGGCGGCGCGGAAGTCGTCGAGCGATACGTCGAGAGGCTCGATCCCGCCGGGGTCGTGCGCACGGACGGCCTCCTCGCCGCGCACGATGTGAATGGATGCGCGCCGCTTCGATCCAGCCTCGGTGAGCAGCAGCGTTCCGTTGGGAAAGTCGAACGCGGCAAGTCCGAGTTTGCCAGGAACCTTCGCGCCGGCCTGCAACCATTTGAAACGGCCGGCAATCATTAGATGGATGACGATGAAGAGATCGCCGTCGAGACCGATCACGATCCGTTTGCCCATTCTGCGGACGCTCGCGACACGCTTGCCTGCCAGCTCGGACGGCGGCGGATCGACGCTGCGAAGAACGAAGGGATTGCCGAGACGAAGCTTGAGGAGAGGCTGACCGACGATGCGCGTCGCGATCGACTCGACGTAGACAGTGACGTCCGGCAGCTCGGGCACGACACGATTATCCGCTGAGGGCGAAGTGGTCGCTATTTCAAGTTCGCAGCGATCAAAGGCTCGGTCCCAACGCGCCGATCTACTCCCCGCCGTACGGTACTTCGCGGCGCTCGAACGCAATGCATGCCAGCACCAGTGCGGCGGCGGCGGTGGCGGCGACTCGGAGAAGCCATCCGGTGTCGGGGTGGGGTGGCGGGGCGGGGAAGAGGAGGTCGTCGAGGGCGATGAGGCCGTTTTCCAGTTGTTGGTGGCGGTGGAGAAACTCGCTCAGGCTGTTGGGTCTGGTGCGTAGCAGGCCTAGCAGCGTTTCCACTGCGGAGAGTGCCACTTGGACGCCGGCGTAGATGGCTACGTTGAAGTAAGAGCTGGTAAGGCTGCCGAGCATGGTCAGGAGAGAGATGGCCAGAAGCGACACGAGGAGAGAGTTCGCGTACGCGGAGGCAAGAGGCAGCCACGGCACCGCGGCTGATCCGAGCAGAAGGCGCGCTACGCTTTCGGACGTGACTCCGACAGTGGCGGCGACGGCGACGCAGGCCAGCACGCCGGTCACGCGCGATAGCAGATAGACCGATCGCCGGATCGGCCGCGACACGATCAGTTGAAGCAGTGCGGTCGAGAATTCCGGGCCGATGATTGCCGTGCCGGTGATGACCGACAGGAGCGTTACCAGCGCCGGCCATATCGAGGCTGGCGTGTTGAAGGTCGCTACGAACAGGCCGGTCATCGCAATCAAAATCAAATAGGTGATGAAGCCGATGCTGGTGAAGTGCCGCCGCATCGTTTCCATGATCACGGCCGCGTTCATGACGCACCTCGGAAAATGCTCTCGAGGTCCGCGGTCTGCGGCCGGATCTCCACGATGTCCGCGCCGCTGGTGATCAGTTGGCGAACGATCAGTGCAACGCCGCGCTCCGTCTCGGAGGAGACGATCACGATGTCGCCGATCGGAGCGGTGCCGGCGATCCGTTCCACCGCTGACGCGTCAAACGATCCGGTCAGCAGCCGGATGGCCATCACGCAGCGATCGGCGTTGCGAAGCGTTTCAGCCCGTGCCACGAGGCCGCCGTGAAGGAACAGAACGCGGTCACAAACCTTCTCCACTTCCGCGAGCTGGTGAGAGTTGAGCAAGACCATCGCTCCGCGCTGCTTCTCCTCGTTGATGAGATCGCGGACGAGAAGGACGCCGTTCGGATCGAGTGCGGACGCCGGTTCGTCGAGGAAAATGAAATCAGGCTTGTGCAGGAGCGCCTGCGCGATGGCGATGCGCTGCAGCATTCCGCGCGAGTACTCGCGCAGGTTGGCGTTCCTGGCGCTCATGAGGCCGAGGCGTTCCAGCATGCTGGCGGCGCGCTTGTCGATCTCGGCGCGCGGAACGCCGGAGATGCGAGCCATGTAGCGGAGGAACTGCCAGCCGGTGCTCCGGCGCCCGAGGTTCATCCGCTCCGGTACGAACCCCGTGCGCCGGCGAATGGTGAGGTCGTTGTTGGGCAGGCCATCGAAGGTAATCCCGCCTTCCTCCGGACGAAGAAAGCCGAGGAGGCATGACATGAGAGTGGTCTTGCCGGCACCGTTCGGTCCGATCAATCCAACGACTTCGCCGGGGAGCAGGTCGAGATCGATTCGCTTGAGTACTTCGTGCAGGCGGCCGGCAGAGTGAAAGGACTTGCGCACGCCGCGAGCGTGAACACCTTGATGTGCGGACGTCGTCATGCGCTTTTCGGAGACGTTAGTATGACGGAATGAGGATCGAGGGCGTCCCATTCGCGCTTACCGATTGGACCACGGTGCCGGAGACCATCCATCCCGGAGCGACCGGGGTCGCCCGATGGCGAACCGTTCAGGCCGGCAATGTGCGTGTTCGCATGGTCACGTACTCACCCGGCTATCTTGCCGATCATTGGTGCTCTCGTGGTCACATCCTCCTTGTGCTCGAAGGCGTCCTCGTGACGGAGATCCAGGGCGGACCCAGCCACACGCTCTCGCAAGGCATGTCCTACCAGGTCTCTGACGATGTCGCCCCGCATCGGTCGTCGACGGAAACCGGTGCGCATCTTTTCATTGTCGATTGACCCGGGCGACTCGGCGGCGTAACCAAACGATTTCCTTTGCGTCTCATTAGGTAGAGAGACCGCAACCGGCACTACGCAAAGGAGACCAACATGCACCGCGCCTACGCTTTCGCTTCCCTTCTGATCGTCCTTCTTCTTTGTCCAACACTGGTCCTGGCCGACTCGCCGAAGAGCGGGTTGTTGGTGCTGCATCTCGATTTCAGCGACTCCGTTCGCGACAGCCTCAGCGCAGGGCGCATCACGACGGTGATGCTGTCCGGATCCTCAACGGAGGGAAAGCGGTTCACGGTCAATACGACCAGTGCCATGGTCCCGGTCAGTGACGTCGGCCCGGGCACGTGGACGATACGTACCTTTGTGAAGATGGGCGGAACGCTGTACGCGGTCTCCGAAGGGATGAACATCGATGTGCCGCCCGGCCCACGATTCGAGACGTTGATCCCGATTCGCCCGGTGATCCTGGCTGGCAGCGTCACGCTATCGGGTCAACCGTTGCATGGGCAGATCAGCGTCTACCCTTCCGAGTTCAAGCCGGGAAAAAGCTGGGGATTCGCCGTTCCGTTCGATGGGCAAGGCCGCTTTGCGTTTCCACTCCCGCAAGCCGGCAATTGGGATTTGACCGTGTGGTCTTCTCCCATTACCAGCGTCGCCAAGCTTCATGATGTGGCCTTTCAGGAGCGCGACGCGCTGCGCGAGATCAAGATCACGCTCCCCGAGGCCACGGTGACGCGGCTGGCTCGGTGATTGGTCCGCAGATGTCGCAGATGGGACGCAGATAAAAACAGTATTCATCTGTGTCTATCTGCGTCATCTGCGGATCAGCTTGTCTATCCCGTTGTGAGAACCCTCACAACCTGCCGCACATCGCGGCGGACAGAATGACGGGTGTTTCGCCGTCTCTCTCTTTCCGGCATCCTTTTGATCCTGGCGATGCCGTCGTTCGCCGCGACGGAAGGCGGCGCGATTCCGGTTCCGCTGCCGCTGTTTCCGGCCAACAACTGGTGGAACACGGACGTCAGCAATGCGCCGCTCGACTCCAACTCCGCGAACTTCATCACATTCATCGGTGGGGCCAGCCGAGGACTGCATCCGGATTTCGGAGGGGATGCGGGCGGCGGCGACGTCTACGGCTTCCCGTTCATCATCGTCGACGGATCGCAGGCGAAGAAGACGGTGACGTTCACCGACTTCGGCGATCAGAGCGACGGCGTCAATCACGTCACCGGCCAATCGTTTCCGTTCTATCCGATTCCCGACGAGGCCATCACGATGAACGGGTGGGTGGAGGGTGGGCAGCCCGGCAACGTCGATCAGCGCGCGGATCAGGACCGGCACGTGCTGATCGTCGATCAAACGAACAACACGCTCTACGAGCTTTACAACGTCTGGTACGACGGCACGAATTGGGAGGCGGCGTCGGGGGCGTTCTTCGACATGAACACGAACAACCGCCGCCCCGACACCTGGACCTCGGCGGACGCTGCCGGCCTGGCGATTCTGCCTGGTCTCGTGCGGTACGACGAAGTGTTCGGGCCCGATGAGATCCGCCACGCCTTCCGCGTGACGGTGCAATCGACGAACGGGTACGTCTTTCCCGCGTCGCATGAGGCAGGGTCGACGTCGGGCGCGCTGCCGATGGGCGCGCGCCTGCGGCTCAAGGCGGACAAGGACATCTCGTCGTTTCCGGCCAGCGTGCAGAAGATCTTCCGCGCGTTCAAGAAGTACGGGCTCATCGTCGCCGATAACGGTTCGAACATGTACATCAGCGGGACGTACGACGTCCGCTGGGACAACGATGTCCTCAATCCGGCTTTCGGCGCGCTGAAGGCGAGCGATTTCGAGGTCGTGCAGCGCGGCTGGAAGCCGCCGATCTCGCTCGTGATCACGATGCCGTCATCGGTGGGGACGGGCATCGCGAACGATGCGATGGTTACGGCGTACGACGCGAGCTACAACGTCGCCACCGGATACACGGGAACGATCCACTTCACATCGACGGATGGCGCCGCCACGTTGCCGCTGAACTACACGTTCACTGGCGGTGACGCTGGAGTGCACACGTTCACCGGCGGCGTCACGATGCGAACGAACGGCAGCCAGATCATCACCGCGACGGACGTTGCCGACGCAACGATCAACGGGTCCAAAGGCCTTACCGTGTCGGTGTTTCCATCGACGCCGGCCGGACTCACAGCAACTGCCGCTACGACGACGCAGGTCGCAGTGTCGTGGAGTGCGGCGTCGGGCGCGACGCAGTACGAGCTGGTACGCAGGTCATCATCGAGCGGCTACACGACGCTGATCACGACCTCGTCCACGAACTACTCCGACACCTCCGTCATCGCAGGCGCGAGCTATGTGTACAAAGTGCGCGCGATCGATGCCGCGGCGCACCAATCCGCCTTCAGCACACCCGACGCCGCCACGACGATCTTCTTTACCGACGATCCGCTGATCGCCGCGACGACTCCAACCAAAGCCGTACACGTGACCGAGCTCCGCCAGGCCGTCAACGCCATGCGCGCCACCGCCGGCCTCGGCGCGGCTTCATTCACCGACGCATCGCTCGCCGGCGTCGCGGTGAAGGCGACGCATATCCATGAGCTGCGCACCGCCCTCAATCAAGCCCGCGCAGCCCTCGGTATCAGCGCGATCACCTTCACCGATCCGACGCTCACGGCAGGAACGTCGATTCTGAGAGCCGCGCATGTTCAGGAATTGCGGAGCGGGGTGAAGTAGTCACCACAGGGACACAGAGATCACAGAGACTTTTTATCTCTGTGACCTCTGTGTCTCTGTGGTTCGTTTTTTCTTCCCCTCCGATCCCGTATTCTTCGCACGCACATGAATAAGCGCTCTCTACTCGTTTTCTTCACTGCCATCGGCGTCGTCACAGCATCGCGGGCGGCCAACTGGCCGGAGCATCCGGTGCTTCATGCTGTCCGCGTGGCCAAAGGTCCCGTCATCGACGGCGATCTCTCCGATGCTGCGTGGCAGAACGCGCCGGAGTTCACCGAGTTCACGCAACACGATCCGGACGACGGAAAGCCGCCGACGATGGCGACGAGCATCCGCATTGTTTACGACGATCAGGCCATCTACTTCGGCGCGAAGATGACCGATCCGCAGTCGCCCTCGCGCGTCATCTTCCGCCGCGACAACTTTTCCGACCAGAGCGATTTCCTATCCATCAACATCGACTCGCAGCACGACCACCTTTCGGGCAACGCATTCACCGTCACTCCTTCCAATGTCCAGGCCGACACCGTTCTCTACAACGACATCGGCGAAGACCCCAGCTGGGACGGCGTGTGGGATTCGGCGGTGAAGATCGTGCCCGACGGTTGGGTGGCCGAGGTGAGGGTGCCGTTCTCGCAGTTACGGTTTCCCGACAAGCCGGTACACGTCTGGGGACTCAACATCACGCGGCGCACCGTGCGCAACAACGAGTGGGTGCGCATCGTTAACACGAAAAAAGGGGAGACGGGCTTCGTCTCGCACTTCGCGGACATCGTCGGATTGGAAGGAATCCATCGCGGGCGTCCGCTCGAGCTCGTGCCGTACGTGGTCACGCGAACGGACCTCCTCTCGCACAGGGATCCGAACAATCCGCTGCTGCAAAATCATGATTACAAGGCCGACGGCGGTCTCGACGTGAAGTACGGGCTGACGTCGAGCCTCACGCTGACCGGAACGGTCAATCCCGACTTCGGCCAGGTGGAAGTCGATCCGGCGGTCGTCAATCTCAGCCAGTTCGAGACGTTCTATCCGGAGAAGAGGCCCTTCTTCACGGAAGGGGTGAACATCTTCCGTTTCGGGGATACGCCTGCGCCGAGCCACTTCAACTTCTTCTTTCCGCCCAGTCTTTTCTACACGCGGCGCATCGGCCGCGCGCCGCAGGTATCGCCGGACGCCGATTTCTCTGTCTCCCCATCCGATACGACGATCCTCGGCGCCGCGAAACTCACAGGCAAGTTGCCGGGCGGCTGGGCAATCGGCGTACTCGACGCGCTCACGGCGGCGGAGCATGCGCGCTTCGTGAGCGGCGGCGTGTCCGGGCGGCAGACTGTCGAACCGTTGACGAACTATTTCGTCTCCCGAGGGACGAAAGAGATCGGCGACGGCAACCGCCTCGGTTTCATGCTCACCTCGGTCAACCGCAGTCTTCCCGATGACCTCTCTTCGCTGCGCAGCGATGCGCTGACCGCAGGCGTCGACGGCTACGCCAGCTTCCTGAAGAAATCGTGGATCCTCGAAGGCTCGGCGGTGGGATCGAGAGTGACCGGCAGCGAGGATGCGATTGCGCTGGCGCAGACTTCCTCGTCGCGCTACTACCAGAGGCCCGATGCGGAGAACATCCAGTTCGACCCAACGAGAACCTCGCTGACCGGCTGGGGCGGCCGGATGATGCTCTCCAAGGCTACAGGTTTCTGGCGTCCCAACGTGCAGGTGCAGGCGTTTTCGCCCGAGTTCGAGACCAACGACACCGGATTCATGCAGCGCACCGACATCATCTCGTCGCACGCGCTGATGCAGTACGTGAATGACAATCCGAACGAACATTTCCGGCAGCGGGGCGCCTACATGGGCGTCTGGCAGAACCGGAATTTCGATGGCAACACGATCGAGCAGGGAGCGTTCATCGACTCGCAGGCCACGTTGCTGAACTACTGGTTTGTGCGTGGCTCTCTTTTTCTCAATACGGAAGCGCTGTCGGATCGACTGACTCGCGGGGGTCCGCTCGTGCGTACGCCGGCGAGCTGGAGCAGTGACCAAAACATCTCCAGCGATACGCGCAAACGCTTCACGGTGGGATGGAACGGGCACGCAGACCATTCGCAGGACGGTTCCTATAACCATTCAATGAGCGTCGATCTGTCTGCGCTGCCGATGCCGAACCTGCATCTCACGATCAGCCCGGCATTGAGCCGCTCGCACGATCACACCGCGTACGTGAAAGCCTTCAGCGACCCAACGGCGGTCGCCACGTACGGAACGCGATATGTGTTCGCGGACCTGGAGCAGCGCTCCTTCGAGCTCGGCACGCGGGCCGACTGGACGGTCAGCTCGCATCTTTCCTTCCAGCTCTATCTGCAACCGTTCGTTGCCGCGGGTGACTATCACGATTTCCATTCGCTGGCGGCGGCGAGGACCCGCGATTACGACGCCTTCACCGGCGATCCCGGCAATCCTGACTTCAACTTCCGCAGCGTCCGCGGGAGCGCGGTGGTTCGCTGGGAGTTCCGGCCAGGTTCGGCGTTGTACGTGGTCTGGAATGAGAACCGCGCCGACGTCGCGCCGATCGGCGACTTCCGTTTCGGCCGCGATTTTCGCGCCATCCGAACGGAACCGTCACATGACGTGTTTCTTGTGAAGGTTTCGTACTGGTTGCCGTTGTGATGGGGGTCGGGAGTCGGGTGTCGGGTGTCGGAGCGATGCAGATGCGGGAGTCAAAGCTTGTATTGCTCCGACTCCCGACCCCCGAACCGCGACCCCTCGAGAGGATGACATGACGAATCAATTGATCGAGGATCAGAAGACGGTAGCTTCAATCGACACCGAGTATCAGGCCGCCGTCGAGAAGAACGACGCCGCGACGATGGACCGCATTCTGGCGGACGACTTCGTATTGATCGGCAGCCGCGGCAAGGTCTTCACGAAGGCCGACCTGCTGGAAGAAGCGCGCAGCGGCCGCGTCGTCTACGAATATCAGACCGACAGCGAGCAAGCCGTCCGCGTCTGGGGCGACACGGCGGTGATCACGGCGCTGCTCTCTGCCAAGGGAACCGAGGATGGCGAGCCATTCCATTACAAACTATGGTTCAGCGATACGTACGTGCGCATCGATGGCGAATGGAAATACGTGCTGGGGCAGGCCGCGGGGAGGCTGGCGCCGGAGTGAGGTGGTCGGCGATGATCAAAGGGTGACGCTCTCGCCTGTCTAAAGGCGTAAGCTTGAGCCTGTGAAACCGAGCGTGTACGTTGAGACGACAATCGTCAGTTACCTCGTCGGTTGGCTGAATCGAAACGACCTCCAACTTGCTGCAAATCAGCAGCTTACCCGGCGTTGGTGGACGAATCGCCGAGGCGCATTCGAACTGTTCGCATCTGCACTTGTGGTCGATGAAGCGAGCGACGGCGACGCGATGCTTGCCGCCGAGAGACTTAAGCTTCTTCAGGATGTCGGGATCCTTCGTATTTCCGCGCAGGCCTATCAGTTGAAATCTGAGCTGCTTCGCCACGCTCAGATTCCTGCCAAGGCAGAGAATGACGCGCTACACATTGCCGTTGCTGCAGATCAGGGCATGGACTATCTGGCCACTTGGAACTGCAAGCACATCGCGAACGCGGTGACACTGCCGCGCGTCTACGATGTATGTCGCGGGTTCGGTTGTGAGCCGCCACTTGTATGCACGCCGTACGAATTGATGGGAGCAGACGATGAAAGAATTTGAAGATCCGATCGTCGAAGAGGTTCATCAAACCAGGGCGCGACTGTTACAGAAATACGGTGGCCCGCAAGGATATGCAGAACACCTTCGACAGTTGGAGATCGAGCTGTCAGCGAGGCTTGTGAATCACGAGCCACGGTCGCCGATCAAAACTCATCGCAAAGTTTCGTAGCGGCAGCTTTGCTACTTCTCTAACTTCGCCGCCAGCTCATCGACGACCGGCCACGTTGCGGCGCGCCAATCGTCGCCCATCAGAAGTCCGGCGGAGGCGAGATAGATCACGACATCGCGTGGCGGGAATCCGTCGACCGCTTTCACGGCGTCGCGCACCTGCTCCTCCGATGGCGCGGCGTAGTCGTCGCCTTCGATCGAGCCGTTGACGTGCGGGATCTTCCACTGGTCGAGGAACGCTGCCAGCAGGGCGCTCTGCTCGTGCGTGTGGTAGTGCATCAGCGCCGTGTCGAGTGCCTGTTCGAACTCCGGTGCCGTGGCGCGTGAGGCAAACATCTCCGCCTTCTTTTCGACGGGAAGTTTGCGGATGGACTCCTCGCGAAAGTGCAGCGCCTTGGCGAGCTGCGCTACGGCCAGCATCTTCGCGGTGTCGTCTCCGAAGCGCCAGAAGGCGACGAGAATACGGCGGCGGCGGTCGGAGTCGGCGAGCTCTTTGATGATTCGGCGTGCGGTCCACATGGATCGTGATCGTATAACGGGGGGTGGGGAGTTGGGTGTGGGGGGTGGATCGCGGGTGTCGGGAGTCGGGAGTCGGGGGTCGGGGAGGGGGGCGTCGACCTGTCGGAGCGTTTCCGTGTATGCGGAGGTCGAGACGGGGCTACTGCCTTTCTCCGACTCCCGACCCCCGATTCCCGACTCCCGCAAGCACTCTCACCTCATTCCCCGTCAACTCGCGCATCTTCCCGACCGGCAAGTCGCCAATACGGATTGGGCCGATGGCGACGCGGACGAGTTTCAGCACCTCTGCGTCGAGCGCTTCGACCATGCGGCGCACCTGGCGGTTGCGACCTTCCGTGATCGTGATTTCGAAGATTCTCTCGCCGACGCGCTCTACGCGTGCGGGACGAGTCGGGCCGTCGCGCAGCTGGATGCCGTTGCGCAGGAGATCGAGCTCCTCGTCGGTGAGGTCTCGCGACGCTTCGACGAGATACGTCTTCGGGATGTGGTACTCCGGATTCGTCATCCGTTCCGCGAACTGCGTGTCGTTCGTCAGGATCAGAAGACCGCTCGTGTCGAAATCGAGCCGGCCTACATGGACGAGGTATCGCTCGCGGTCGGGGAGGAGATCGTAGATCGTCGGCCGGGACTGCGGATCGCGATAGGTCGTAAGGTAGCCGGCGGGTTTGTGGAGAAGAACGTACACGCGTTGCTCGCTGCGCAACGGCTTGCCATCGAATTCGATGCGGTCAAGCTCGAGGTCGACCCAGGCGTCGGGATCGCGAACGACGCGTCCGTTCACCTGCACGCGCCCTCCGCCGATCCACGTCCGCGCTTCCGTGCGCGAGCCAAGGCCGGCCTTCGAGAGAACGCGCTCTAACGTCTTGAGTGGCCGGTTGCCGGCTGGCGGTTTGTTGATGTGCATGTTGAACGAAGTGTGAAGAGTGAAGGGGAGTCTACGCCGAGGTCGGAGAATGATGACAAACCAGACTGGACGCACCATTTACAATCTTCTCGGTCCATGAAGCGGTTCATCGCAATCGTTCTCTTCCTCACTGCCTCCGTCGCGTGCGCGGACGAGTACCGCGCCTACTGGGTCGACACCTTCCGTACGCCGTTTGCCACTCCAGCCGATGTGCACCGCATCGTCGATGCGGCGGTCGACAGCAACGCCAATGCGCTGTTCGTGCAGGTACGGCGGCGCGGCGATGCCTGGTACGTCGATGCTTCCGAGCCGCTGGCGGAGACGCTCGACGGTACCTTCGATCCTCTCCGGGCGATGCTCGACCTCGCGCACAGCCGCGGGATTCAGGTGCACGCATTCGTGATCGTGGGAGCGGTTTTCCGCGGCGATCCGGCAGTCGATCCGCTTCCTCGCGATCCGCATCATGTCTTCCTGCAGCACTTCTGGGATGCGAAAACGCACAAGCCGTTTCGTGGCCCGCGGCAGTGGGGAACGCGCACGAGCAAGGGGCGCTATCTCTTCTCCTCCGACTGGTACGCCGACCTCGGGCATCCGCAAGCTGCGGTGTACACGGCCGACGTTCTGCTCCACCTCGTGCGTGCGTACGACATCGACGGTCTGCACCTCGACCGCGTCCGCTATCCGGAGTCGCCGCATGCCGACGTCGGATACAACGAAACGAGCGTGGCGCGTTTCCGCGCGCGCTACGGACGTCTGCCGCGCGCGAAGGATCCGCTCTGGAACGACTGGCGCCGCGAGCAGGTCACGAATTTCGTCCGCCGCGTGTCCCTCGGCGCGAAGGCAATCCGTCCCTCGATCACGATCTCCGCGGCACTCATCTCCTGGGGCACCGGCCCCGGCGCCAACGGCGGGTTCAGGAACACGGACGCCTATCGCGTCGCCTTTCAGGATTGGGAAGGGTGGCTGCGCGAAGGAATCATCGACGCCGGCAGTCCGATGCTCTACAAACGCGAGCACGTACCGGCGGAGAAGAAGCAGTTCGACGACTGGCTGCAGTTTCTCGTGACCACCGCGCACACGAATCGACGTGCTGCGCTGCCGGGCATCGGCGCGTATCTCAATTCCATCGAAGGAACGCTCCGGCAGGCTCGCCGCGCCCGCGCCGCGAATGCAGACGGAATCATCTTCTTTGCCATGGGCGACACGAAGCCGTGGTCGATCCTCGCCAACAGCACCAACGACGCCGTGCGACACAATCCGTACGCGATCCCGGTCGCAGGGATTTACACGCCGAAGCGTCCGAACGAGGAGTTCTTCCTGGCGCTGCGCAAAAGCACGGACGGGCAGACCGCCTTCGAACGTACCGACCTGCCACTCTTCGCTGCCACGCTACCGGCGCCGCGACAAGCCGAGGAGACGAACGGGGCGGTGATGGGTTACGCGGAGGGTGATGGCGCGCTCGTCACCATCCAGTCGCTGACGACGCACGACACGCGAACCACACGCACGGACGGCAACGGTTTCTTCGGCATGCTCGGACTTGCTCCGGGCGAGTATCGCGTCATTGCGGGCAAGTCAGCGGCAAACATCACGATCGCCGCGGGCAAGGTCGCGGTGTGGAGTCCGTAGACCGCCCTTTCACGCGAAGACGCGAAGAGAAATACCGCGCCCTTCGCGTCTTCGCGCCTTCGCGTGAAACGTTTGCCCTACTTCACCCCGAGCGCCTTCTTGATCGCGTCGATCGTGAATGATCCCTCGGGGCCGAAGCCGAGGATCTGGCCGTTGATGATGTAGGTCGGCGTCGACACGATGCCGTTATCGAAGGCGCGGCTGACCTGATCGATCAGCGCTCTCTTCTCGGCAGGGGAGCGGTAGATCTTCTCGATCGCTTTCCAGTTCACATCGTTGTCGTCGACGAAATTCTTGAGGAAGGTGTCGAAGGGCTGCTTGCCGATCGTCTCCTGATTCTCGAACACGAAATTGACGTAGCTCCAGTACTTGGACGGCGCCACTTTGGCGAGCGCACGCGCGCCGAGGGCGGCGCTGAGGGCCCATTCGTGATGCTCGAAGAGCGGGAGGTCGAGGCGGTAGTAATCGACCTTGTCCAGGTTCTTCGCGATGATCGGCTCGACCTTCTTGTGCGCGCGCGCGCAGGTGGGGCACTCGAAGTCCGACAGCTCGATGATCTGAACTCTCGACTTCGGGTTGCCACGGCGCATTGCCCCGGTGAGGCCGATCGCTTCGATCATTGCCTTACCCGGATCGCTGCGCAGGTTCCCTCGGGTGCCGACGATCAGAAAGTTGTTCGAGGCGTCGAGAAAGCCGTGGTAGTTGAAGGCCCCTCCGGCCTCTTTCGACTGCTTCGTGATCTCGACCGCATGGATGCCGTCAGGCAGGGGAAAGGGGGCGATGGTTGCGGTGACTTTGCTCTTGAGTGCTGCGCCTGCCACCTCAACGATCTTCGCAGCCGGCGTCTTACCGTCCTGTTCGAGGCCGAAGATCGTTCCGATCAAGACCTGCGACGTAGCTGGAGAGAAGAGCAAGTACGTCTTGCGCTGGCAGCTCGGATCGGACGACTCCTGCGTCAGTTCGTAGAGGGAGAATCCGGCCGGGCCGCCGTTGACGCCGGTGACGGGGTCGACTGCGATGCGGTTATCCGGACATTGGGCCGACGAACGCACTGCGAAGTTCTTCAGCGCGACGCTAAGCGAAGGGGCCATCTGCGCCTGCGCACAGAAGGGGAGAAGTGCCACCGCGGTGGCCATCAGCACTCGTTTCATAGTTTCGTTTTTCCTCGGATCGGATTCAGTTACTGCGCATTAACAGTGCGGTAGCCGTGTTCAATCCAATTCTTGATGCCGCCCGTGACGTGGACGATGTTCCGGAAGCCGGCGACGGTGAGCAGTTGGGCTGCCACCGCGCCATCGGTCGACGTCTCACCATAGACGAGCACGGTCTGGTTCTGGTACGGCAACAACTCCGGCAGCCGTGTCTCGATCACATCGAACGGAGCATTGATGGCACCGGCGATGTGCCCTTCCGGTCCGCGATAGTCTGCCGTGGAGCGAACGTCGATCACGACGATCTGCTGACTGTCGATGATCATTTCCGCCGCCACCGCCGGCGAGATCTCGCTGAAACCGCCCGTCGTTTTCGAGACGCCGACGGTGCTGCAGGAAGGCAGAAGGCAGAGGGCCGAGAGCAGAAGTGCTCCGCCGATCGTTACGCCAAGCCTGCCTGTAACCACTTCTGCCTTCTGCTTTCTGCCTTCTGCCTTCATAAGATCTCCAGGTCGAATTCGGCGCGCACTTCGCCGACGATCGCTCCGGCCACGTTTGCGACCGGCAGCTTACGGAACTGCTGCAGATCGGGGGCCATGGCGATGTCGACGCCGAGAAGCTCGAGCGTCCTCAGAATCACGGGATAACGGCCGCGCACCATCGAGCCATCGTGGATCTTCAGGGCGATGCCTAGGGCGACATCATCCGCGAGGCCGAGGCGTCCGGTCAATGTGGATGCGAGGGAGGGCGCCAGTGCCATCGTGTAGAAACCCTCCGCCCCTTCCTTCGCCAGCAGCTCGCCGTCGAATGCCTTCATGAGCGGCGTGGTGATGCTCCAGGCGCCGGCGACATAGTAAGGAAACGAGGTCATCGCTCCGACGATGTGCTCCGTGCTCGTGGAGTAGCGCTGCAGCGCTCCGGGCGCAGCGCCCGCGCTGGTGGCCATGAGCCGCGCGTACGCGAACGCCGCGCGGTGCAGCGAGAGAAAAAACGCAGGCACGCCGCAGCCGTCGACGGCAATCGGAATCTCCTCGGGATCGAGACCCGCGAAATCGCTGAGCGTCGCGCGCATGGTCTCCTGCAGTGGGTGATCGGCATCGATGTAGCGCGCCGCGGGGACGTCCATCACCTGCGTTGCCAGCAGCATCCCGGCATGTTTTCCGGAGCAGTTGTTGTGAAGCGGTGAGGCCTCTTCACCGGAGGCGCGCAACTCCGCCGCCGACTTCTCGTCGTATGGCATGTGCGCGCCGCAAAGCAGATCGGTTTCGTCGAACTCGCCCTTGCGCAACAGCGCCGCCGCGGTGGCGACGTGCACCGGCTCGCCTCCGTGCGACGAGCAGGTGAGCGCCAGCTCTTCGCCCGAGAGCTCGTACTCCTCGAGGCCGCCGTATTCGAGCAGAGGGATGGCCTGAAACGGCTTTGCCGCCGAGCGCAGGCAGGTTCGGAGGCCCGGCTCGCCCGCATAGGCGACGAGACGCCCCAGCGAGTCGACAACAGCAATCGATCCTGTGTGAAACGACTCAACGTGATCGCCGCGGTACGCGCGGGTAAGAATCTGCACGCGACGAGTGTAGCGGGTGTGGGTGGCGCGGTGTCTCTGGAAATCAGAGATCAGGGATCAGAGAGCAGAGATCAGAATCACGATCGCTCTCCATCAACTCGAGCAGGGCGGCGAACACCACCTTTTCAGCGCTCGATGGGAAGGCACTCCAAGGAACAAGGAAGAGACGTGTGAGGACCCGAGGGTTTACCGTGCGAACCTGAGGGTTTTCCATGCGGGCCCTTGGTTTATCAGCGCGGACCCTGAGGTTTTCCAAGCGGGCCCTTGGTTTAACCGTGCGGGCCGGAGGTTTGACGGTGCGGGCCGGAGGTTTGACGGTGCGGGCCGGAGGTTTGACGGTGCGGGCCGGAGGTTTGACGGTGCGGGCCGGAGGTTT
>Ga0247666_1000192_pt1 | contig 23345 bp, 20 predicted proteins | sample CNK07_metaG_FD_183025 | JGI IMG/M metagenome (GOLD analysis project Ga0247666, IMG submission 183025) | Soil microbial communities from Purdue University Martell Research Forest, Indiana, United States - CNK07 | ecosystem: Environmental > Terrestrial > Soil > Temperate forest > Bulk soil...
TTAAAAACTCCTTTGTTTTTGATGTTAGTGAAGTCAACTTCACCATACCAAAAAGAGCCACTAACGTGGCTCTTTGCTTATTTAGAAGAGTTAGCTTGGGTGGGTTGGCCTAACGGGATTCGGGTTATTACCGAAGGCCATGTCTAAGCACATTGTTGCCGACGCTAGAGCTCCGTGCCAAACTCAAAACGCTGCGCTGCTGAGGTTATTTGACTCACCTCGTGTACTCTGGAGGCGTGATATAATAAAAGCATTATGAAACGCGCAACAGCAGTCTACCAATCAGTCATATATCAAGAGGGCAAATACTATGTTGCTCAGTGCCTTAATGTTGATGTTTCGAGCTTTGGTGATACCGAACAAGAGGCGCTAACTAGCCTGCAAGAGGCGCTAGAGCTATATCTTGAAGATGCACCGATCAAAAACATTACGACTGAAGTAAGCCATCCGTCTGTTCACTCCTTCCGTTTACAGCATGCCTAAGCTATTGTCATCCAAAGAGCTTATACGACTACTCGAGCAACACGGTTTCGTGTTTATTTTTCAACGTGGCAGCCATGCCAAGTACCGGAAAGGCTCAGCAACGGTTATCGTACCAACGCCGAAGAAAGAGATACCGCTTGGTACTCTTCGCTCAATTATCCGGCAGTCAGGGTTGGATAGTGAAGCTTTTATAGGAGAGTAACTGGGATTATTGGCAGTCTGACCTCTGTATACTCTAAGGCGTTGCTTCACCCAGCTAATTATATCTATTGAAGTCTATGCACACTTTATTGGTACTTAGCGGCTAAGCTTCGGCGAGCTCTGTGGTACACTTGAGCCATGAAAGACGCCAACTCACAAATACCCGCAACATTGCTCGGGGTTCCACTTGACCTGGGCGCCGAAAACCTTGGGGTCGATATGGGGGCAAGCGCCTTCCGCTACCAACAAATCTTGAAAAAACTCCAAGCTGCAGGTATAGCTGTTACTGATGGCGGAAATATTCACTGTAAGCATCGTGGTGAAGTATCAGTCGGCAGTCCTCACCTGCGTCACTTAGAAGAAATCGTACGCGTCAGCGAAGAAACTGCGGATCGCACTGAAGCAATGGTGCGCAACGGCAAAAAGGCCATTGTCCTCGGTGGTGACCACTCGGTATGCCTCGGCGCCGTAGCCGGAGCGTCAGTGGCGGTTAAAGGTGATCTTGGGCTTATCTATTTCGATGCGCATGGCGACATGAATACCGACAAGACAACACTTACCGGTAATATCCATGGCATGCATCTCGCTTCATTAATGGGCTTTGGCGCACCAGAGCTAGTGCAGGTTCATGGTGCCCAAATCAAACTTAATAAAGAACATCTGCTGCATATTGGCGGCAGCGATTTCGATACAGCCGAATTAGAACTCATAAAACGTGAGAAACTACACACATTCACGATGTTCGACCTACTAAGCAGTAACCTCGGTGCCCTTTGGCCAATGATCGACAAGCTACAATCGCAGGTAAAAAATATCTGGATTAGCCTTGACCTCGATGCTATCGACGCCGTCTATGCGCCAGGCGCAGGTATGCCTAACCAAAAAGGCTTAAACTATCGTGAGATTAGCACCATTGCTCAGTACATCGGACAGCACTGCAATGTCGTCGGTATCGACGTTGTTGAATACAACCCTCTGCAGGATATTGAGCGTAAAACCGCTGAGCTCGCCACCGAGCTTATTGCCAATTTCTTTGGGAAACAATATAGCTGGTATACGCACTACCTCGAACAGAACAAGCTATAAGTAGCGTCGTCTAGCTAAGCGTACGGTGGCACATCTAATACTTGATCGTCGGCAAGCCGCCTTACGTTATCCCAGTTTACGCCGCTCTTGGCATTCGCTCGAATAATTCGGCCCACGTAAGCTTGAAGTTGCTCAGGCGTTGCATCTGAAGGCGCATTTAGCCTAGCAATATCCTCGATTGTACCCCCGCCCGTAGCCCTATTGTACTTACCTAGACGTGTTTCTACTGGCGCTACGGGCTTATCATGATGCCCACCAGGATGAATTCTGAATTCAGGCGTTTTTGTCTCAGGGATCACACTATGAGTAGGGCTAGCATCGATAACTATTGAATGATCAGGGACTTGGTGGCCGCCACCTTCGGAGATCTGGCTCGTACCAACAGCTGCGAGAGCAAGCAATCCTGCTGCAGTAATGGCCTTCGCGTGCCGCTTCAAAAATGCCCCTGCTCTTTCACGCCACCCTTGCGGTGGCGCGTCGCCATATGGACCGTATTGCCATACCTCGGAGTCAGGCGCAGCAAAAGGACTCTCGCCATTAGGCCAGCCAGCGACCCGCACATCATGATCTCCAGCCCCCTCGGGATCGTCATCTCCAGCCCCCTCGGGATCGTCGTCAAACCCAAGCAGGTCGTCGTCACTCCCTTTCTCAGGTTCTCCTCCAAGTCCAGGAGTTTGCGCAGAAGGTTGCGCCTGGTCTGGTGCTGGTTGCGGTACCCCTACTTCTGACGGACGTTCAGGTTCAGCTCTCTCTGAAGGCTTATAGGGCCTATAGGCAGGGGTAGATCCGCCTGGATGCCAATTCTCTGGTCGACCGACAATGAGCACATCTTGACCCTCACCACGCAGTCTCGTATCGAGCCTAGCTGCTAAATCAGGATTAAAGCTTCTAATAAGTGCCAGTGTATCCCTCATTCTATCGGGTGGTATGTTTCTCAAGTTCTCATCGGTTTGCTCAAGCAAACTCCCGGCGATCTCCTTTACACCCGCTTCTGCGCGCTTGCGAATATGTTCCGCCAATATCGGAGCCTCACTGCTTATTCCGGCAAATTCTTTCGGTGACATCCCAACCGCCCATCGGGCAACCTCCGCATCGGACATAGTCGACAAATTGGACGCTAGTCGCACGAACTCTTTAGTGTCTTCGTGCCGATCGTCTTTCGCTGGAACGCCCTCAACCGGATCCACAGTAGTATTATTGCCAGCGTTCTCGGACTCTCGAAGTCTTGGCAGAGCCATATCAAGTCTGTCAGCTAACACTGGATCAATCCTTCTTATTTCAGCCAGCTGTGCAGGCGTCAGATTTTCAACAGCCTCAGGATGACTGCCAAGGTATGTCTTTAGTGCTCTAGCTTTCTCTCTTGCTTCAAGGATCTCAACTACTTTAGCTTCCTTTGACTTGATCGCCGCAGCAACTTCAGGACGCCCCATAGCGTCAAAAAGTTCTGCCTCGGGGAGCGCTGCAAGTTCCTCGGACGACATACTTCCATATTTATCAGCAAGGGCGCGAACTTCTTTCCTCTCCTGAGTTGCACGCCTTGTATGAGCCGCGTAGGCTTCGGCACTCAGCTGACCACCAATTTTATCATCAGCAAGTGCACGCATTGCTTCTGTCGAGTTAGGCCCATACTGGGCCTCTATCCTACGAAGCCGCTCGCTTGCGAGCAGTGCACCATCTATACGTTCACCTGCGGGCAGGAGAGAGTCATAGTCTTGCATTTCAGCAAGGTCGTCGGAAGGCAATATCTCTCCGGAGCGCATTCGACTGTGAGCCTCAGGTAACTCGGGACGGTTCTGGTTGATTTTTATAAGATCACGCCTGGCTTGATGTGCTTCAGTATCGGCAAGCATACGTGCCTTCCGTTCCTGTTCCTCATGAGCGGCATCACGACCAGCTTGTGCGGTAAGAAAAGAGTCCCTATCGGCAGGGGAAGGCGAAGCGAGATTGTCAGAGGAAGCTACTCCTGACAAGGTGTTAGGAGAGGCCTCAGCATGATGCCTCCCGCTAGGTTGTTCGGAGGCAGGGACTTCTACCTCGCCCGCATTAGGAGTAGCGCCATTGAGCGAAGGTTCAAGCCCTGGTCCTGGCTCTAATCGCAAAAATTCTTGCTCTTTTCCGGAAACTAAAGTTTGTGGGTCTAGTTCGGCGCCGATGACTTGTTCGCTCATTGCTTCCTCTAATCGATGATATATTTTTACTTTTGTGTGTTTATTATCACTATTAGTAGTAAATCATAAGCTTACTTTTTTGTCAATAACAGTACCCTACTATCATTATTGTTGGCGGACGAAAATTATATTAGAAACTTATGCGTAGGTCTGTCCTAGCTTCGCTAGCGACGCGTTCGCTCTCTCAGGGCTTGCTGCGCAACCTTGATTTCATCATAATCACGTTTAACTACTCGGCGCTGATCAGAGTCATCCTGCGGTAAATGCCGTAGCTCAGCTGCTTTCGGACCATTACCAAGTATAGATTTCTCATGGCCCTTCCCCAGCAGCAATACGATATCACCCTTCTTGGCCATATCAATAGCAGCCCGTACGGCTGTTTTGCGGTCGTGCACCAGGAATAGGTCCTTATCGAGCTTCTTACCACTCTGCTCTGCTCCATTCGCAATTTGCTCAAGAATCTCCTGACCGTCAATATCCCGGTCATCTTCCTCGGTAACAATCACTACGTCTGTATTATGACCAGCAACCTTGCCCTGCATCGCGCGCTTGGCTTCATCACGACGTCCGGCAGACCCGAACACGACAATTAAACGACTCTTTGTAAGCGGCCGAACTTCCTTGAACACCTTTTCAAAACTTTCGGGCGTATGCGCATAGTCCACAATAACTGCAAAATCTTGGCCCTCATCAACTTTCGTCATACGCCCCTCCACTGCATCCAGGCTCGCAATTCCCTTCTCAATCTGTGCAGGAGTAAGCCCTGCAGCCCTGCCCGCAGCTACAGCAGCCAAAGAGTTGTACACATTAAAGCCCCCTGGTAAGTGACATTCTATATGGTAGGTATCCTTGCCAATTGTAGCTGTGTAGGTGCTGCCAGTAGGAGTTAATTTGATGTCGTGAGCTCGTAAATCTCCATGCTTTATCCCGTATAAGACTGGATGCTTTACCGCCTTAGCAAACAGCATTCCACTGGGATCATCCGCGTTCGCTATACCCACTTGCAGACCCTTCCTATTGCGATTCGTTTGCTCAAATAACATTCTTTTTGCAGCGCGATAACGCTCAAAGGTACCGTGGTAGTCCAAGTGTTCATGGCCCACGTTAGTCATAACGGCAATCGAATATGGGATAGACCACACCCGATGTTGGGCAAGCGCATGGCTTGTCGTTTCTAGTACCAGCCATTCCGCCTTATTTGCTTTTATTTTCTTGATTCGCCCCACAAGCGAGCCAACACCCAAGGTTGTTAGACGTGTCGGATTGGGCTGCGCGCCCCGTCCATCACCATAGTCCACAGAGATAGTAGTCATCATGCCAACCTTATAGCCATTCGCGCGCAACATAGCAGTAATGAGCGTACAGGTGGTGGTTTTACCATCTGTCCCAGTAACACCAATCACTTTCAAACCTTTAGCCGGAAATCCAGCACGAGCCTGTCGCAGCATAGCTTCACCTAAGTGACCATACGGTTCAACCCTATGGAAAACACTTGCTGGAACCACCTTTTTAATAAGCCGTCGAATCATACATCCTACCTGTTTATGAAGTAAGTATACCTCTCGATAGGAGGTGATACCAATTAGTCCCACACCCTTATGCTCTCGTGCCGCAGCAAAACTTACCGAGTACCAAAGCGACATTACGACGGCCAATAATGGAATAGACGCATATAATCAGCGTATCGGGCAGTAAGGCGGCCAAAATGGCTTATATTGCAGCCAACAGGCACAAATTCCAATAGTGTGTTTACATCACTCTATGAGTGATTGCTGCTTTGGTAACCCACGCTATAGTGGTCGCAATGCCGGATAAGCTATTGACCGCCAAAGAGTATAGAAAAATTACGCCGTAACCGTCAAAAAAGTGGCAGCGACTACTTGTATAGTTGACTGTGCGAGCCAACTGCTACAATAGCACTTTACTATCTGTTATAACTTGAAAATGTAGGCGTAAATCACCACCAGCCGTAATTGAGCAGACCCCTGCCACTCCCCTTTTAGACCGTGATTGCGGAGCGACGGAGCTGCTACGTCTTGCAGAAATAGAGCGGCAGCCGCCCTTACCTGCTTTTGTTGTTTACTCGGTAGCTTTTGGAATTGCTTATTGAACGCTTTTGTATAATCAACGTCCTTAACGGCTAGTCGTACATTAGCTGTCAAGGTGTGCCAACGCCCCTTTAGCGCCTTTGGTATGCGTTATATTGCGATCGGCAGCGTAATCAGCCTCGGCCTCACGCATAATACTCTCTAAATAGGGGGTCGGCTCAAGGCCAGCACTTAGCACCACCCGTTTGTCTCGCAAAGCCTGCTTAATAACCATGTTTACAAAAGCCGTGCTCGACACACCAAGCTCGGCAGCAAATGCCTTTAGCTCGTCTTTCGTCTGCTTGTCTGTCTTGATACTTAATAAAACTGTACTCATAATACATACATTGTATAGCCAGAGTATATTAATTTCAATATATTTTACGTTCTTTCGGGTCGTCTCCCAAAAATACTAGGTAACCTCAGCTCGACATAACTCCCAGCCGTCTAGGCTGCCCCTGCAAGAAAGTTGCTCTTGCACGTTCGCCAGGAGCCAGCTCGAGACAGCGATCATAGTCATCATAACCGTGAGAGCTCTTTGCCATTCGCCAAGCACAGCGACTAAACCTTCGCCAGTGACAACTACAAGTGCTATCCACGCGACAGACATCTCAGCGCTGGGCTACGTGGCATCTAGTGTGTTGAAATTAGCGAGAGATGATCCTCGTGTCGAGCTGAGGCTATGCTATGCTAGCAATCATGAAGGTGTTAGGCATTGAGTCAAGCTGTGACGAGACCGCAGCGTCAGTAGTTGAAGACGGTCACAAACTCTTAAGCAATGTAGTTGCTAGCAGTATGGATATTCATGCGCAGTATGGTGGTGTGGTTCCTGAAATTGCTGCCCGCAGCCATATCGAAGCAATTATACCAGTGGTGCAACAGGCGTTAGACGATGCAGCCTGCACTTGGGACGACATAGACGCCATTGCAGTCACTCGAGGCGCTGGTCTGAATGGTAGCTTGCTCATAGGTGTACTCGCTGCGCGAACCCTGGCAATCATAAAGCGGAAACCTTTATACGGCGTAAATCATGTCGAAGGGCACATTTATGCCAACTTCCTCACCGAGACCAAGCTAGAAGGCTACCATATGCGGTCAGCAGCACCAGAGTTTCCTATGCTCGGTGTCATCGTCAGTGGCGGCCATAGTCAACTAGTCATATGGCGCAGCTTCTTCGACTACACCTTACTTGGTCAAACTCAAGATGATGCCATCGGAGAAGCATTCGACAAAGTCGCAAAAATACTCGGTCTTCCCTACCCTGGTGGCATCAATGTCTCAAGACTGGCCGAGCAAGGCAATGCTCAAGCTTTTCACCTACCGAAAGCGCGCATGTCTAATCAATATGATTTCAGCTTCTCTGGTCTCAAGACTGCGGTTCTGCGCACAGCACAAGAGATAGTCGGCAAAGACTACTCTCTTCCCTCTTATGAGCTCCCTGCCCTACTCAGTGAGTCACAGAAAGCAGATCTCGCCGCCAGCTTCCAACACGTGGCCTGCGAGACTGTTGTCGATAAAGCCCTGATAGCATACGAGAAATTCTCTCCTCGCAGTGTCGTTATTGGAGGCGGGGTAGCCGCCAATAGTGAGCTGCGCAGACAATTAGCAGCTCGCCTCCCCTTGCCTATTGACTACCTAGACACGAAACTCTGTGGCGATAATGGTGCAATGATAGCGACATTAGGCTGCTTTCATGTCAAATATGGTCGCCCCGCTGCCGATCCGTATACACTTGAGACCGCCCCGAACCTTTCAATGTAGAAAATCACAACACCCAACCCTGTTATTTTGGCTTGACCTTTGAGGCAACCTATTTTAAGCTACTGTCGGCAAAAACAAAAACCGCAAATACAAATCGTTAGTTAAGCTTTATATATTTTGTAGCGGCAGTTACAAAATCAGATCATTAGAGTCTCAATTTTTGAGAGGTTTAAGGGTGGGCTTTCACACGAAATGCCCTGTTTGCGTTAGCATCGTTTCTTTCATATGAAATTAATATTAAAAACGAGTACTGAGTTAATCACAATTACATATTTGAGGTAACAGAGGTGGAAAAATATGCTACAAAGTGGTATGCTGAGACCTGTTAGACGCTAATTCTAAAAGGGAACGATAATGAAGCTACCGAAAGTGTACGAACCGTCGGACTATGAATCCGACATCTACGCCCTCTGGGAGAAATCCCAGGCTTTTCTGCCAAGTAAGACAGGGAAGAGCTATTCAGTCGTCGTCCCACCACCCAATGCCAATGGCAACCTGCACTTGGGTCATGCCATCACGTTAGGGCTACAGGATATTGCCGTTCGCTACCACCGGCTAAAAGGGGAGCGCGCGTTGCTATTGCCGGGTGCTGACCACGCCGGCTTTGAGACACAGGTTGTCTATGAAAAGGAGCTTGCCAAAGAAGGTAAGAGTCGATTCGACTATACGCGCGAAGAACTATACGCGCGAATTTTAGACTTTGTGGCCTTAAATCGTCAAAACTTTGAGGATCAATTTCGTCGGCTTGGGGCGGGAGTGGACTGGAGTCGACATACGTTTACGCTTGATGAAAAAATCGTCAAACGAGCATATGCCACCTTCCAAAAAATGTGGAATTCCGGACTCATATACAGGGGTGAGAGACTTGTTAATTATTGCACTTTTCATCGCACGGGTTTCGCCGATATTGAGGTGGTATATAAAGACCAGACTACACCGCTATATTACATGAAGTATGGCCCATTTACGCTAGCTACAACCCGCCCAGAAACTAAGTTTGGAGATACGGCGGTAGCGGTTCACCCGAACGACAAACGATATAAAAAGTACGTTGGCAAAGTTATTGAAATAGAAGGTGTAAATGGGCCATTCACCGTGCAGGTTGTAGCCGATGAAATGGTTGACCCTAACTTCGGTACAGGTGTTGTTAAAATAACACCGGCTCACTCTTTTGATGACTGGGAAGTCAGTCAACGACACAACTTACCGGCAAAGCGTATTCTCAATCATGATGGCACGCTCAACCACCTAGCTGGCCGCTTCGAGGGTATGACTATTATGGAAGCCCGCGAGGCAGTGGTCGCAGCCCTGAAAGAGAAGAATCTCTTGGTAAAAGTCGATGAAACCTATACAAACCGGGTCGGCCACTGCTACAAGTGCGACACGGTCATTGAGCCTATGCTCATGGACCAGTGGTTTGTTGAGATGCAGCAGCTTGCTCAGCCAGCTATCAAAGCGCTACAGGCAGGGAAGATAACAGTTTACCCAGAAGCAAAAAAGGAACAGTTAATCGACTACCTGCAAAACCTGAAAGATTGGAATATCAGTCGGCAGATTGCTTGGGGGATACCCATTCCGGCCTATCAAAATGTTGATGACAGCGACGACTGGATCTACGACGACAAGGATCTCAGCCAAGAAATATTGACTATAAGCGATAAGACCTACCGTCGAGATCCGGACGTATTTGACACCTGGTTCTCGAGCGGCAGTTGGCCCTATGCCACGCTAGACTATCCTGATGGCAAAGACTTTAAAGATTTCTACCCGCTAAGTCTCATGGAAACAGGCGTTGACATTCTATTCCCTTGGGTTAGCCGCATGCTTATGTTAGGGCTCTATATCACTGGCGAAGTGCCATTCAAGACAGTGTACTTGCATGGTCTCATTCTAGATGAGCATGGGCAAAAAATGAGCAAGAGTAAGGGCAATGTTAGCAACCCTCTGGATATCGTAAATGAGTATGGCTCGGACGCATTGCGAATGGGTATCATCACTGGCCAGTCGGCAGGGAATAATCAACCGTTTGGCTTGCCCAAAGTCATTGGTGCCCGCAACTTCTGCAACAAGCTATGGAATATCGCACGCTATATCGAAGATAAGGTAGGCGATCGCAAAAAGCTCGGCGAGCCAGAGCCTACGACCGATGCTGATCACTGGATATTAGGCCGTTTACAGCAAACGACTAATGATATAAGCAACTATTTGGAGAACTACCGCTTTAGCGAGGCTTATGAAACGCTCTATCACTTTGTCTGGGACGACTTTGCAGACTGGTACATCGAAGCGAGCAAGGCTGAGGAGAACAAAGAGCTGCTAGCATACACGCTGGAAGCTATCTTGAAGATCACTCATCCATTTGCCCCATTCCTTACGGAAACCATTTGGCAAACGCTTTCCTGGGCCCCCGATACGCTACTTGTCACGTCAAAGTGGCCGGAGATCGCTAAGGCAGACATGTCACGAAGCAGGGCATTTGAGGGAGTAAAAGAGATCATTTCTGAAACTCGCGCCGTCCTAAAGGCGGTAGGAGCTACTGAAGTAACTCTCTTCCATGCCGCAGTAGCCCTAGTTGAGGCCAACACATCGCTCATTGAGCGGCTTGCCCATGTGGCATCCGTTCAGTCGGATAAAACAAAAGCTGGCGTAAGGCTCACTCAGACCAAATACGAAATACGCCTTAACATTAGTGATGACGTAGCAAAAAGCTACGCCCTAAAGCTTATCGCACAAGAAAAAGAAGAAGCTGAGGTTGCGAAACGCTTGCGAGCACGTCTACAAAATAACGAGTATGTCCATAACGCCCCCGAACAGGTAGTCGCCGAGACTCGTGCTCAGCTAGAGGAGGCCGAGAATCGCTTGCTGAGTCTTAAGCAGGAAGCTATTCGCTTCCAGGCCTAAGCTACGATGCCTACCATCAAGACGCCACATTTCACGCTTGATGTCTATACAGCAGGAGATCGGAACGCTGAGCACCTGGCGCTCTGCCTGCCAGGCTACTGCGACACAAAGGACTATCCCGATATACGAACGCATACCAAACTGCTAGGCTCGCGTGGATACTACGCAGTCTCCTTTGACCCACCAGGCACATGGAAAAGTGCAGGGGACATTAGTCAGTACACTACTACTAACTACTTGCAAGCTATCGATGAACTAATTGCACACTTTGGCGATAGACCCACGCTGCTGGTTGGCAAAAGCATGGGTGGCCGTATGGCACAACTGGGCGCAAAAAACCCAGCAGTCATCGGTTTTATATCAGTAGTAGGAGCTGGGTCATCAGCAGTTACCGCCAGCACCAGCTCATCGGATTGGCCCAGCAACCCTCGTCATATGCCGCAGCGTGATCGCCCCGAGAACCCAAAGCTATTTCGTAACTTCTCCATACCTTACTCTTTCGTTGAAGACTCACTGCAGTATAATTCTTTGCAAGTTGTTAGCAAGTTGTATATGCCTAAACTATACATAGCAGGTCAAGATGACTCTCTTGTATCACCAGAACGCCTGAAAGAGGCCTATGACGCCGCAGCTGAGCCGAAAGAATTTATCGTACTGCCTATGGGGCATGATTACCGTCGTGATCCCGAAAAACTCAGGCTTGTGAATGATACGATTGCCGATTTTGTTACACGTCATAAGCTATAGTTGCGAAAAAATTGCAGTATGCTAAACTGCCTCTATGGCTTCCTCTCAAGAAATATTCAAAGCACTGCTAAAAGCAAATGAGCAGAGCATTACCAAAGCACGACTACATATATTTAAGGCACTCCTCGGCCAAGAGCCCCTGGCCATGCATGATCTCGTCGAAAAAGTCGGGCAGGTGGATCGTGCCAGCGTTTACCGAGCAATAGATCTATTTGAGCGCCTAGGTATCGTCCAAAGACTTAATACAGGCTGGAAGTATAAGCTAGAATTAACTGATAAGTTCGCCGAACATCACCACCATCTGACCTGTACTGAATGCGGTCATACTATACCGATGAACGAAGCAGAACTTGAAGATCTCGTCACTAAGCTTGCTGCAGCGCATCACTTCAAACCTATTGCACACCAGATAGAGCTCCAAGGCATTTGTGCGCTATGCCAGGCCAAAGAAACGTTCAGCTAGTCCAGGGAGCCACGCACCATCGCTGCTGACTCATCTGGACGATAGTCATCGAACCATAATACATGCCAGCCGTGCTTCTGGGCTGCCATCAGATTGATACGTGAATCGTCAACTAGCAAAATCTCAGAGGCAGGGCAGTGTGCCTGTTCTGTAGCAATAGTGTAAATCTTAGATTCGGGTTTTATGGCTTTGACTTTCGACGAGTCGATGATCGCCTCATAGGGCAAATCAGGCACCAGTCGCCGTTGTATAAGTGCGTCTACAAAGCCAGGCATAATATTGGTCAGCAGGCCCACATGATAGCGCTCAGCAGCCCAACGAGCTAACTCGTGCATAACCGGGATTGGTTCTACAGCCTCTAGATAATACTGCATCCAGTCTATCGGTCCGGTGTGCAACTCTGTAGCCATCTTGCGATTGAAATCGTTCATGCCCATTTCGCCCCGGCAGACAAGATCATTATAGTGCCAAAAAATCATTTCAATGATGTCTGGTGACGTACCCGTCTCCCGACTAAGCCTCGTAAAAGCACCATGAAAAAATCGCACTAAACACCCGTTAATATCGAGATACACAAAGCTAACCCCGCTTTTACTGCGCTGCTTTGGTGCCGTGACTTGTCCAACAGCACCGTGAGTTCCCATCAGTTCATCCAAACCCAACCCTAGAGCGCTGGCGATACTTTGGATAGTGAAAATGGAAGGGGATTTAATTGCCCCTCGCTCGATCTTCGTTAACGTTGAATAGCTTAGACTAGCCTTTTGGCACAAAGCCTGCTGCGTTAACCCAGCCTGCAACCGTGCAGCCTGCAACCGCCGACCCAACCGCTCCTCATTCATAGCCATATGATACCAATTTTGACCAAAAAATCCAACAAAACTAGCCGCATTCGGCCAGAAATTATCCTCGCCGCTCAGAGGGGAGTACAATAAGCATATGCAATTCCTAAGAAAAGTAGGCGTGGCAGCGGCTGCGACGCTCCTAACGTTTGCGCTGCTTGGTTTCGGATTCGCTTGGAGCAGCCATCAAGTGTTCGGAACGGCTACAGGACTTAAGCAAGTCTTCGTTAAGAGTGGTGTCTACCAGTCTATAGTTGCTGATGTGCTACACCAGCAAACAAACACTAGCCCCAACACCGCCATTCCGGTCGATCAGCCACAAGTAAAGCAAATCATCGAGAATGCATTCCCACCACAATTCCTACAGTCGCAGACCGAACAGGTGATTGATGCGCTGTATACCTGGCTGAATGGCAAGTCACCCTCGCTGCAATTTGCAGTGGATCTTAGCACGGCAAAACGGAAGCTAGCTGATGGCGTTGAACAGTACACAATAGCACACCTAGCCACTCTGCCAAGCTGCCCAGCCAATGAAATACCCAGCGGTGATATCGATCCGTTCAGCGCTGCTTGTGTCCCAGGAGGCATTGATAGGCGCGCCATCGCAGCCAAAGAGCGTGAAACGATCGTGAATGGAAGCTTCCTGAAAAACAGTACTATTAGTGCGAGCACGTTAAAAAACAGCGACGGCAAGACACTCAGCCAGCAGTTACAGAAAGCTCCCGCTGTCTATCGTCGGGCCAAGCTGGGCCTCTATATCAGCGCGCTCTTAGCTCTTACGCTGGCGGCAATAGTAGTATTTGCAAGCGCCACTTGGCGACAAGGTCTACGTAAGGTGTCTACAATCCTCGTAATTGTTGGTGCTGTAAGCGCTTCGCTGGGCTGGGCTAGTAGTGTTGCGGTCCACCGTGCGTCATCAAAAATTGCCTCTTTGCAGGCTACCGACAAGGCTCTTCAGCAGCAGGTGCTCAATGTCGTGCAAGTATTCACCGATACTCTACGGACCCGGTGGGTTACCTATGGGGTCGTCCTTATCGTCCTGGGCATAATCACTTTAGCGACCCTACGTCTTACTGCGAGCAGGCAGGCGAAGGGAATAGTAACGCCACAGGACAAGGTCAATGATGAGTCAGTCAACGCAAAAACTGATCCACCCCAAAACATATAAATAGACTTGCATCAAAAATACCCGATATTCTCGGGTATTTTTATTGGCGGAGAGGGAGGGATTCGAACCCTCGCGGGGACTCGCGCCCCCCTATCGATTTAGCAAACCGACCCCTTCAGCCTCTTGGGTACCTCTCCGTACAGATGTGTATTGTAGCGCGAAATGCGTCTTGGCGGAAGGGGTGGGATTCGAACCCACGGTGAGTTGCCCCACACTTGTTTTCAAGACAAGGTCCTTAAACCACTCGGACACCCTTCCTAACAGGGGTAATTATATCATTCTGCACATTATCTGACAAAATAAAACGAGAATGCTTCTGCTCGTGCATAATACGTTGTACAATACATGGCATATGGCAGAGGGTGAGCAACAACCGTCCAAGGACCAAAATGAGGGCAAGTGGCAATACAGACCAGAAGATTCATCTGCTTCCATTTCATTTGGTACTTCTGATGATGGGGGGGCTAAGGGGCTCGCAAATGATACTGTCGAATGGACTGCTTCAGAATTTATAGCACATCCAAAAAATCCTAGCTGGTTTGCTGCCCTTGGGATAGCAACACTACTCGTAGCAGCGGGCCTCTACTTCATCACACATGGCATAATCGCAACAATCGTCGTAATACTTATGGGCATCATTCTTGCTGTCGCCGCTTCACGCCAGCCGCGTATCGTAACCTACCAACTAGACCGAGGCGGACTTACCATCGAAAAACAATTTCACCCGTATGGTAAATTTAAGTCTTTCGCTATCGTAGATGAAGGAGCATTCTCCAGTATCACGCTATTACCGCTTAGACGATTTGACCTGCCACTCAGCATGTACTTCTCTCCAGAAGATGAGCACAAAATTATGGAAGCCATCTCTAAATACTTGCCAGCTGAACGAGGAGCATTAAGCGGAGTCGACCGTTTAATGCGGACTATACATTTTTAAGACTGGAAAAATAGCCGCAGACCTGCTATCATTACCCCTGTTGCCCAATTTCTAATAGAAGGGGCGGGTCAATCATTGGCTAAGGCAATTAGGCACCTGTAGCTCAGCTGGATAGAGCGTTGGCTTGCGGAGCCAAAGGTCGTAGGTTCGAATCCTGCCAGGTGTACCAAATATATTGCAACAGAAGTCAGGCATGCAAAATAGCCTGATTTTTTATTTTGTTAACAGCATGGCATAGGTTCGAATCCTGCCAGGTGGTATCTTGCTGATTAAAAGGCAGTCGGAACCTTTTCATACCAAGAATTGAATATTAACTAATAGGTTGTAATAATACTCCACAGGAGAAGATTATGAGCCCCAGAAAGAGACAGTTAACCCTACGAGTCGAAGACAACGAGATTAGCGTGATAAAAGTTGGCGACGAAGAATATGTATCGCTGACGCAAATGACAGCGAACTATGGCGGCGATAGGGCAATAGCGAGTTGGCTAAGAACTAAGAACACAATTGAATTTCTTGGGCTATGGGAATCTTTAAATAATCCTGCATTTAAACCCCACGAATTCGTGGGGTTTAAAAACGAAGCAGGTTCTAACAGTTTCAACCCCTCTCCCAAGCAATGGATTCAAGCAACGGATGCTATAGGGATAATCTCTAAGCAGGGTCGGGGTGGAGGCACTTATGCGCATCGAGACATCGCGCTAGAATTCGGAACCTGGCTAAGCCCAAAGCTAAAGCTTCTGATGATTAAGGAGTTCCAGCGACTTAAAGCTCAAGAAGAGCATATGTTGATATGGGACAGCAGAAGATACTTATCTAAGGTAAACTATCGTCTACACACATCTGCAATTAAGGATAATCTGCTGCAAGCTTCTACATTACCGACTAGCAAAACAGGTATGATCTATGCCGATGAAGCTGACCTCCTTAATGTTATTGTCTTCGGGAAGACGGCCGCCGAATGGAGGTTGGCAGAGGGCAAAAAAACAGATGCTGGGACAAATCAACGCGATTACGCTACTATTGACCAGCTCGTCCTGTTAGCGAACCTAGAAAACATAAACTCAATGTACATCTCGCAAGGCAAGCCCCAATACGAACGGCTACGGTTGCTTTCTGATGAAGGCAAACGGCAACGTCGATCACTCCTGAATGACGGTGGTTACCAGGAAGATGCCGACAGGTCCTAGACCCAAGTTATATTGGTTATACAAGACGTATATGCTACCCTGTATTTAAATCCAGACTTCGTGAGGACGCCGTACCAACATATCGTAACAGAGATAAGGCATGCAGAATGACATGTCTTTTTAGTTTTACTAGCACCTTGGCACAAGTTCGAATCCTGTCAGGGTGCAGATTGAGCAAGCTTGTTGTGTCCGAGCCTGCTTACATCTATAAACCCCTAGAGTACGCTCCTGCGCTCAGTAATGGCTTCTTCTCTCACTACGCGCGTAGTGTGTTGAAGCTACCAGCTCAGACGGATGGGACAATTGGGAATATGAACGAGGCGGGGCAATGCCAGCAAAGGACAGCCTAGCGAAATTCGGGTTCATACTCAAAGTTTCCTATCCCTAAGGCAGTCAATGCACAGCCACATGCAATCTGTTACAATAATTCCGTCGCGGAGAGGTCGCATAGTTGGTCTAGTGCGCCGCACTCGAAATGCGGTATAGGGGCGACTCTATCGAGGGTTCGAATCCCTCCCTCTCCGCCAATCAAGGTTCGCTATATAATGGCGAACTTTTTGTTTTCTATACACCGGGTAATGATTCAGCTCTTTCAAAAAATACTACAGCATGAGCACAAAAAGATGTCAGGATAATGAAAGGGGAGGCCACGAATGCGCTACGTGTCATCTAAAATGGTGTCTGTTGTATTTATTGTGTTGTAAATATATCTGTTTGCGGTTGCAAGATATTTATTACCTAAGCTATACTACCAATAACACAAAGACTTGAACACCGTAGAACACATGTAATACTGGAGGGTAACAACTATGGCTCGACGCAATAGTGGCGACGATGACCTACTGATGGAAGAGGATGAATTGACTGCTGCCTTTTTGGGCGATGATGATTCAACACCTGTCGCAGATCCTGCGGCTACTGCAGCACAGCCAGCAGCCGCATCCGATGAGTGGGACGAAAGTGAAGACCTGCCTGGTCAATTAGCCGTTGACGTATACGAAACCAGAGAGAAGCTGGTCGTAAAAGCGCGCACGGCTGGCGTCAACAAAGGTGATCTTGACGTAAGTATTTCTGACAACACGCTTAGTATTCGGGGAACGCTTTCTGCCGGCAACGAAGATGATGTCGAAAATTACTTCGTCCAGGAGTGTTACTGGGGCGAATTTTCCCGTAGCATTGCATTGCCTGTACCTGTCAAAGAAGAAGAAATCGAGGCCGTGCTAAAAGATGGCGTCCTAACAATTAGCTTCGCAAAGGTCAAACAGGACACTGTAAAAAAGATCCAGGTTCTGTAACAAAGAGTGGTCTGGCCCAATCAGAAAACGCTGCCTACAGCTTGGCAGCGTTTTTTGGTGAAGTCGATTTTTCTCCAGCAGGGGCACTTGATCCAGAAAGTAAAAGCAGCTCGTTTTTACGAGCTGCTTTTGTTCTCCGTATGGCAAAATTATGCGCCGCCGGCAGTACTGACCTTGTTCAGAATAAACTTCACGATGAATTGTGCGAGGGCTACAATGACCAATCCAATGACTGCGTACACGATAGTGTTCTTGGCACTCGTAATATTACCCGAGTCACCACCTGAGGTAATATATTTAAACCCACCTACTACGATCATAATAACGGCTACGATGCCTACAACCACCGAAAAGATGTTCACGATAAGCGTGACTATGTCTTGAATTTTTTGCGTACCTGTGTCAGGGGAGGCTGTGCAGGCAGTACCTCCGGAACCAGTTGTCAAACCAGAACCTTGCGACAAACAGTCGCCAATATTTGCGGTCTGAGCCGATGCTACAGCAGGAAGTACCATAGCAGGAAGCAGTAGCAAGCTAAGTGCTGCTCCTGTCATTACAATTGTCTTGCGCAAAGATTTCAACATATGCCTTTTCTCGATCCTTTCATTGATGCTTTTGCTTATAGTATAAATACACGATATATAAATTGCAACGATAGCTAAATTGCTCTATGGTTTTGTTGCAGTATGCAGTACAAAGTGAACGATACTTTGCGCCAATGCTACAATGACCAATCCAATAATTGCATACAAAATCGTGCTCTTGGCGCTGCCAAGCTTCGATGAGTCGCCAGAAGCAGTAATATATTTAAACCCACCAACCATGATCATGACCACGGCAACTATACCAATTAGAATACTTAGTATATTAACGGCGTTCGCGATAATGTGATTAAGGCTGGTGCTGCTACCATTACACCCGGTCCCCGAAGCGGCATTTATGCCAGCACAAACTTCGTCCGTAGGCGTCTGCGCGCTCACTGTCTGGGCGAGGGGACTAGCGAGCAGACCAGCACCAATTGCTAGCATTGCTGCTATTGTTAGCATCACTCGTCTAAGTCTCATCACTATATGCTCCTTATTTAAATTTAGTAACCACGAAGCCGATTATAGCCCGTCCGAGAACCACAACGACCAAACCGACACACGCATATATGACCGCATTCTTACCAGTGCTAGCCTTGTTCGCATCACCAGAAGAGGTTATATACATGAAACCACCTATCAAGATCACAACGAGAGCCGCTACACCGGTCACGAAGGCAAAGATATTAGAGACCTTGATAATAATACCGTTTTGCCCAGTGAGCGTATTGCTGCCGTTGGCAGAGCAAAATGTTGAGCCTTTTGCAGAGGCGTCCTTACAGACGTTCTGCAAAGAACTCTGTGCACCAGCCAGTTGTGAGCCCAGACTACAGACAATAAAAACCGTACCCGCCAAGTAGGCGAAATACCATGCAATTTTGCGGCGCCAGACATCCATATGCATAACCTACTTTAACTGAAAGACGACAAAGTTAACAATTGCGAAAGCGGATATTATAATTACCAGGCCAATCAACGAATATATAATGGCGTCTCTGGCCTGAGTTACCGCGCCCGGAGTGCCACGCGAGGCCGCATAGCGGAAACCGGCAATAGTTATGACCAGTAAGGCAACAGCGCCAGCAACACTTAAAAATATATTGATGATTGCCTTTATATGCGCTGTATCTGCTGCTGGATTCGGAATAGGCACATTAAGGTTTTGTGCAAAATAATTGAGTAAATGGTACATAACCTAACCTCCGAGGGCCTTCCCGGCGAAGGATACTGCGCCTACTGCAGCTAGCGAGATACCTAGGCCGATCAATGCATTAAATATTGTACCTTGGGCACGCTTTACCTTATCGGGTTCGCCTTGAGCGGTAATGAAGGTGAAACCACCATACATAACATAACCTATAGCCACCAGTGCGGCTAATCGCAACAGAATATCAACAACTCCTAGCGCCACCAGCGAGATATCATTTAGCGCGAAGCCACCCGAACCATTATTATAATTAGCGAATACGCATCGACCAGTTGTTGGGTCGGCTACCATCTTCTTCGCTAGCACTAGATAGTGATACCAGGTAGGCAAGCCAAAGAATGAACTTTCGGTGCAGCCAGCTGCAAACGTATGGAACGGCTGTAGTAGCGGATTCATTTTAGGATCCCTCCCGGTATAATATAATTTAAGAACGCGAACAAAAATATGTAAGCAATGATACCGATAACTGTCTGAAAAATACGATCTTTTGCCTTGTTGACGGCCGCGGGGTCGTCACCGGCTGCAGAGTATTGAATCGCTGCCACAATAATTGATATGGCGGCCGCTATGCCGACTAGCGTGGTTAGCAACAATATAACCGGATTGATGTACTTGTTTATAAAATTACTACAGGCGTCGCCGGCTGCGCTACAAACTTGCACTGATGCCGCGTGAGCGGTAAGCGGCTGCATGAGGTACGTAGCGGCGCCGATCAACATCGTGCTGCGCGCCGCAGAAAGTACTTTAGGACGAGTAAAAATTCGCATCTTAGCCATAATTATACATGAGTTTTTTAGACATGATGTAGTCGTTGCATCATCCCCCCTCGATCGCCTATAATTGCTTGTGTTATCTAGGTCTCGAACGGATAGAGTCCATATAGTAAGGATTACGAGTTCCATCCAATGAATATACTGAGGGTTAGTAAGAGGGCGGGCAACCGCGGTGCATCGTTTGTATTTCTTCTTCTATTCTTAACGACTATCGTAGGGCAGGTGGCGCAGGTAAAAAAAACTGAGGCCGCTCCAGCACCGGGTCCAATCGCTATTACCTGGACAGGTCTCAACACCCTAAGTCTGACCGGCAGCGCAGTGCAGGGTGCGCCAATAACCATCACTGGGACGTATGCAAACGTATTCGGAGGTAATGGCCAGTCTTTTCAAGGAAGTACCGGCGGAAATGTAACCTTACGAAATGGGGCTGCGACATGCGTTTCACCAGTAGTCATAAATGTACAGCCCACCGGAAGTACCACTGGTCAGGTTGACTATAGCGTCGCTACTGATGTTATATTCATCGTAGATCATAGTGCTGGCAGCAACTGCTCGCAGGCAGCGCTAAGCGCCATACTAGTAGGTTTTACCGTCAAGGATGGTCCGTCTCTTGGAGGCGGCACGTCTGATGCTGGATTAGCAAACTTCCCCCTAGGTAACCAAGCTGCTCGTAACGGTGGAGGAGGGGGCCAGGATACTACCGTTAAAGTCACTGCCGGCATGGGGCCAGCCAGCACGAATACCAATTTGCCACAAACGGACACGTTTCTTATATGTGCAGCCACTGGCCAATATGCCACTAACAAAGATCAGCTCGACAAGGACTGCATAGCAAATACAAATAAAATTGACATCCAGACAGTAACGAGTGGGCCCTTAGGAGCCATAAAAGACGGGAAAGGCCCTAATAATGGTGATGAGCAGGGATGGATAGGCACCTTCCCGAAAAAGGTTGCGCCCGGCAACTACGATGTCTGTAGTAAAAACTTCAATGCATGTCTCTTAGTCCAAAACCCAACCGATGTCTATCTAGATTTGAGTTTACCAAACGTTACTGTTCCAGGCACACCTCCCACCACTGCACAAAAAAGTAACAGTGTCTGTGACAACGTTGCATTTGTTGAACTTAACTTCTGGATCTGCGGCTTCATCCATGTCCTGGCCGACGTCACCGAAGGTCTCGACCAAGCCATTGGTGACCTCCTCAAAATAGACACCAACACCATCTTCAATGACAATGGAAAAGCTGCCTCAAAGAATGCCTACCATCAAGCAGAGCAAGTCTTTAGTGACCTAGCCTACGCCATTATCTTAATCCTGGCCCTCTTCATGATCGTTTCCCAAATATTTAATCTAGGCTTCTTTTCTCCCTATACCATTCGGAAGATGCTTCCTCAGCTCATCATTGCCATCATCTTTATCGCACTAGCCTGGAACCTCATGGACCTCCTCTTTAATATGTCTAATGATGCCTATGATGCTATACGAGCCATCATTAAAGCTCCCTTTGCCGGTATTAATGTTACTGTCGGGAATACAACCAGTAATGACATCAGCCTGTTTGTCCTCGTTCCCACCTTCCTGACCATTGGCGTAGGAACCCTGCTAGCTAGTGCAGCCTTCTTAGGTCTTGGTGGCATTGCCGTCTTAATTGGTACTATCCTCTTAAGTGTTTTCTCCGCCTGGGTGCTGCTGGTAGGCAGGGATGTCGTTGCCACCCTCATCATCGTTGCCGCACCAATTGGCATAGCCTGTTCCGTCTTTCAGCCCTTCCGTAAGGTCTCTGAACTTGGTGGAGGTATTCTAGCCACCATCCTACTCTCTGTCCCAGCTATTGGTGGTGTCATAGAACTAAGTCACCAAGCTGCCAAGATAAGCTATGTCAATAACCACGCCATCGTGGCCATTGTCATCCTTATTGCCGGCTATCTCCTTATCTGGAAGATCTTTAAAGCCCTGGACAAAGTCGCTGGACAACTAGGTGATGCCGCCGCTAGTGCTACCGCCAAGGTCAACAAAGCCTCAGCTGAATACCGTAAAAACACCAGTAAGCGTCGTCGCGAAGAAGCCATTACCGGCCAACGTAACATCCGTGGCGCTGGACTCGCCACCAACGTCCTGCGACGAGCAAGATTTGCCAGTGAGGGCGGCGTAAACCTCGGCCTCACCAGAGGCGCTCGACAACGCAACCGTTCCCGTTACCAAGGCGCTCAACAAGGTACGCTGAGCAGTACCGTTGATGAAATGATGAAACGAGATAACGGTCGGAGTGGCGGCGATGATCTCGCCATGACCCTTGCTCAGCAACGAGGGATGAATGACAGCCGGTTTGTAAGAGAGTACAGCCAAAACCTTCGGGATAGTGGTGTAGACGCTGGTGAAGCCGATCGCCGAGCCCAATCCGCCCTCGGCACCCTCCGCAACAGCTTTGGTGCCCAGCTCGGTACTGATTCTATGCGTGTGGCTGCCTACCGTTCACTATTGAACTCAAAGACCTCTTATGCCGATCCCACTGGCGCCAATGCCCAAGGTAACTGGGAGCAAATTATTGGTGATGGTAATGCACTCATGGCTGATGGCCTAATGACCTCTACTGATGTGGTCACGGCCGTAAAGCAACGAGCTGACCGTGCAGATAGAGCTGGTGTCGGCTTCGGCACCCTCCAAGGACAAGTAGAGAAGTCCTATAGCCGCTACCAACAAGGAGCAAGAGCAGGAGTTGCAATGCAGGCTCCCGCCCTCCAAGCCGCTCAAGCAACAGCAACAGCAGCTGGTATTGACGTGAACAATCTGGATGCCGTCAGGAGTGCAGCTAGCGGCCCAGCTGGTGCCCAGCAGGCAGCAGCAGCTTCGCTGCTCCAAGAGGTAGACAGAAACTCACTGGTTACCTCAGGTGAAGCCGGTGGCATGCGTCAAGAAGCCCTCTTTGGTACTGGCCCTGGTGGCATTGTCAATGGGAGGCATGAAGCAGTCAGTGCACTTTCTGGAGTGATGCGAGACAACGTCCAGCAGAGCTATACCAACTGGCAGGCCCAAGAACAAGAATACGCTGCCAGTGGTGCAACTGATGCTGACTTACAGTCAGCCCTTGCATTCCAAGCTAGTGGACAACAAGGCCCCATGACCCGCCGACAATCCGCTGCCTTAAGCCGTGTCCAAGCCGAAGAACAACATCATCGTGAACTGGCTGCAGTAGCAGGCAGGTATGATGCAATGAACCAGGTAAGCCCCCAGAATGCTACCATTATGGCGAACAACGTCATGAGCCAAGTTATTCCTGGAACAGCTGACCCAGTAACCGGCCAAGCACAAACCGTACAGCAGATGGTTGAAGCCGCACGTGCTGCTGCTGTTCCTGGGTTCGTGGAGATGAGGAGGGAGTATATGAACCAAGGTACTGCAGCAGCAAATGCAGCAGCTGCTGCAGGGGCAATAGGGGGGCCTGGGGGGCCATA
>Ga0247666_1000194_pt1 | contig 23019 bp, 19 predicted proteins | sample CNK07_metaG_FD_183025 | JGI IMG/M metagenome (GOLD analysis project Ga0247666, IMG submission 183025) | Soil microbial communities from Purdue University Martell Research Forest, Indiana, United States - CNK07 | ecosystem: Environmental > Terrestrial > Soil > Temperate forest > Bulk soil...
TCATCGGCGAAGGCGTCGACCTCACGCTCGCGCACACCCGCGACATGCGCCAGTCGACCGTCTTGATGAACCTCACCAAGCGGCTGCTCTATACAAAGTGGCGTGATCCGAGCGAGGAGCCCGAGCTACATCTCTTCGGACAGCTCAAACGCATCACTCGTGAGTGGCTCGACAAGTACCTCGTCTGCAAGGGTGGCACTTACCCGGCGCAGTTGATTTACCTCACGCTGGCCGACATGGCCTGTGAGCGGATCACCGCCGCGATCACGCGCAAGCATCAGAGCGAGAAACCGATCAAGGCAGTTTTAGATCCTTACAACCCATCCGGTTCCACCCGACACGTCAGCTTCAATACGTCGAAGGAAGATCGCTGGCAGACGCGTCCCGACAAGTGCCACGTCAACTGGTGCATCCTCGACAGCGATTGGGAAGCTGAGCTTTGCCGTGTGGTCGAGTCGCATCCGCGCGTGCGCGCCTACGTGAAGAACCACAGCCTCGGCTTCGAAGTCCCGTACCGCTACGCCTCGGAATCGCGCAAGTACCGTCCCGACTTCATCGTCCTGGTCGACGATGGCCACGGCGACGACGATCTCCTCCACCTCGTCGTCGAGATCAAAGGCTACCGCGGCGAAGACGCCAAAGAGAAAAAGTCGACGATGGACACCTACTGGGCCCCCGGCGTCAACAACCTCGGCGGCTACGGGCGCTGGGCCTTCGCGGAGTTCGTCGACGTGTGGGACATGCAACTGGATTTTGCAAACCGAGTGGAGACAGAGTTCGAGAAAATGCTCGATCGCGTCGTCAAGGTGGCCAGCTTATGAAGGCCGGCAGGCATCGTTTTTCGCCGTTTTCTATGCAGATCGACATGAACATGTACAGGAAACCGCCGTTTTCTATACATGTCCGGTGGCGGAGAGTGACCTGATGGCCGCCACGCGTCTCAGGGTCTTCGTCAGCAGCGTCCAGAAGGAATTCGCCGAAGTCCGCGCGAACCTCAAGACCTTCCTGCTCGGCGATGCAGTCCTGCGCCGTTTCATCTCCGAGGTCTTTCTCTTTGAAGAGTTGCCTGCCAGCGATCGCCACGCCGATGCGGTCTACCTCGCAGAAGTCGATCGCTGCGACATCTATCTCGGCGTCTTCGGTGATGAGTACGGACTCGAAGACGAAGAGGGGATCGCTCCCACCGAGCGGGAGTACGACCGGGCCACCGAGAAACACAAGACTCGTCTGATCTACGTCTGGGGATCCGACGACAGCGCTCGCGCTCCGAAGATGCAGGCGTTGATCAAGAAAGCCAGCAGCGAGCTCATTCGCCGCCGGATCGAAGACGGCAGCGCGTTGACGGCCGAGGTCTACGCCAGTCTTGTCGATCATCTCGACCGCCGTGGTGCGCTTCGCATTCCGCCCTTCGATACCTCGGCGGCGGATCGAACCACGATCGCAAATCTGTCCCGCAAGCGAATCTCGTGGTTTCTCGATACGGCATCACGCGAGCGCAACTTCCCACTGACTCCGAAAACGAGCACAAAGGCGCTTCTGACGCATCTCAATCTCCTGAGCGACGGAAAGCCGACCAACGCTGCGGTCCTGCTCTTCGGAGCTGAGCCTCAGCGGGTCCATCGGACCGCAGAAACGAAGTGCGTGCAGTGCCACGGGACGGAGTACCAACGGCCCTTCGTTTCCTACCAGATCTACGGTGGTGATGTATTCGATCAGGCGGATCAGGCGCGCGACTTCGTGCTGTCCCGGATCAACCGTAGCATCGGCACGCGGAGCGAGTCCATTACCGCTCCGGCCACCTACGAGCTTCCCCGTGATGCGGTCGCCGAAGCGATCGTCAACGCCATCGTTCACCGCGACTACAATAGCAACGCCTCTGTGGAGGTGCGGCTGTTCTCCGATCGTCTTGAGGTCTGGAACCCAGGCGTCCTGCCCGGGACCTTGACCACCGACAGTCTTCGCGAAGATCACGCTTCGGTGCCGAACAACCCGCTGATCGCCGATCCGATGTACCTCGCCCGATACATCGAGAAGGCTGGCACCGGCACCCAACTGATGATCTCCCTCTGCCACGAAGCCGGACTGCCTGAGCCCGACTTCGAGGAGCGAAGCGGATCGATCGTCGTAACCCTCTGGCGGGGCCCGATGACCACCGAGTTGTTCGACGCGCTCGAGCTGAGCGACCGCCAGAGGAAAGCAATTGCGCATGTCAGGCAGCATGGCCGCATCGTCAACTCTGAATACCAGGAGATCACGGGAGCTCCCAGGAGATCGGCAGCGCGTGATCTCGACGATCTCGTGGCGAAGGGTCTATTTCGACGCGCTGGCGAACGGCGCGGAGTTCACTATGTCCTCGGGAAGAAGATATGAGCCAAATATGAGCCAAATATGAGCCATATGAGCCAAGTCCGGGAATCGACTGGGACAGCTTGGAGACCTGGGACATTCGGACAAGCTAGCGATGAACCCGCTACAAACCCGCCAAACCCGTCATCGAAGGGTGAAAGTGAGAGGTAATGCGAACGGGAGTCCTACTCATGAAACGGGTCAAACGGCTCAGCCAACGGGTCTCTCGGGAAGGGCTCACAAAGGGCTCAAACGGCTCACGAAGCATCGCGGCAAAGGGGCCTCAAAGGGGCCAAAGGGGCCAAAGGGGCCAAAGGGGCCATGAGACGGACGAAGGCTGGACAAACGATCGCAGGAAATGACCCACGAATGCCCCATATGACTCACGACCCGAGGAGTGGCGACAGCACGAGAAGGTAAACCGAACCGATGGCTACCAGGAAACCAAAGACCCTCAAGCAAGTCGAAGCGCTCAAGCACGAGGAGGCTTCGCGGAAGAACATCCCGACGGCGGAGTATCAGTCACTGATCGAGAAGGAAGATCAGAGTCCGGTTCAGGTGGCGTACGAGCGGCGCAACCGCGATCTCGATCCGCAGCTGGTCTGGCGGGGGAAGGACGAGCAGGATTGGTCGGATCTCGTCGTACCGGCACCGCCGCTCTACATTCAGGAGAAGGTCCATCCGAAGGTGCTGATCGACGATCTCCTGCGCCGGAGCAGCGAGAGCGAGTCGAAACAGGCGGGCGCGAACTTCGACCTCTTCGCCGACTTCAACGGCCTCCCCAGCCCCGAGGCCAAGACGGAGTTCTACCAACACGATCAGAACTGGTCGAACCGGATGATCCTCGGCGACTCCTTGCAGGTGATGGCCAGCCTCGCCGAGCGCGAGGGGCTGCGCGGGAAGGTGCAGTGCATCTACATCGACCCGCCGTATGGAATCAAGTTCAACTCGAATTTTCAGTGGAGCACGACGAGCCGGGATGTGAAGGATGGCGCGGCCGATCAAATCACGCGTGAACCAGAGCAGGTTAAGGCGTTTCGGGACACATGGCGCGACGGGATTCATAGCTATCTAACGTATCTCCGCGACCGCATGACAGCCGCGCGGGATCTATTGACAGAGTCTGGCTCTGTCTTTGTACAGATCGGAGACGAGAATGTCCATCGCGTTAGGGCACTCATGGAGGAAGTGTTCGGCCCGCAGAACTTTGTCAGCCTCATATGCATTCAGACAACGACCGGCTTCAAGGCAAATTTCATCGGGAATGTTGCAGACTACGTATTGTGGTTTGCCAAAGAAAAGGGCTCCGCAAAATCGAGGGCGCCGTACTATCGGAAGGAATTTGAGCTAGGTGAAGGCAACGCGAAGTGGTTGCTGCTTGATGACTTCACCTATCGCGGAGTTACTGCGGCCGAGAGGAGACGTGAAGCAAGCCCACCTGACCACTCGCGTCCTTATGCCCCGGATAACCTAATCTCGCAAGGCCGAGGAAAAGAACGGCAACCTTTTGTTTTCCGCGGCAAAACTTACGACCCGTGGCCCAAGAATTCACATTGGAAAGCTTCTTTCCCGATTGGAATGGAGCGGCTTAGCAGGGCGAATCGCATTCATGTAGCGGAAAACTCCATTCGCTACGTACGTTTTCATTCAGATTTCGATGTTGCCGTCCACGGAAACGTATGGACCGACACTAGTTCAGGGAACTTCACCGAAGATAAGATCTACGTGGTCCAAACGAACTCAAAGGTTATCGAGCGCTGTCTCCTCTTGGCCACGGATCCCGGGGATCTGATTCTCGATCCAACCTGTGGCTCTGGGACCTCCGTGTCCGTCGCGGAACAATGGGGCCGCCGTTGGATCACGATTGACACGTCGCGCGTCGCTCTCGCACTCGCGCGGGCCCGCATCATGGGTGCGCGGTATCCGTATTACTTTCTCGCGGATTCGCGCGAAGGCCAGGTGAAGGAAGCGGAGGTCACGCACATGGTCCCATCGTCGCAGCCGGTGGGCGGCAATGTTCGGCAGGGTTTCGTTTATGAACGCGTTCGGCACGCGATGCTGGAGTCGATCTCCAACAACGCAGAGATCGACGCAATCTGGGAGAAGTGGCAGAAGACGCTCGAGCCGCTGCGCGAACAGCTCAATACCGCGCTGATCTACCAGTGGCAGGAGTGGGAGATCCCTCGCGATGCCGAGTCGAAGTGGTCTGATGCCGCGAAGAAGCTACACGCAGCCTGGTGGGATGCGCGCATCGCCCGCCAGAAGGAGATCGACGCCTCCATCGACGCGAAGGCGGAGTTCGAATATCTCTACGACAAGCCGTACCAGGACAACAAGAAGGTCCGTGTGGCCGGCCCCTTCACCGTCGAGAGCCTCTCCCCCCCACCGCGTCCTCGGCGTCGACGAGAACGACGAGCTGATCGACAGCATCGCCGACCGCAAGACTGGTTACGACCCCAAACGCGACTTCCCCTCCATGATCCTCGAGACCCTCCGCGTCGCCGGCGTCCAGCAGGCGCACAAGGAGGACAAGATCACGTTCACATCGCTCACCCCCTGGCCGGGCGACTACGTCTGCGCCGTCGGTCGTTACCTTGAAGGAGGCGAGGGCGCCGGCAGCGAAAAGCGCGCCGCCATCTTCATCGGCCCCGAATTCGGCACCGTCTCACGCCCCGACCTCGTCACCGCCGCCCGCGAAGCCGCCGACGCCGACTTCGACGTCCTCATCGCCTGCGCCTTCAACTACGAAGCGCACGCCACGGAGCTGACGAAGATCGGCCGCGTCCCCGTTCTCAAAGCCCGCATGAACGCCGACCTTCACATGTCCGAGAACCTGAAGAACACCGGCAAAGGGAACCTCTTCGTCATCTTCGGCGAGCCCGACATCGATCTGCTCGAAGCGGAGAACAACCAGATCCAGGTCAGGATCAACGGCGTCGACGTCTTCCACCCCAGCACCGGCAAAGTCGAAAGCGACGGCCCCGACGGCATCGCCTGCTGGTTCATCGACACCGACTACAACGAAGAAAGCTTCTTCGTCCGCCAAGCCTACTTCCTCGGCGCCAACGACCCCTACGGCGCGCTGAAGACAACGCTGAAAGCCGAGATCAACGAAGAAGCCTGGTCCACGCTCCACAGCGCGATCTCGCGTCCATTCGCGAAACCAGCAAACGGTCGGATCGCCGTGAAAGTAATCAACCACCTCGGGGATGAGGTGATGAAGGTGTTTAGGGTGTTAGGTTAACCTGGAGGGTATAGACAATGTCACACCGCGACCAACCACCAGATTGGGCTAGACAATGCCTGGAATCGCCGGTTAAGGGAGTCGATTCATTCCTGCAGGAACTCTGCTCTATCTCTGGTGCTCGATATGCGCACATACGGGTTCAGTCGCGGTTGCAGCGTTTCTACACGCTCGTTCGAAGCATCGGTCCCTATGAGGAGATCGGATGGCGCCGCCGATTCCATTTCATAGATTCCAAGGAGCCGCCGACACTGGCGTATCAGTTTATTGACTATGCCAAGACAACCGACTGCCACCTTCTAAAAGCCAAATATGTCGACAAACCCGAACTGCACCGTTACCTCGACTCTTTGACCTACGGGTTCTGGATTCCTCTGACATGCGCCAGTATCCCGCTAGGGTACGTCACTTTGTCTTGGACGGGCGAGCGCCCGGACGTGGCTGTTGCCAAGCGCATCAAGAAATATATCGAGGCCACGAAGAACCTAGCGCCCCTCTTGTTCTCAGCGTGTCGGAGCGTTCTCACCGACCATTACCTTCAAGAGTTGTGGGCGGCCGCTCGACTTATACTGTCGTCGCAGACCGAAGCACTTTGCTACGATCGCATAGCGGCCGCCTGCATGAGACTGTGGGGCGCCGACGCGACCACATATATTGGCAAGCCGGACATGCGAGCCAAAAACATTGAGATCGTCACGGTCGACGGCCATCGCTCCGCCGAAGCACGAAGTGATGACGCCACCCAAACCATTCCTCTTGGCAATGGTCTTTTTAGCTACGCCTTGGACCAGGACCATGCAGTAGTCTCGATGTCTCTGGCTGCTGATACACGGTTCCGCTATCATTCAATGAAAGCCGGAGGTGGCTTCCTCGGTTCGGCTGTTGCTGCGCGCCTTAGTCGCTCAATCGATGGAACCCCGTTGGCGATCGTGTCCGTAGAGCACGAGCTCGAGAATTACTTCGATTCGGATGACGTCAGATATATGACAGCCATTGCGCGCATAGGCTCCGATGCGCTAACCGCGCATCAAACGTCCTCAGAACGAATCGCGCGCGAGTTGGATACGCTTTTTACGCAAATGTCGCATGATGTCGCAGAGCCGCTCACCGCACTGGTCGCCGATGCCGACGTCCTAGCCTATCAGACTAGTGTTTTGAAGGCGAGCAGCGGAAGCGTTCAGATGGCAAGCATGACAGATATTGCGAATCGGGCGGCGAACATACTTGAGACGAGCCTTACTCTCAATAGACAGGTGCGCAAGCAGCTAGACGAGGGCGTCGATGGTGCAGCAACCCGGGTGACGGCGGGACGGGTCAATCTATACAGGGTCCTCAACGCCCTAATTAACACATGGGAAGACCGCGCCGCCAGCCAAGGCGTTGAGTTTCGCTCGTGGTTTGGACAACTGAAGGGCATCGAAGTTCAATGCGATGAGACCGAGTTGAAAGCCGCGATTGGCCATCTCTTCGGCAACGCGATCAAGTACTCGTTCTGGGGGCGACGACAGTCCTATGGAACGCAAACGAAGTTCGGGCGATTTGTGAGTGTGAGGGGTAGGATTAGTTTTGGGATGGCAATCATTGAGATTCAGAATTATGGGATCGGAATCCTGAAGAGCGAGCTAACGTCGGTCAAGGAGAAGTTCTATCGTGGCGATTTGGCAAAGAGGGAAGGACGTGCGGGTACGGGACGAGGGCTTTGGAGCGCAACCACGTTCGTCGAGAGCCTCGGTGGACGCCTCGATGTGAAATCCGAATACCACGGCTCGAATACGTCGTCCCCGGAGGGGCCATATTTCACCAGTGTGAGAGTTTCGGTGCCATACGTGACTGGCGAGGAGATCTGAGATGGCGAAGATCCTTTGGATGGATGACTATGCAGGCAAGGGCTCGAAGGACAGAATTGGTTTTGACGGCTTAGTGTTTTTTATAGAAAACAATGGCCACACCGTCGAAATCGCGTCGACCCGCGAGCGAATGGAGGGTGTGATTCCAACCATTTCAAGTTATGACCTTCTCATACTGGACATCATAATGGAGCCACTCACTGGCTCCTCGCTCGGCGAGCACCAGTATGGAGGCATGGATGTCCTAGAGCGACTCAAGGCGAGCACGCCCCTCATACCGATAATTATTCTTAGTGTCATGCCGTCGCGTCTGATTAAAGAGGAAGCGGAGCGGCGAAGCTTGGATTTAGCTGACCTTGGTGTTAGGGAGGTCAAGCGAAAGGGGTCGTTGACACCTACGGCGTTGGCGGCGCTCGTGGAAACATACCTTCGGTCGGGTGGTGCGATCGATGAGCGCAACGGCCCGGAAGGGCGCGGCCAGTGACGATCGGAGACGCTGGCAAGACGATTATCGCGTTCGGCACGGGCGTGGCGAGTTCCATCACGGCCGAAATCGTTGTGTTTTACTTTAGGGGGCGGAGCATCGCGGCGGCCACGGCGCGATGGATGGTGCGACGAGGCAGTTGGAAGAGGCTCGAGAAACTTCGACGCAGCGTAGTCGCGAATTCCAATGATCCGCACACGTTGGTCCGGGCGGAGTGGGCTTGCGCTCTTTACGATGTTGGGTCTCACGATGTTCAGGCGGTCCAACGGGGCCTCAAGTCGCTGTTTGCGATGGCGGATCTGTTGGAAGAAGACGAGCGCGAGGCCGCTCGGAACGCCCTGCGACTTCGATTTGCGGCTAATCCAGTCCGAAGCATAGACAGCGAGTATCTCAAGACAATGGAGAAGCTGTTGTGAGAGGGAGTTGGTGGACCGTCGGCGGTGGTATTCTCCGTTGCGGTGTCTGTATCGCCGGTTTGAACTGTAGTCGTGCTTTCCTGAACAGTTAGGCACCTACCCAGCGCCAGGCATGGACTTCCGAATCGCAGACACCTTCACCGCCTCCCTCGCCCGGCTCACCGGCGACGAGCAGAAGGCTGTGAAGACGACGGCGTTCGATCTGCAGCTCGATCCTTCCAATCCGTCGATGCAGTTTCACAAGCTCGGAAAGTCGAAGGATCCCAACTTCTGGTCGGTACGGGTTAGCAGCGATATCCGGCTGATCGTGCACCGGACGTCGACGAGCCTGATGCTTTGTTACGTCGATCACCACGATGCGGCGTACTCCTGGGCGGAGCGGCGGAAGATCGAGCGGCACCCGACCACCGGCGCCGCGCAGCTCGTCGAGGTGCGGGAGAGCGTTCGGGAGATCGTCGTTCCACGCTATGTCGAAGCGGCGCCCGAGATCGTCCCGCCCAAACTCCTGTTCACCGATCTTCCCGATTGGGTGTTATCGAGTTACGGCGTGCCGGCCGAGTGGCTGGCCGAGGTGCGGCTGGCCACCGATGCGACGCTGTTCGATGTCGCGGAGCATCTGCCGACCGAGGCCGCCGAGGCGTTGCTCGATCTGGCCACGGGGGTCAAACCGCCGCTGCCGCCGCCGTTCCCGCTGAAAGTCGACGCATTTCAGCATCCCGATGCGCAGCGCAGATTCCGCGTGATCACCAACGTCGAGGAGCTCGAGCGTGCGCTCGATGCGCCGTGGGAGAAGTGGACGGTCTTCCTCCATCCATCGCAGCGGCAACTCGTCGAGAGCGACTACGGCGGCCCGGCTCGCATCTCGGGATCGGCGGGCACGGGCAAGACAATTGTTGCATTGCATCGCGCCGTCCATCTGGCGCGGTCCGATCGCGACGCGCGCGTCCTCCTGACTACGTTCTCGGAGACGCTCGCTAATGCTCTCCGTTCGCGGCTCCGGCTGCTGATCGGAAACGAGCCTCACATCGCCGAGCGCCTCGAAGTGCAATCCCTCGGCGCGATCGGCGCGCGCCTTTACGCCGCGCACTTCGGAGCGGCGAAGGTCGCGACCGCGAAGATCGTTCAGGATCTGCTCGCCGAGGCGAGCGCGGCATCCGAGGCGCACAAGTTCAGCCGTCACTTCCTCTGGACGGAGTGGTCGAGCGTTGTCGACGCCTGGCAGTTGCGCACCTGGGACGAATACCGCGACGTGAAGCGCCTCGGGCGCAAGACGCGATTGCCGGAGAAACAGCGGCGGCTGCTCTGGGCAATCTTTGAACAGGTCGATGCAAAGCTGCGTGATCAGAAGCTGGTGACCGAGGCCGCGCTATTCACCCGGCTGGCCGCGAAGGTCGGTGAGCTTACGCGCCCCACGTTCGATTACGTGATCATCGACGAAGCGCAGGACGTCAGCGTTGCCGAGCTTCGCTTCCTCGCCGCGATGGGCGGCAGCCGCCCCAACAGTCTCTTCTTCACCGGCGACCTCGGCCAGCGCATCTTCCAGCAGCCGTTCTCATGGAAGGAGCTGGGCGTCGACATCCGCGGCCGCTCTACGCGGCTGCGCATCAACTACCGGACATCACACCAGATTCGCAACCAGGCCGACCGCCTCCTCGGCAACGAACTGTCGGACGTCGATGGCATCACCGAGGAGCGCAAAGGAACGATCTCGGTATTCAACGGTGTGCGGCCGATGATCGCGATTGCTACTGACCGGAACGCAGAGCGTGATCAAGTCGCAAGCTGGATCAAGGAACGAGTAGACGAGGGGCTGCGCCCACACGAGCTGGCGATCTTCGTCCGCTCCGAGGCCGAGCTACCGCGTGCGGAAGCCGCCGCAAGATTGGCAGGCGTGGCGTACCTCCTTCTCGATGAGCGAATGGAAACTCGTCACGACCGCCTCTCGATCATGACCATGCATCTGGCCAAAGGCCTGGAGTTCCGAGCCGTCGTGGTGATGGCCTGCGACGACGAGGTCATCCCCTCGCAGGAACGCATCGCATCCGTCACCGATGAATCCGACCTCGACGACGTCTACCAGACCGAGCGCCACCTGCTTTACGTGGCGTGCACGCGCGCGAGGGATCAGTTGCTGGTAACGGGAGTAGAACCTGGGTCGGAGTTTCTGGGCGATATGAATGCCCCAAAGCCAACCTGACGGATCGGCTACAAAACCACTCGCTGCGGCCGGGCAGGGGCCGTGCGCGCCGTCGTAGAATCCGTCGCTATGGATTGTCCAAAATGCGGAGCAGCAAACCCCGATACTCGTGAAGATTGCGCGAGCTGCGGGGTCTACTTCTCCAAGATGCGGCGGACCACGCTGAACCAGCCGCGGCCGGCGGCTCCTGCTCCGCCGGTTGCTGCGGGCGGGACGGGATGGCCGCTCTGGCTCATCGGAACGATCGTTGTCCTCGTTCTCGCGTTCGGCGTGATGTGGCTGCGGTACAGGCGCAATCATCCGGCCGAATCAAACATCGATGCGCAGATGACCGAGATCAATCGCCGCATGGCGAAAGAGGAGATGGCGCGCGCGACCGAGGATGCGAATCGCGCGCTCGAAGCCAGGCAAACCCTTCCTTCTCGTTCGTTGCCGGAGCAACTAACCCCGGAGGCGGTGATCGCCGCGATCGAGGCGTGCTCCTCGTTTCAGCCACGTCACGTCATCAGCCTCGGCAAGGTGCAAGGTACCGACCGCGTCGTGCACGTCGCCTTCCAATGGAATGCTGCTGATGTCGATCGACCGCAGCCGGGCGAGGGCCAGTTCCATCTCAAGGACGGCACGTGGGAGCGCGGCCAGGTCTGGTTCGTGGTGGCTGGCCGCATCAAGCACGCCAACTGCCCCTGAAGCGGACGTTTGGCCCGATCACAGCAACTCTCCCGGGCACACTTCGCGCCCGGCGAGCCGTTTCGGTCCGGTCGCTTCCGAGAGCGACGTGGCCTGGGCCGTCTACCCGCACGATGGACACGACCTGACGCCGGCCTTCCGCGTCGCAATGTCTGCCGGCGCCGGGAGGAGGGCTCACCCAGCGGGAGCGCCACAGGCAAACAGACGCCACGCACTCGCCTACCCGAACCCGACGGCACTGCCGCGAGCTCATTTCGCCGGAGTCGTACCTTCGTCCTCGGCCGTTGGTTCGGCGGTTGGTTCCGGCACCCGCTTCGACTTTCCCTTTCGGGTGCGGCCGAGGGCGCGGCGCATGTCTTCGACGTGCGGGGCGAGATCGGCGTTCTCGGGACGTTTGGCCAGGCGCCGGGCCAGGGCGAAGGTCGTCAGCGCGTCGCTTCCGGCCTGGTTCCGGGCGGCGATGGCACTGTGACGGACGAACTCCGCTGTTGCTTCGAGCTCATCCGCCCAGAGCAGGTATGCGCTCGAGAAGTCCATGAGGTCGCGCGTCCTGGCTGGATCGAGTCCTCCTCCGCGGACGAGCGCCGCGCTGTTTGTGACCGCGACCGCCGTCCGTTCCACAAAGGCCGGCGGCACCGAAGCGGCGGGAGCGAGCCGCCTGCGGTCGCCTTTCGACGGAATCACGAGGTTCGGTACGCGATCCCGCATCGCACGTGTTTCCTCGACTAACGCCTGCACGGCATCCGTGTGAGTCGTTGCTGATTTTCGTTCTGCCATGATCCTCTCCTTTCATCTTGAGGACGTTCGGCCGGGAAAAAGGTTACGTCGTGGCCGAGGCAGGCAGAATTCAGGTGCAACCACCAGTTGGGGTTCAGCAACCTGAAATTGAGGTTGAGTGACCTTAAATTGAGGTTGGACTACCTTGAATTTGAGGTTCGATGACCTTGAAGTTAAGGTTGAGTAACCTCGAATTGAGGTTCAGTAACCTTGAAATCAAGGTTGGATAACCTCAATTTGAGGACTCATAACCTTAAATTGAGGTTGAGTAACCTTAATTCGAAGTCTGGCAACCTTGAACTTAAGGTCGAGACACCTTAATTTAAGGTCGGATCACCTCAACTTCAGGTTGAACAACCCTGAGTTGAGGTTGTGCAACCTCACGATGACGTGGTTGAACGATTGGCCAGGGTGCCTTCTCATTCAAAACCGATCACGGGACACGCGGAAGCGCTCCTTCGGGTGCTCCGCGTCTCCACGTGACACGCCTTTCCGCCAGAGAGCCACTTCCTGACTCGCCTCGGACACAGCGGCGAAGACCACGTCGATGAATCCGATCATCGAGGTCACTCTGAAGCAGGAACTTGTGCGAGATTGATCCTCAAGCGTCCGCGTGCGTAGTTTGCTGCGCCGCCTGATCGAGGGGGCCAACGATCTGGTTGCGCCCGGCTCGCTTGGCCGCGTACATGGCCAGATCTGCGCGGCGGAGCAAGGCGTCGAGGTCATCGTCGCCAGGTCCCGACAGTGCGAAACCGATGGAGACGTGCAGGCGGGCCGTATTGCCCTGGATCACAAAATCCGTTTTCTCGACCGCCTGCCGCAGCCGTTCCGCGACCGCGCGCGCGGCGGTCTCATCGACGGCGGGCAACACCACCACGAATTCGTCGCCGCCAAGCCTGCCGAAGGAATCCTCCGGGCGAAGCTCGGACCGCAGTGTGGCTACCAGCATCTGCAGAACAGAGTCGCCCGAGGCGTGACCGTAGTCGTCGTTGATGCGTTTGAAGTGATCGACGTCCACCAGCAGAACGGCCAGCCGGTGTCCTCGGCGGCGCGCCGTGGCGATCACGCGAGCGCACTCCTCGCCGAGAGCGCGCCGGTTGCTGATGCCGGTGAGCGGATCGATTGAGGCCTGGCGTACCAGCTCGAGGTTCAGCCGGTCATTGCACAGCAGTACAAAACCGAAGGTGCTGATCGCGGGAAGAAACGTCCCGACACCGAACACCGCGGTCTGCATCGGCGTGGCGATGAATGCGGATGGCAGTGTTCCGCTGCGCAGCCCTTCGTAGAGTGTTCGGAGCAGTAGCACACACGCCGACAACCCAAACGACACGCCGGTGAGGACGTAACTGCGCCTTCGCGGCGACCCGAGCAGCATCGTCGCTGCGCAAGCCGCGAACTGGAAGGCGATCAGAGGCGAGACGCTGACCACGCGCCCGCGAATGCTCGGAAACACATAGGTAAACACGATCTCCGCCAGCCCGACGGCTACGACCGGCGCGTAAACAAGGACCGCGCTGGCTGGACGCGAGACAAACGAGCGCAAGGCCTGGAACAGTTTCGCGAAGGCGAGGCTCAGGATCGCGTTGGACAGCACGATCGCGACGAAATCGGGAACTTCGCCGCGCAGGCCATACAGAACCCAGCCGAGTGGCTGCAGGAAGGTGCCGAAGAACCAGAGGCGGATGCTCGGCCACAGCGTCGCGGGATAGTCGCGCAGAACATAACGCAGGCTCAGCCCCATCAGCAGCGCGAGCACCGCCGAGAGTGTGACTGCACTATGGATGTCGAGACTCACGATCCGTTGCCTGGATGTGACCGGACCCAGTGTAGACGAGGGAGCGAGGGTTACGAGGGGACCGGTACAAATCGCCACGCCGGCGTTGCAGCCCGGCTTCTCTTTGGAAGGGGTGTGACGTTGAACTGTTGCCTCATGCCATCATGCAAAACATGGAGGTCACATGGAATCCCGATTGGACTACCCGAAACTGGCGCCGGGCGGATATCGAGCGATGCTCGGCCTGGAAACCTACGTCAGTCAATGCGGGCTGGAGCCGGCGCTGCTCGAACTGATCAAGATCCGGGCATCCCAGATCAACGGGTGCGCATACTGCCTTGATATGCACACAAAAGATGCGCGTGTCCTGGGCGAGAGCGAACAGCGTATCTATGCTCTCGATGCCTGGCGGGAAACGCCGTTCTACAGCGAGCGCGAGCGCGCGGCACTTGCCTGGACCGAATCGGTCACGCTCATCGGGCGCGATCGCGTGCCGGACGCCACCTTCGAAGAGGTGTCCGCGCACTTCAACGAGATGGAGGTTGTGAATCTGACATGGGCCATCGTCACCATCAACAGCTGGAACCGCGTTGCCATCGCCATGCGCTCCCTGCCGGGCAGCTATGAACCGGCACCGCGGTCAGGCAAGTGAATGAAACGGCCCGGAGGAGAGGAAATCAAATCAGGTTCTTCTGAAACGCAAAGGCCACCGCTTCCACTTTGGAGTGCACTTCGAGCTTTTCCAGGATGTTCTGGATGTGGCTGCGGGCGGTGAGCTGGGAGATGTGCAGGCGCTCGGCGATCTCGGGAGTGGTGCGGCCGGCGGCGAGCATTCCGAGCACCTCGACTTCGCGGCTGGTCAGTTTGCGCGCACGGACGTCGATCGATTCGCGCGCGGCCACGAGCCGCGGACGGGAAGAGCTGGCCGGTTCGCTGGCCGGGCGTTGCTCTGCCGGCTCCGCATTCGCGCGAAGCATGTGCACGAGGTAGTAGTCGTCGGGACCGCCGGCACGAAGCTGGAGGACGCTCACTTGTGTGACCACGTGCTGGCTCTCCTTCGTGCGCAGATTGAGCGAAAAATTGCGCACGATCTCGCCGCGGTTGGCGATGCGCATGATCGGACACTCGTCGGTGCAATAGCGGTTGCCGAACGGGTCGCTGCCGCCGAGGAGACGATCGCAGTGGCCGCCGATGGCCTCGTCGGCGGTGAACCCGAGCATGTGGCGCGCGGCATCGTTCCAGAAGATGATGTGGTTCGTACGATCCGTCACGAAGACGGCATCGGGCGAATGTTCGAGCGACTGAAAGAGTGTCGCCAGTTCTTCATCATGGTCTGCCAGGTTCAAACGGCGCCGCCAGTCTCCGACCGTGACGAATATCGCCGCGGATCGATCGCGCCCGGAAGGTGTGGGGTGAAATGCTGGGGGCTGGGCAGCCGACCCCCCCACGGTCGAGCGAAGGAAGTATAGACCTTTCGGAACCGCGGCGGCTTCGACCCCCGACTCCCGGCTCCCGACTCCCTACCTCCGCATCGATCGGATGTACAGGACAACCGCATCGATGTGCCGGTCGTCGAGGGTGTGCCCCCACGGCGGCATGAGGCTCGTCAGTCCGACACCGGCGCCGCCGCGGCGGACGGCATCAGCGAGCTCGGCGTTCGACTTCCCCTTCTGAAACACGGGATCGCTCAGGTCGCGCGGATGCGGATCGAGATTGAACGCGTTGAATCCATCGCCGGCGCCGCTGTCGCCGTGGCATCCGATGCAATAGCTCTGATAGACCTCCTTGCCCAGCCGCAACTCGTACTGCGTCGGCCGCGGGATGGCGACTGCGGACGCGGGGCGATTCGCGCGGCGGCACGACGTCGCAACGAGAACAAGCGCGATCACGATCGGCAGATTACGTCGTCTCATTTCGCGGCCTCCTTCCGCGCCGTCGCGGCCGCCGCCACAGGCGCCGGCGCCTCGGCCAGCGTCTCGAGATACGCGGTCAGACGCAGCGCGTCGGTGTCGGTCATGCCGTAATTGGGACAGCGCACGTCGGCGCGCCAGCGCTGCGGGTTCTGCAGGAAGCGGAACACCCAGCCCGGCTTCAGCCGCGCCTTCGTCTCTGTCAACGGCGGCCCGTAATACCCTCCGGTCTTGCCGATGATGTGACAGGAGCGGCAGCCGAACGTCGTGTAGAGCCGTTCTCCCTCGGCGGCATCATGATCGGATGCGGGCCGGCCCAGGAACGGATCATCAGGCGTCAATGGATCGACGTAGATCATCGCGATCGCATCCGCCAACTTCGCGGCCTCTTCTTTCGAGACCTTCAGGACCGGCATCCGCTCGGCGATGATGGGCCGGATCGAATACGGAACAGCCAGATAGTTGACCAGCCAGTCGTGATTGACCTTGCTCCCCTCGAACGTCAAAGGTGCCGTCGAGATGTCGCCGCCGGCTCTGCCGATCTGATGGCATGAGAGGCAGCGATAGCGGGTCATGATCTCGCCGACGGGCCCGGCCGGAACGATGGCGGCCTGCTGCACCGGCGACGAGTGATAGGCGTCCGGCACGGCAGTGGCGGGCATGGCCAGCAGCGCCGTGACGATGGCGCGTTTCTGCGCGGCGTCGAAGGCGAAGGTGGGCATCTTCAGACCCGAGGCGAAGGACCGTGGCGTGGTGATCTTCGCATCGAGCCAACCCGCGAGCGTTCGCGGCAGGTCCGTGCGCTTGCCGAAGTCGAGCGATGTGGCCTTCCGGTCGCCAATGCCATAGAGATCGGGGCCGAATCGCTCGCCTTCCTTCACACCGCTGTGGCATGCGAAGCAGCCTGCGCTCTTGAACAGCTTCTCCCCTTTTTCGGCCAACGTCTGATTGACGCGCAGGGGCGTCAGAATGTTCGCGGGCGCGTCGAAGTCTTTCAACTCATCCTCGAACCAGGCCACGATGTCGCGCACATCCGCGTCGGTGAACGAGTATCGCGGCATCTTCGTCTGCGGATAGAACGCGTGCGGATCGCGGACGAAGGCGATCAGCCACCCGCGCGACGCGCGCGACGCGATCGTCCCCAGCTCCGGAGCGGATCCGTTTCCCTTGCCACCGACCGTGTGGCAGGAGATGCATCGCGACTCGGCGAATAGCGTCTTGCCGCGGGCGGAATCGCCGTTCGGCTCCGCCCCCGCCAGCTCGATGGCGTGCTGCAACTGTGGCGGGACGGGACGCGCGAACAGGTAGTGCGACAGAACCTTGATGTCGTCGCCGGTGAGCTGGAAGTTCGGCATCGTGGCGTTGGCGTCGACGGCCTTCGGATTGCTGAGCCAGCGCCGCAGCCATTCGGCGCCAGTCTTCATCGACAGCGTCTCGAGTGGCGGGGCGTCGGCGCGGAAGTCTTCGTGGCCGCGGGCCTTGTGGCAGGCGAAGCAGTTCGACTTCGTCATCAGCGCGCGGCCGGTCGAAAGCGTCGGCGCGTCGCGAACGGCTTCGGCGTCGTGACAGCGCCCGCATCCCGCCTCGATGAGATCCGCGGGAAGGATGGGAGAGGTCGCGTCAGCCGAGGTTCCGTGTGCGTCGGCTTCATCGGTGGCCAGCCCCTCGCCGCCATGGCAGGCCGTACATCCGAAACGCTGCACATCACGCGGCGTGTGGAAGGTAGGCGGGTGGGTGCGGAACGGCTCCGGCGCAGTGGTCATGGCGGCGTCCACAACGCCGAGGTGACAGGTCGTGCATCGATCGACGCGATTGTTCAGTTCCGGAATCCAGACCTGCTGGATCGCGATCGGTCGGGACGAATACGCCTCCGCCGCCTTCCCGCTCGACGCCCTGGCAATCCCCACGAGGCGAAACTGACGCTGCAACGCGCGGTAAGGCCGCAGCGCGTTCTTCACTGGCGAGAAAGCCAGCACGATGAGGAACGCCAGGCTGGAAAGGGCGAAGAGTCGTCGCAGCGTCACATCGGCCTCCTCATCCTCGGGGTGCGTCCATCCACGGCCAGACCCACATCCATCCCGGCCCGCGGAAGAACGTTCCGATCACGGTCAGCACCACTGCGATCACGACGAACCACGTCATGATCCATTCCGGCAGCGTGACACCCCACAGCCACTGCCAGCGGCCGCCCGGACGCACGGCATGGGCCGCGAACATGGCCACGCCGATGATGACCGTCGGTATGACGATGGGCCAGCAACTGAACGCTGCGAAGAGGACCGAAAGCAGGATGACCGACGCAGCGATCGCCGGAGCCTTCCATCGCGACGGTGCGGCCCAAAGCGGCGCGCCTTCGAGATTGACGCGCCAGTACGGAATGACCACAAGACAGATGCCGACCAGCGCCGGCAACACCACTCCGGCCACGACCGGCGGAAAGTAGTGCAGCAACTCCTGAAGACCGAGGAAGTACCAGGGCGCCTTGGCCGGATTCGGCGTCTCCACCGGATTGGCGATGCTCTCCAGCGGCGCATTGAAAAGGATCGCAGCGAGGGAGAGAACGATCACCACGACCTGAAAGAGGATGATCTCGCGCAGGATCAGGTGCGGAAACGTCATGACGTAGCGCTCGTCGGTCTCGTGAACGGCGGGACGCCCGTCCGGACGCACGAGCGCGACGCGCCACGGATTGGCAAGCGGATCGTCCGATTCGATGATCTCGATCGGTGTGGTCACGGCGATCTCCTCTCGTCGTCAGGCGGTCCCTGCACTCCCCCATCCTTCCGCACACGCCAGATGTGAACGGAGATGAGGAGCAGGAGCGCGACCGGCAGGACGACGCAATGCAGCACGTAGAACCGAAGCAGCGCGTTCTCTGAGACGATGTTGCCGCCCAGGAGGAAGAAGCGGACGCGCTCGCCGATCAGCGGCGCCTGCTTGGCCATGTTCGTTCCGACCGAGACGCCCCAGAACGCGAGCTGGTCCCACGGCAGCAGGTAGCCGGTATACGACAGCAACAGAGTCAGGAGCAGCAGCACCACGCCGACAACCCAGTTGAACTGGCGGGGCGGCCGGTAGGCGCGGTGGTAGAAGACGCGGAGCATGTGCAGGAACGCGCTGAAGACCATCAGATGCGCCGACCAGCGGTGGAGGTTGCGCAGGAAGACGCCGTTGTCGACGACGTACTGCAGCTCCTTCATGTCGCGATACGCCTGCGGCACGGACGGGTGGTAATAGAACATCAGCAGGATGCCCGTTGCCACGAGGATGATCGTGCTGGCCAGCGTGATGCCGCCGAGCCAGAACGTGTGCGTGAAGCGAAGCGTCTTCTCCCGCACCTTCACCGGATGAACGTGAAGGAAGAGGTTCTCGAAGATGATCAAAGACCGGTTGCGATTCGTCGGCGCGACGCCGTGCCGGATCACCGACCGGTAAACAGATGTGTTGCGAACCCACTCCCCGACGGTCATGGCCGGAACACCTTTCCGCGCGCGATGACGATGCCGGTGTCGACGACGAGATTGCCATTCGCGTCCTGGCTGACGTCGAGCCACGGCAGCGGGCGCGGCGCCGGTCCGTGTGTGACGTTCCCTTCGAGATCGAAGCGGCTGCCGTGGCAGGGGCAGGCGATCACGCTTTCATCAGACTTGTAGCGGGTAATGCAGCCGAGGTGCGTGCAGACGGCGGAGAGCGCATAAATGCCGTTGGCCCCGCCGATCACGAACGCTTTCTTCTCCTGATTGGGGACGACCACGCCGGGAGCGAAGTCGAGCGGCGAGCCGGCTACGTACGTCGTCGACGGCTCGAAGAGCACCTTCGGCTCGAGATAGTCGAGCGTCACGATGCCGGAAGCGACGGCAACGACCGCGCAGGCGCCGACGCCGATCTGCGTGAAGAAGTCGCGGCGGCCCAGCGTCTCCTCCTCCTCAACCTCGGGACCGAACATTCCTTCCAGTTCAGGCAACGTCGCTCTCCTTTCGGTGGAAGCTGCGCATGCTGATCGTGCCCACGGGACAACGCACCGCGCAGAGTCCGCAGCGAATGCAGACCTCTTCGTTCTTGAGCATGACTGAGCCAACCCACCGGTTCTCGAGAAGGATCGGCGCAAGCTCGATCGCGTCGGCCGGGAGCGAGATCACGCGCGCGGCGGGGACGATGGCGATGCAATGCTCCGGACAGATGTCCTGGCATCCGCCGCAGAGGATGCACTCGGTTCCCGCGGCGGCGTTCTGATCGAAGATGGTGTTGGTCCAGCAGCGGAGGCAGCGGCTTCCCTCGCGCCGCGCCGCATGTTCGCTGAAGCACTCCTCGACCTCGGCGATGCCGATCCGTCGCGCCAGAGGCCGGGACGGAGGCTTCTGCCGCGGAATTCCTTCGAAGTCGAGCTCGCGATCCCAGCGCGGCTCGATGACGACTTCGACGGATGTGTCGTCGCTCGGGCGCGCCACTCCTCGCAGCAAGGTGTCGATCGACTTCGCGGCGCGCTTGCCGTCCGCCACCGCGCTGATGGCGATGCGCGGTCCGAACGCGGCATCGCCGCCTGCGAAGATGCCCGGTGCAGTGGTTGCCAGCGAGTCGGGGTCGATGATGATCCGCCCGCCGCGCGTCTCCACGCCGTCCTCCGGCTGCAGGAAGGCGAAGTCGCCGGTCTGGCCGATGGCCACGATCACAGTGTCGGCCTCGATGACCGTCTCCGATCCCGCGGTGTACTTCGGATCGAAGCGCCCGGTCTCGTCGAAGACCCGCGACACGCGCAGGAACTCGACGCCCGTGACCACGCCATTCGCGCCGACGATCCGTTTGGGACCGAGCCGGTAGGCGAAGCGGATTCCTTCGATCGAGGCCTCGTCCACTTCATCCTTCGCGGCGGGCATCTCGCTCTCCGACTCCAGGCAGCAGACGGTCACGTCGCGCGCACCGAAGCGGACCGCGCTTCGCGCCACATCCATGGCCTGCACGATCGAGAGGTTGCGTTGCATGTTCGTCTGCTCGCCCCCGCGCGCCGCGGTGCGGGCCACGTCGACGGCCACGTTGCCGCCTCCGATCACAATGACCTTCTTCCCCATCTCGACGCGGTAGCCGAGGTTGATGTTGAGGAGGTAGTCGATGCCACGGAGCACGCCGTCGAGCTCGAGTCCCTCGATGGCCAGCTCGCGGCTCTTCATCGAGCCGACGCCGAGGAAGATGGCCGCGTATCCCTCGGCCTTCAGTTGCGAGAGCGTCAGGTCTTTCCCGATGCGGACGTTCGTCTTCAGCTCCACGCCGAGCGAGAGGATGGCGTTGATCTCGAGCTGGATCAGCGCGCGCGGCAGGCGGTATTCGGGGACGCCGAGGCGCAGCATCCCGCCGGCGACGGGAGCGGCTTCGAAGATCGTGGCGTGATAGCCGAGGAGCGCCAGGTCGTGCGCACAAGCCAGGCCGGCAGGGCCGGAGCCGATGATGGCCACCTTCTCCGGATAGCGATTGGTTCGGTCGCCGTAGATCTCGGTGAGCACCGAGAAGTCGAGCATGCTCTCCACGCCGAACTTCTCGGTGACGAACCGCTTGAGCGCGCGAATCGAGATCGGTGCGTCGATCTCACCGCGGCGGCAGACCGCCTCGCAGGGAGCAGCGCAGATGCGCCCGCAGATCGACGCAAGTGGGTTCGGTCTGCGGGCCACGGCATACGCTTCGCGGAAGCGCCCTTGCGCAATCAGGGTCACGTACTTCCCCGCTTCCGTATGAACAGGACAGGCCTGTTTGCACGGGAAGTTACGCTCCAGCCACTCCTGATTGTGCTCGGCGCCGCTCATGGCTCACTTCGCGATCTCGAAGCTCGCCTCGGTCGGGCCCTTGACGGTGACGCTCTTGGTGGCCGCCTTCAGCTTCGGGTGCCAGACCTTTACGGTGTACGTCCCGTCGGGGACGTCTTTGATGTCGTACGAGCCGTCGGCCGCCGTCACGGCGAAGTACGGCGTCGGTAGCACGGCCACGAAGCCTTCCATCTCCGAATGGACTTTGCACAGGAGCGACGCGAAGCATTCCTTCTTGAAGACGAAGCTCTTCACCTGTCCCTGAGGCCACGTGCCCAGGTTGAACTTATCGGCGCAGGCGTCGGGCGAGAAGACGTTGTGGAGGACGGCGTCGGAGTTGAGGAAGTCAACCGTGGTGCCGGCCATGACCGCAAGCACGTGCGGCGTGAACTGCATGTTTTTCTGATCGATCTTCGCGTGCGCCGCGGGCGGCGGGAACGTCTTGCCCGCGATCTTGTCGACGTAGACGATTGCGTCGGCGGAGTTGCGAACGCTGTGCGCGACGACTTTGCCGTGGATGTTGCCGGCCATGAGTGGCAGCGCCATGAGTGCGATGAACGATGCGAGGACAACTTTCATTGAATATCTCCTTGTTGGTATTGCGGTCAGAAGGCGAAGCGCAGGATGGTCGAGAGCTGATAGTTCTTCGACTCGGTCAGATCGCGCCGGTACTCGACCATCGTTTTCACGTTGGCGTAGAAGAAGTAGGCCACGCTGGCATTGAGCGCGCGAAGAGACTTGACTCCGGCCGCGCCCGGCGGCGTTACGCTTTCATACCGAAGCGATGCCTGAAGCGGCGGCAGGATCACGTAGTCCGATTGAACGAACCAGGAGTTGTAGCGGAAGCTCTGTGCACTGGAGAGTGATCCGTCCGCCGCGAATGTGGCGAGGCGATCCCGCCCGCTCATGGCCACGCCGAAGACATTGAGATCGTCGTAGTACCAGGAGGCGAAGAGCCCGGCGCGGTTGAAGGTTCGGTCCTGCACATTCAGGGTGGCCCCGGTCTCGTCGGTGATCGGGAAGTCGACCCCGGAACCGTTGCCGTGATACCCGAGAACACCGACGCGGAACGACCGCTCCCTCCAGTTCTCCGGCGGCAGCGTCACCCCCGTGGAATCGCCGTCGAGCCCCATTCCGCCGAACTTGTAATCGACACGCGCGTAGACGTCCTTGCTGGCGTTGCCGTCGACATTACCGCTGGCGGAAGGGCCGAGGCCGTTGACGACGCCCACGGTGTAGAACCAGCGGTGCTTGGCTACTCCGTACGCCTCAATTCCTTTCACGTTCACCGGAAGGCTGATGGCCCCTTCGGAGATCCCCGTCCCTCCATGCAGTCCGATGGGATTGAAGGAGAAGAGATTGTCGACGCCGTTATCGGTCGACAACCACATCTCGTGGAATCCGTCGTCGAGATCGGCCGCGAACTTGCCGATCTTGATGTTGAACAGGTGCTCGGGGCCGATGAACGATCCCGCCTGCAGATGCATGCGCTCGATCTCGGTGGAACTGCTGCCGTCCGGGTTCTCGGACCAGGTGACCTCGCCG
>Ga0247666_1000195_pt1 | contig 22789 bp, 46 predicted proteins | sample CNK07_metaG_FD_183025 | JGI IMG/M metagenome (GOLD analysis project Ga0247666, IMG submission 183025) | Soil microbial communities from Purdue University Martell Research Forest, Indiana, United States - CNK07 | ecosystem: Environmental > Terrestrial > Soil > Temperate forest > Bulk soil...
ATTCCGGCTTCCCGGTCGAGCGCGTGCGCGAGCTCTTCAGTCTCGTCGAGGATCCCGTCTCGCTCGAGACGCCAGTCGGCGACGGCGAGAGCATGGTTGCCGACCTGATCGAGGACATCAAGTCGGAGTCACCCGACGGCGCGCACGCCGATCACGCCCGGTCGCTCGAGCTCGGCGTTGCGATCGAGCGCCTGAACCCGCGCATGAAGCACGTCGTGCTCCGCCGCTTCGGCCTCGACGGCCAGCCGCCGCAGACGCTCGAAGAGGTCGGGAACGATCTCGGCATCACCCGCGAGCGCGTCCGGCAGCTGGAGACGCGGGCGCTGCGCGAGCTCCGCATGGTCGCGCCGGGCCTGCAGCTCTACCTGCAGAGCTAACGCACAGGTCTTTGCGTTGACATGAGTACGCAGGCCTCGTAAGGTCTGCGACGCTTTGCTCCGCCCAGTCAAAGCGATCCCTTTGACGCCGCGCAAGAGCCTCCTCGGCGTCGTTGCCGTGCTCGCGGTCGCAGTGACGATCGTGCTCGCGACGTCGTCGAACGCCTCGATCAAAGCCGCCGGGTGCATCTCGACGAGCGACTGTCTCTCGAAGATGACGCTGGCCGAGAAGGCGGGCCAGATGACCCAGGTCGCGAACACGTACCTGAAGAGCCCTTCGGACATCTCGACGTACGCGCTCGGTTCTGTCCTGAGCGGCGGTGGGGGAGGCCCGAACGGCGCCGGCGGCACGGCGAGCCAGTGGAAGGCGATGGTCGACAACTTCCAGAGCTACGCGCTGCAGAGCCGCCTCGGCATCCCGATCCTCTACGGCATCGACGCGGTGCACGGGAACAACAACATCAGCGGCGCGGTGATCTTCCCGCACAACATCGGCATGGGCGCGACCCGCGACGCCGCACTCGTGCAACAGGAAGAGGACATCACGCGCCAGGAGGTGCTGGGCTCGGGGATCCGCTGGGCGTTCGCGCCGTGCGTCTGCGTGGCGCGCGACGATCGCTGGGGACGCACCTACGAGAGCTTCGGCGAGGATCCGTCGATCGGGAACCCGCTAGCGGCCGCCGCGGTCACCGGCTTCCAGGGGAGCTCGCTCAGCTCCACCTCGGTGCTCGCCACGGCGAAGCACTTTGTCGCCGACGGCGGCACGAAGTATGGGACCGGCAGCAGTGGCTATCTGATCGACCAGGGCGACGCGCAGATCTCGGAAGCGGAGCTCGACGCCATCCACCTGCCGCCTTTCCAGAACGCGATCAACGCGGGTGTCGGAGCCGTGATGATCTCCTACAGCAGCTGGAACGGCGTCAAGGACCACGGCAACGGCTATCTGATCAACACGGTGCTCAAGGGCCAGCTTGGCTTCAAGGGCTTTGTCGTCAGCGACTGGGCCGGTGTCAAGCAGCTTTCGGACTCGACCTACGCGGCGCAGGTGGCGCACGCAATCAACGCCGGCATCGACATGATCATGGTCCCGGACGACTACGTCGGCACGATCAACGCCATCGTCAACGGCGTGAACAGCGGCCTGATTCCGATCGCGCGCGTCAACGATGCGGTGACGCGGATCCTGAACGAGAAGTTCGCCCTCGGGCTGTTCTCACAGCCCTACACCGACAGCACCTACACGGCGCAGGTCGGCTCGGCCGCACATCGCGCGGTCGCGCGGCAGGCCGTGCGCGAGTCGCTCGTCCTGCTCAAGAACGACGGAGTGCTGCCGCTCTCGAAGACGGGGACCTACAAGATCGTCGTAGGTGGCAAGTCGGTGGACAACCTCGGCTACCAGATGGGCGGCTGGTCGATCAGCTGGCAGGGCGGCAGCGGCGCGACGACGACCGGCGGCACCACTTTCTGGCAAGCGCTGCAGCAGGCAACCGCCGGCACGAACATCACGATCCAGAACGTCGGCACCCGCACGAACGGGAACTACTCCGGCGACATCGGGATCTGGGTCGGCGGCGAGACGCCATACGCCGAGGGCAAGGGCGACAGCTCGACGCTCACGTTCGGCACCGACAACTCGTCCGCGCTCTCGAATATCTGCGCGCACGTGACGAAGTGCATCGCGATCCTCGAGTCGGGTCGACCGGTGATCATCAAGGATCAGGTGCCGAAGGCGAACGCCTTCATCGCGGCCTGGCTGCCGGGCACCGAGGGTGGGGGGATCACCGACGACCTCTTCGGCGGAGGATTCACCGGCAAGCTCCCGCAGAGCTGGCCGAACGTGGTCACCGACGAGCCGATCAACAGCGGCGACGGCAAGACGCCGCTCTACCCGCTCGGCTACGGCCTCACGCCCTACTAGGCGAGCTAGGACGTGTAGGCGATCGCTTCCATCTCGTGGAGCGTCGCGAGGCGCTTCAGCGCCTCGACCTCGATCTGGCGGACGCGTTCGCGCGTCAGGCCGAGGCGGCGACCGATCTCCTCGAGCGTCTTCGGGTCGGCGTCGTCGAGCCCGTAGCGAAGGATCACGACCGCGCGGTGGCGGTCGGGGAGGGAGTGGAGGGCGTCCGCGAGCGTCTGGGAGCGGAGCGAGTCCTCGACCTGCTCGTCCGGCAGCGGCCCTTCGCCGGCCACGAAGTCGCCGAGCACGGCGTCGTCGGCCTCGCCGACCGGCGCATCGAGCGAGGTCGACGCGCGCGCGGCGGCCTTGACCTCCTTCGCCTGCTGAAGCGGCAGGTTCGCCTCCTCGGCGATCTCCTCGAGTGTCGGCTCGCGCCCTAAAACGGCCCACAGCGAGCGTTCGGCGCGGTTCATCTTCTGCATGCGCTCGACGATGTGGACGGGCATGCGGATTGTGCGCGCCTTGTCGGCGAGCGCACGTGCGACGGCCTGGCGGATCCACCAGGTGGCGTAGGTCGAGAACTTGTAGCCGCGGCGCCAGTCGAACTTCTCGACGGCGCGGATCAGGCCGAGCGTGCCTTCCTGGATCAGGTCGAGGAACGGCAGGCCCTGGTTGCGGTAGTTCTTCGCGATCGAGACGACGAGGCGCAGGTTGGACTGGATCATCCGCGTCTTCGCCGCCATGTCGTTCTTCTCGATCTTCTTCGCGAGCTCGACCTCCTGGGCGGCCGTCAGGAGCGGATGGCGCCCGGCCTCGCGCAGGAAGAGCTGCAGCGCGTCGGTCGTCGTCTCCCAGGAGATCTGGAGGGGCGGCTGCGGCTCGGGCTTCGGCGGCGCTTCGATCTCGCCGTCCTCGTTCACGTCGAGCACGACGTCGATCTGGCGGGTCTCGAGCTCGCGGTAGACGGCGTCGGTCTCGAGTGCGTCCAGGCTGAGCGGCTCGAGCACGTCGTTCAGCTCGGACTGCAAGACGTTGCCACGTTCCTCCGCCGCGTCGACCAGCTGGCGCAGATCGTCGCTGAACAGGAGGATGTCGGTCTCCGTCGCCACGCAGAGCTTGTCTAGCCACTGGCGAAAGGACCGAAACCACCCGTTTCAGGGTTCTTCGCCTATGCGCGATAAGACATGTTATGTCAACCTCGAACGTGAACGGCTAGGCCGCACCACCCCATAAAAAAAGAGCCGGCCCCCGCGCTAACGAAGAGTCCGGCTCCTGAATTCTGGAGGAATTCGAATGGAGCATATACCCGCCCCCGGCGGTGTCACAATCTCAGCCGCCGAGCGGGCCTACGAGCTCGCGAAGTCGTATCTCGACGGACTCGAGCCTGGCCTGCTCAGCCAGGAGCAACTCGCCGAACGGATGCCCCTCGTCGACGGCGCCGAAAGCGGCGAGCATCGCGCCGTAGATCGTCCCGACGACGACCGCCAGGTCGGCGACGATCGCCGCGAGCTCCCCGCTCTCGCCTACGCCTACTGGCGCAACCGGGCCCTCGTCATCATCCACGGCCCGAGCGTACTCGCCTCGAGCGGCGACGTCGACGCCGACGGAGAAATCGCGGGGCGAGCGGCGGCATGAAGGAAGCGACCTGGATCTTCCTCCTCGTCGCGCTCGCGATCAACGCCGGCAGCGTCGCCCTGCTCCTCTGGATCCGGCGCGAGCGCCAACGGCTCGAGTCGCTCCGCTACGGCATCAAGGGCTCGGCGTTCACCGAGGCGAAGCGCGAAGTCGCCACCTCGAGGCTTCGACGATGACGGTCGGAGAGCTCGAGGAGATCGTGTTCGAGGCCCTTGCCGCGTACCGCGACAACCTCGACCTCGACCAGCGCACAGCGTTGGGCGGATTCTTCGTCGGCCGCACCGCGAACGGCATCGCCGTTTACGGGGGCATCCTCGAGCCCCTGTACCTCGTCTCCATCCGAACGGTGTCGTCGTGATTCGTCACGGTTGGCGGCCGCGGTGCTGCCACTCGTGCAACGAGCCGCTCGAGGAATGGAAGACGCCGCTCGAGCCGGGCTGCTACGTCGCGTGCTTCGGCTGCGCGCGGCTGTACGTCGTCGACGTCGACGAGCCCGACACCCTCACCCCCGTCTTGCTGAAGCTCGAGGCGCCCGAGCTTCAGCTCGTGTTCGAAGAACTGCTCGCCGCGTGGTGGGCGAAGCAGGGCGCCGGCCAACAACTCGCCGTCAACACCGACGGCACAACCGAAAGGAAGGCCGCTTGATGGAACCCGCAACGTCCCCCACTCCCGAAACCGGCATGTGGGCGCCGTATGAGCCCGCTGAGATCGGCGAGAAGCTCGACACGCTGTACCAGATCGGCGCGTTCGTGTTGCTCGAGGCGACGGTGCGCGAGGCCGTCCAGGTCGAAGTCGAGCCCGGAGTGAAGAAGATGCGCGAGCCCGTCGACCTGCGCGTGCAGACGACGGACGCGAACGTTCAGCGCGTCTTCTCGGGCTTCGCCGCCGGCATCGTCGGTATGGCGAAGCGCGTTCAGCCCGGCGATCTGCCGGCGGTGTGCCAGATCGTCGACCAGCCCGCCGCCCGCGGAACCACGCGCGCGCTCCGGCTCGTCCAGCGCATTCCCGCCGGCGCCGACGTCGCGACGATCGCCGCGTCGCAGCCGGTGCCGATCATGCCGATCGTCGCGGCCCAGGACGACGCTTCGTAATGCGCGATCGCGTCGTCGACGAGCACGGCCGGCTGACTGCCGAGACGATCACCGAGGCCGAGAGGATCTTCCTCGAGCGCCCGGACTTGCTCGCGCAGTTCGCTCGCGAGACATCGACGATCCTTCGTGACGCTGCGCGCCGGCCCTCGCCGGCGCGCAGCGCGCGCGAACTGCTCGAAGAGTCGTACCGCGCTGAGGCCCGAGCCCTCGCGGCGATCGCGGCCGCGCGGCGCACCCTGAAATGCGAAAACCTCCCGGAGGAGGCTCCCGCACTTACATCGCCCGGTGAGCGTAGGCGATGAGCCGGACGCCATACGACGATCCCGAGTGGGATGAGTTCGTGCGCAATGTGCGCGAAGGGACGGTCAAGCAGATCGACAGTTCGGCGTTCGTGATGAGCCTCGTTCCGTCTGACGAAGTCGACATCAAGTTCGCCGTCGAGCTCGGCCTCTCGATCATGCTCGACAAACCGCTTCTCGTCGTCGCGCACCGCGGTCGCGACGTTCCCGATCGCCTTCGCCGCGTTGCCGATGAAGTTGTGGAGGTTGACCTCGACACGGAGGCCGGAGCGGCCGAGCTCTCGGCCGCCATCGCGCGCATCCATGAGGCAACCTCGTGACCCAATGCTTCGCGTGTGGCCGCGATGTGTGGTGCGAGCGTCCGTCCGACGTCGACGGTGATCGTTGTCCGTTCTGCGGTCAGCTTCCGCTGCTCGACGAGCCGGAGGTCGTTTTTGGGCGTGATTCCTCTGACAGACGCCTAAAGTTCCAGCCTGGGTGGGGACCCGGCCATCCGTGATCGACTCGGTGGCGCTCACCTGGGGCCACTCGATCGGCACCGCCGAGCGGCGCGCTCGCGTGCTCGCGGAGCCGCTCTCGCCGCCCGTCCGGCTCGACCTCGAGAAGCTCAACGAGAAGCTCGGCGCCGGCGAGGGCAAGGTCACAACGAAGGACTTCGGCGACGGCGAACCGACCGCCTACGGCCACTGGCAGTCGGGGCCCGTCGAGGTGCTCTACCGCGAGGGCCGGCTCGAGCTGCGTGCCTCGCTCCCCAAGTTGTTGATCGGCCGCAACGACGTCGTCCTCGACGAGGGAGGCGTCCACGATGCGCTACACGAGCTCGTCCGCGTTGGGCGTGAGCTCGTCGACGGGACTGGCGCGAAGGATCACCCGTCGACGCCGCGGCTCACGTTGCGTGAGGCGGATCCATCGCGCCTCGACTACTGCTTTCAGTGGCAGGTGCCGTCGGTCGCGTTCACGCTCGAGCACATCAACTCCGGCTATCACCCCGCCCGTAAGACCGTGCAACTCACAACCTCGCCCGCCGGTGGGCGCACGCTCATGTATCGCGGCGGCAAGCGCGTGATCCGCTTCTACGACAAGGTCGGCGAGATGCTCGCGAAGAAGGACGACGAGATTCCGCCCGACGCCGAAGTCGACACGCTGTTGCGCTACGAGGTGCAGGATCGGCGTCGCTCGCACCTGCGCCTCGTGCACGAGAACGGCTACCGCGCGAGCGACGTCCGCGGCGAGCTCGCGCGCACGATCGAACAGCTTGGCGCGATGTCGCTCTACGACCTCGACGCGATCCGCGAGAGCTATGGCAAGTTCATCTACGCGGTGCCGTTCACGCTCGCCGCGCTCTACGTTGCCGAGCACGACGAGATCTATCCGTGGCTCAAGAAGAACGTCGGCAAAGGCACCTACTCCCGTTGGAAGGCTCGGGCCCGCGCGGCGCGTCTCACCTATGGCGGCGTCGATCTGACGATTCCCTCGAATGCGTTCGAAAGCGAGTCGTCGCTTTGGTCGATGCAAGAGGCGACTGCGGCGTAACCGAAGTGAAGGGAACTGACCTGATGATTCCGCCGCCGATCGACGACAAGTTCGCGCTTGAACTCGCCGCCCAGATCGCCCGCCTCTTCGACGGATACCGCGACGATCTTCCCGAGACGCTGTGGTTCGCTTCGCTCGCGATGATCGACAAAGCAACCGAGCGCACCCGCAACTGGCACTGGTGGCGCAGCCACCCCGCCGGCGAGCTCCGCCGCCTCCGCGATCGCCTCGCGCCGGCGCTCGCGCTCGCGCGCATGGCGGCCGCGCTGCAGGAAGCCGACAACGGCGTCGATCGCGACCTCGCGCGCGAGCTCCGCGAAGCCGCCGCCGCGAGCGGCAAGGCACGCCGCCGCGCGCAGACGTTGCCGGCGCAAGAGGCGCGACTCGCGAAGGCGCGACGTCGAAAGCTCGAGGACGGGTCTACCCTTTCAACCGAGGAGGTGCTTGATGGAGATCGGTGAGCCCGAAAAGGTGATCGAGATTCTTCCCCGTGAAGACCCGATCCCGCGCGAGACGCCCGCGACGACGCCGGCCCCGGTCGAAGTGCCGGTCGAAGAACCTGCCGTATGAGCGTGCTCGGCGAGCTCGAGGACGGCCTCCCCGCAATCGGCGACGAACCGCTGATCGCCTGGCGCAAGTGGAACCTCTCCAACGGTGACCTCCTCTCCATGAACGGTGAGCCTTGGCTGTATCGAGAGCCGTTCACGGCGATGTGCGCGGCGAAGAAGACGAAGGAGACGAAGAAGGCACACGGCGAGCTCGTTCCCTCGGGCGTGTGCTCGTGCGGTGTCTACGCCGGCAAAACGATGCATCTCCTCGGCGGCGCCGGCTACGGCATCAGCCTCGCGGAAGGGATCCCGCCCGGCGAGGCTTGGGGATCCGTCAAGCTCTGGGGCCGTGTCGTCGCACACGAACGCGGCTACCGCGCGCAATACGCCTACCCCGATCGTCTCTTCGTCGGCACCGAGCTCGCCGCCGAATTGATCCGCCTCAACTACGGCTGCGACGTCACCGTGCTTAAGCCCGCGCCACTCCCGCTGGTTCAATCTCCCGCCGAGACGGGCCAGAGCGTCGGCGACGCACAAATCCTCCACGGCCTCGGCGCGAACATCAACTTCACCGTGAACTCCTACAACTTCAACTACAGCGGCCCGCTCGACCCGATCGCGATCGGCCGCTGGTTCGCCGGCATCCTCGCCCAGGAAGCCGGGAAAAACCAGCTCGCCGTGAACATGCAGTACTGGGCGCAAATCCAACTCTGTTTCTATCGACCCTGAGAGGTGCCGACGTGAAAGCCCTACTCGCATCAACGCTGACCGCGCTCGTGCTCGTCACCGCCGCCTGGGCCGGGAACGTCACCCCCGGTCAGCTTGCCGCCCTGTCGAGTCGCGTCACAAAGCTCGAGCGCGCCAACGCCGCACTGGCGGCGCGGGTAAAAGGTCTCGACGACGTCACCACGTGCCTTCGCGTGGGCTGGAACGCTCAACAGTTCGAGAGCTACGGCAAGTACACGTCTGACGGCTTCGCGACCAACAGCGGCAACCTGACGATGATCGTGTCGCCGGCATCAGCGGACGGAATCGTTGGCCAGGGCTACTTGCTCGTCGTTTCAAAACAGCTGCCGCAGTGCTGACCTTGTGGCCGTGCGCGCGAACGGGGTTGCTAGCTAGCTAGCACGGCGCGTGAGCGCTCATGCGCGCGCGACTGGTCTACGCTTCCCGAAATGCCCGAAATCCCGCAGAGCGTTGACCTCTCCATCGAGGACGCCGCTGAGCTCTTCCACGTGACGCCGGCGACGATCCGACGTCGCGTGCGCGATGGCGGGCTGCGCACGGTCGAGCAGGTCGGCCCCGGCCCGGCGCGGGTGCGTCTCTCCCCTCTCGAGACGTGGATCCGCGTCGAGGACGCCTCAGCGTTGCTCGGTGTGTCGCCGGCGACGATCCGCTCGAACATCACCCGCGGCCGCCTGGCCGGCCGCCGTGAGAAGGGTGGCCGCTGGCGCGTGCAGCTGCGCAGCGTGCTCGAGGACCAACGCTGCGACCCCGCCGCGCTCGAGCTCTTCGGCGCCGCCGCGGTTGAGCCGCCGCCGGCGACGTCGCCGGCTCGCCCCCACTCGCTCCACAAGACCGTGTTCGTGCGGTTGACGCCGGAGGAGGCGGAGGTGCTCGAGCGCGGCCGCGATCGTCACGGCACCCAGCGCGCCGCGGTCGTGGCCGGCTTGCACGCGATCGACTCGGACGAGCTCGACGTCGACGCCGGCGAGCTCCGCTCCGACCGCGACCTCTACGAGGAGCAGCTCCGCCGGCTCCGTGTCGCGCACCAGGGCCTCCGCGCGCGCGCCGAGGGTCATATGGTCGACGAGCTCTACTGCCACGTCTGCGAGGCCTGGGTTTCCGTCGACGACTGCGCGGCCGTCGAGCTCGAGGACGGGCGCCTTGAGGTTTTCCACGAAAAGCACGGCCACCGTTCCGGCGCCAAGTTCCGCTCTAACACAGGGCTTGCGCGACGCGCGAAATTAGAGCTCGCGCCCGTCGAGTAATTCGCCGAGTTTCGACGAATTAGCGCTCGAAGAACTTCCCGCGGTGCCGGCGGCCGCGGGGTGCCTCGTCGACGCGCTTGACGTCGGGCGGTGCGAGGCGCTCGTCGACCATCTCGAACACCTCGACCGCAACCTCGTGCCGTTCGGCCGGCGAGAGGCGCGCGACGATCCCGTTGGCCTTGACCGCGCGGAGCTCGCCGCGCAGCTTCTTCACCTCGGCGAGCACGTCGGCCAGGAGCTCGAGCTCGTGCTCGCTCATCCGTGCCCGGTCACGTGGAGGATCTGAAAAGCGAAGGAGCCCAGCCCGCCGAGCACGCCCGCGGCGATCCCGAGCTTCGTCCAGCGGCCGAGCTCGTTGCTCGCGTTCTCCTCGATGCGCGCCGCGACGCCGTCGGCGACGCGCTTGGCGAGCAGCACCTCGTTGATTGCCGGTTCGAGCTTCTCGAGCTCGTCGACTCTGTAGGCGAGTCCCATCACGTCTTTTTGTAGCGCGTGGAAGCGGGTTCTGAGGCGCAGGATCTCGGCATGGTCGTCGCGTTCATCCACGTCACGTTGTCATCCGGTCGCAAAGGCTAAGAAGTTGAAGGCGTTGTCGATCGCAGCCCCGGTGCTGGCGGTCGCGATCTGCAGCGTGAACGAGCCGGCGCCGACACCGGAGACGACGGTTGTGATGTTCGCGCCGCCGAGCGGTGTGACGATGACGATCGGCAGGACGGCGAAGTTGCTTGTGAAGGTGATTGTGTAGTTGCCGGTCGAGTTTTTGACGCAGGTGTAGCCGGTTCCGTAGGCGGGGACTCCCGTCGTGTTGACCCCGCCGGTGATGATCTTCGGCGGGGTGACCTTCGTGCGCGCGTTGGGCGCGTCGTCGACGATCGACCAGATGTTGGCACCGGCGTCCTCGAAGTCCATCTTCGGCTCAGTCGAGATCGGCACGCCGTTGTGGTCTACCTCCATGCTGGCACCTCCCGGCGACACGCCACCGGACGCGTTGATCGTTCCGGGCGAGAGGGAGCCGGCTTCGAAGATCGGATCCCAGGAGTCGTAGACGACGCCGGTACGGAAGAGCGTGACGGAGACGACGGCGACGCTGCCGGCGTTCGCGTTGCGGATCCGGATGCCGCGAACGTTCGACACCTTGAATGAGTTGGTGGTGCCGGAGCCCGCGGGTGCGGTGTACTCGCGTTCGTCGGTCCAGCGGCCCGTTGCTTGATCGCCGACGTAAAACTGCATGTTGGCCGGGTTGCCGGAGACGAGCACGGTGACGGTGTCGGTCTCCATGAACGGCCCGAGCGTTCCGGCGTCCGAGTACCTGTCGCTGAGAGCGATGTTGTTGATGAAGTAGGCCACCTCAGAACGGCACCCCCGTCTCGTGGCTCCGCGTGACGCGCTCGCGCCGTTCGCGTTCGGCGTGCTCGCGGTTCTCTTTGCGCGTGCGCCGGCGCTCGTCGAGCTCGTCGCGGTTGGCGAGGTAGTGCAAGTCGAGCTCGTTGCGCTGGCGGCGCTCCTCGAGCCGCGCCTGGGCGCGGCGGCCGCGCTCTTCGTGCTCGCCGGCGCGCCTCTTGCGCACCTGTGAGCTCCGCGCGGCCGCGGCCGGCCGGCGAACTGTGCTCACGACACGCCCAGCGGTGCCGACGGGGCCGGGAAGTGCTGAGGCGACGGTCGCGGCTTCGCCGACGACACCGGAGCGCTGGACGAAGACGACGGCGAGGCCGATGAAGCCGAGCAGCATGAAGAGCGTGCCGGTGACGAACTCGACCATCCGCAGCCACGAGCGCGGGTTCATCAACCAGATGACGCCCTTGAAGATGTCGGCGAGGCTGCCGATCGAGCCGCCGCCGAAGATGCTCGCGAACGCTTGCTCGCCCGCGGTTACCGGGCCGCCGGCGAGCGCGCCGAGCCAGGAGAGGGCGTCACTTCCGCCACCGCCGCCGCCCGAACTCGGCCGTGCGCGCGGTGCTGGCGCGGCCGCGGGGGGTGCGTACGATGCCGCGCCGCCGCTGCCGAGGAAACCTCCGGTTCCCCAGGTTCCGAGCTCCTTGTTGATCGCGGCGTGGTCGCCCTTGCCGTACGGATCACCCGACTGCAGCGCGGCGACGATCGCCGGGTAGTAGCCGTTGCGCAACGTCTGCGCGGTCGCCTTCGCGCCGACCTGGCGCGACGGGTAGTTCTTGACGTGCACCGAGTTGTAGTCGGTGGTGCCGCCGGCGGGCTGCGTCGTGTTCATCGGGTTGAACGTCGCCGAGCCGCCCTCGTGGGTCTGCCACTCGGAGAGGAACGCGTCGTTCTGCTTCGTCGCCGGAAAGTGACCAGCCGCCAAAATGTCGCGCTGCCAGCCCGTCCAGGTGCCCACGGTTAGGCCTCCTCGAGAACCGGCCAGCGCTCGAGCTCGTCGATCTCCTCCCGCGAGAGAAACGGCTCGTCGACGTCGAAGCGCCGGCGATATACGCGCGCGAGCACCACGAGCCCCGCGGCCGCGATCACGAGAACGATTCTCGGCTTCACCGGAGCCGTCCCGCCGGCCGCTGAGGCCCCGTTACACCCTTCTGTGTCGACGTCGTCGCCAGTGACGGCGGCGGCGCCTCCTTCTGCCCCTCACGTGCCGCATAGCGGTAGAGAAACTCGAGCTCGGTCACGACCGCGAGCGTCCCGACGAGTGGCCAGACCGAGCGGCCGATCCAGGCGCCGATCGAGCCGAAGACGAGCGCGTTCGCCGTCCCGATCCGCACCCACTTGATCAGCGTCTTCTCGCGCGCGCTCGCGAACAGCTCCGTGGTCTGCGGTGACGAGTTAAACGTCCCGTAGGCCTGCAACGCCTCGTTGCATGCACCGAGGAACAGCAACGCCGAGAGTGCGCGACGATCGCGCACGAGCACGCTCGCTTCCGTCGACATCTAATGCCGCCCCCGGTACGGCAACGGCGCCGGCTTCGGTGCTGGTTTCGCCGGCGGCCCCTTCGGCTCTCCCGTAAGGCCATGCGAGCCCTGAATGACGGTTGTGCGTGCGCCGGCATTCGGCTTCGTTGTGGCCGCCCCCGCCCCACTCGAGCGATCACGCGTCACCGCCGCCGGCGTGTGCGTCTGCGCCACCGGCGACGGCGGCGGCTGCGACGCCTTCGACGTCGGATGCGCGGCCGCCGCCGGCGGCGCCGTATGCGACTGCACCCGCGCGCGCGGCTTCGCCGACCTCGTCCCGCGGCTTTTCGTCGGCCGCGAGGTTGGGTGCGCATCGGTCGGATGCCCGCTGCCGTGGCGGCGGTTGGCGTCGCGGTTGCGGACGAAGTCGAGGGTGAACGGGACGCCGGTCTTGGTGACGCCGGTGTCGCCGCCGCTTGCGCCGATGTCTCCCTTGCCGTTGTCGCCGCCTGGGTTGAGCGTGGCGCCGTCGCCGGTCCCGGTCGCGTTCGGCGAAGAGCCGACCGGATCGAAGACCGCCGGCGCTCCGGTCTGGCTGAGCGTCTGGTCCGCGGTTGCCTGCTGGGTCGGCTGGTCGAGCGGCAGGCCGCCGCTGCCGTCGCCGGCGCCGAACCCGCCACCGTTCGAATTCGACGAGCCGCTCGCGTCGACGGCGCCCGTTGTGCTGCTGCCCGCCGGCGTCGACGTCGAGCTCGTCCGTCGCCGCCACACGTACAAGAGGGTGCCGCCGAGCGTGAGCCACGCCCAGAGCGGCAGGAAGCCGATCCGCTTCTTCAATGCGCCGAGCTTCGACTTCACGAGGACGCTCCGCGCTGGGCGTCAGCCGAGGGTGCGTTCACCGGCCGGACGCGCCGGCCGAACGACGTCATCCGGTTGCGCACAGTCGGGCGCCCCTGCTGGTTGCCGGCAGCGATCGTCACCGGCCGCTGGTTGTGGCGCGGCGCGACGATCGGCCGGCGGGCACCGAAGCGGGTGTTGTCGTTGCCGGCGCGCAGGTACGACGTCGAGGCCTTGTAGCGCAGCGCGCGCGTGATCCCCAACGGCGCCTGCGACACCGGGAACGGCGGCGGCGCCGGGATGAAGTTCACGTGCTGACGCCAGAGCCGGCGGATCGTGCCGCGGCCGGCGCTGTCGACGCGCGTGTCGTCGACGTCCATCAGCCCCGGTGTCGAACCGGGGCGTTCAATGAAGACGCGGCGGCGGCCGTGGAAGCGTGTCGGCGTCTGGCCGAACGGGTTACGCGGGCGGCCGGAGACAGGCATACGTCGCCGGCCCTACTTCGTGATCTTCTGGCCGGTCGAGCCCTGAACGACGTGCGTGATCCCGTCCATGATCGACTTGACCAAGCCGGGCCCCTGCGAGCCGGGCCGGGTCATCACCAGGACGGCGCCGACGCCCAGGGCGGTGGTCGCGACGTCTGTAAGCACGTTCGGGCTCATCAGGGCCTCCTAGGACGCAGGGAACGCCTCAGAGGCGCTGTTGAGGAACGAGACGATCTTCGGGCCGGCAGGGCCGAGCACGGTCGCTGTGAGCAGCACGACGGCCGAGAGGCGCCCTGCGAGCCGCGAGGCGCCGTCGCCGAACCCCGAGAACAGGCCCAGGAGCCCCCAGAGCGTGAACGTCGCGACGTACTGGCGCGGCGAGGGCAGGTAGACCTTGCCGCCAAACGGGTCGAGCGCGCCGAGCGTGTCGACGAACAGCATCGCGAGAAAGGTGGCGGCGAGCGTCTTCAATGGATCAACCTGTGCACCGTTGCGTGGATATCGGCGGCGGGCTCAGGGCTCCCCGTCGGGGCCGCGTTCCACAGCTTCGTCAGCCAGTTGCCAAGCACGCCGCGCTGACCGGGCGAACCGATCAACGTGTCCCACGTCGACGTCGAATGCTTCGAACCCGAGCTCGCGCCCCCGGCGCCGGCGACGTCGTCGTAGGCGCTCGAGCGCAGCGCCTCCCACGGCGTCGCGGCCAGCTTGCCGCCGTTCGCGACGGCCGCGTACACAAGCAGGTAGCCCGTGAACAGGAAGCCGACGACGAGCGTCAGGATGCCGCCGTTGCGGTTCACGCGACGTTCGCCTCGCTGAGCTTCTCAAGCCCGAACTGACCCGTCTTGAGGAAGACGAGAACGAGCGCGCCGGTGAAACCGGCGATCATGCCGACGAGGAACGCCTCGAGGCGCTCGTTGACCGGGCGGTCGGCGTTGACGTTCACGCGCGTCACTTGGCTCCCATCGTCTGTGAGCCCGTGCTCGCGGGCGCCTGTGAGCTGTCGCCGACGGCGCGCTTCTCGACGACGCTCGCGTAGACGGCGCCGATCACGGCGACGGCCGCGCCGACGTAGCTGGCGGCGAGTGTGTGCCGTTCGAGCAGGTTGGTCACCGCCGGGGTGGCGATCGCGGTCGAGTACGCGACGGCGATCGCGCCGGCGGCGATCACGATGACACGGCGCAGGTGTTTCATCGCCGACCCACCAACTTCTTGAGCTCCTTGACGACCTTGGCGCCGAAGAAGTAGCCGGCCGCGAACATCACGAGGTCGCGCAGATACTTGGTCTTGAACTTCACCGTGTCACCTCCCTGAGGCGGTCGAGCAGTTCCGACGCGCGGATGCGCACGTCGCTAGTCGGGTCCTGCAAGGCCTGGCCGAGCCGGACGCCGAGCCACGTCGCGGCGCCGAGGATCACGCCTTCGACGATTTGCTTCGCGAACCGCATCGGGTTAGCCGCCGTGGTGGTTGCGCGACCAGCCGCGAAGGATCCACATCGCCGCGAGCTCGAGCCCGAGCAACACCCAGAGATAGAAGACGTCCTCATGCTCGGGGCCGAGCTGGCGCTTGCCCTTGCCGCGGCCGCGCCCACCGGCCTTCACCCGTGCCCCAGAGCCGGGGGTGCTCTGCGTGTTGACGGGGGCGGTGGTGCCGCCGCGGCTGAGGATCGAGCGGGTCACGTCTACGTGCCCTCGAGGTGCGGAGGCAGATCGCCGGCGACGGCGAGCTCGTCGTAGATGATCTCGAGCGTGCCGGGGATGTTGGCGCCAAGGTCGGTGCCGTTGAGCTCGCACTGCAGGAGCGACTGCTCAACCGTCTGCAGCCAGTACTCGCCGATCATCCGGCCCGGGTCGCGGAAGCGCGGGATCACATAGACGCCGGCCTCACGAGTCTGCGTCGCGTTCGCGAGCTGCTCGTAGAACCACTGCATCTCCTCGACGATCTGCGAGGGGTTCATCTTCCACTCACGCCGGTTGTCGAGGCGGAAGTCGATCGGGCCGGTGTTCGCGTCGGTCAGGTTGACGCGCGCGCCGAGCGAGTTGCGCACGATCCAGACGATGCCGCGAATCTCGTTCCCCATCAGCGTGTGACGGATCACGTTCGCGCCACCGTTCAGCGCCGGCACTTCGTGCATCACGAAGCGCGACGCGATCAGCCCGTCCGGGGACTGTTGGATCGGGACTTCCATCAGGTCGTGCGCGTCGGGCTGCGCCCACGCCGAGAAGTACGCCTTCACCGTCACAGTCGGCGTCGTCGTCGGCGCGGTCGAGAAGACCGCCGTCGACGGCGCGATCGTGAAGCGGACGCGGTACTGCGCGCGCGCATCCGTGTTCGCGAGCACGCATAGCGTGTCGCGCAGCTCGATCGAAAGCCGAAGGGTGAAGGCCGGGTTGACGGTGTTCGAGAAGTCCGAGCGCTTCGACGGATCGCCCTCCCACGGATGCAGGTACTTCTGCTTGATGAACGCCGCGAAGCCGTTCATCGGGTAAAGGATCGGGCCGCCCGAGATGTCTTCGATCGAAATCGACGAGAACAGCGACCAGGGCGCGTCGGCCGCCAGGACGCCGGCGCCGATCACGCCCGAAGCGGAGGTGATCTGCAGAACGACGCCGCGGAGGAAACCTCCCGGCGTGATGTTCGCAACCGTCTCGTGGCCATTGGCGTCGAGCTGCTGCACTGTCGTCGAGAACGGCGCCTCGCGATAGAGGTTCGAGCCGACGATGAAGGGGACCAGCCCGCCCTGCGGAGCCTGCGTGCCGTCAGTTGAGCCGTGCTCGGCCGTCGCTGCCGCGGTGGGCTGGTTGTGGATTCCGGGGATGCGCGGGAACACGTGAGCTCCTTAAGGCGGGGGTCAGTACTGGAGGAAGCCGGCGCGCGCCAGGCCGCGGATCCACCGCGACCTCGACGTCACACCGTGAGCGCAGCCGAGCCGCCAGACCGTCCCGACGAACAACACGCCGAGGAAGGAAGAGACCATGTGAGTCGCGCTGGCGAAGTGCGTGTGCTGCATCGCCACGCACCATCACGACGACGCCGCTGCGCGACTAGTGACAGGACCTAGCCAAAAACGACATTGGCTAGGTCCTGTGAATCTCTAACTCGAACGCGCGCGGTTGTTGGTAGAGCAGAGCGCGTATCGCGTTGCCCGCGCGAAACAGTGCGATGACCTGCTCGTCGCTCAACGGTGCGTGTTCGACTCCGCCCTCGTCGGCCGCGATCTCCATCAGTGCGAGGACGTCGCCGGCGTCACCGGGTGGGAGACACCTCGCCACCTGGCCCTGTAGAAAGGCGAACCGGGAAGGGATCACCTCTTCGCTGTGAATTGTTCGCGTACGGCGTCGGGAATGCTCAGGTTCGGTGTCGCGACGCCGAGCAAGGTGCGAAAGCCGATGCGGATGACCGCGTTCGAGCTCAGCCCGTTCGCGAGCGCGATCGCTTCGGCCGCCGCCCACTCGGTCTTGTCGAGGTAGACGCTGCGGACGCGTTTGTTGTCGAGCCGGCCGTCGGCCATAGCTACTTGCGTTCGAGGCGAAGTCGTGCCGTCCTGGGGTGGCGGGTTGCGTACACGACGACGGCGGCGGCGAGCCGCGGGAGAAGGAACGGCCCGCGCGCCGCTTTGGTGAAGTCGTCGTGCAGCCACCATCGTTTCGCCAGCGGCTTCGGCCGCACAGCGGGATGACTGCGCTGCAACGTGGCGAGCCAACGCTCGAGCTCGGCGACGTCGCCGTTGAATACGTTCCAGTCCTGCTTGCCGCCGCCGTCTGAGAACTGCCACAGCTTCCACTTGAACGGCGGCGGCGTCCGACTCCACCAGGCCGCCCATGTCCAGTCTTCGCCGAGGTTACGGCGGATTACGTCGTTGTCGCCGTAGCGTCCGACCTTGTAGCCACGTTGGTGGCCGCGGCGGATGAACGCGCGCGCGATGTCGTCTCTCGGGAGCACGCCGTGCTCGTCGCGTTCGTGGTCGACGGCGACGAAGCCGCTGGGGTGCGAATAGCCGATCCATTGCTCGAAGTAGTCCCACTGGTCGGCGCCGTCGACGTCGGGCGAGAGGAAGTGGTAGAGGCCGGCGGCGACACCGTTCGCCTCGAGCAGGCCGATCTGCCAGCGCATTGCCGTGCTCGTGTAGTGCACGCCTTCGGTCGCTTTGACCATCGCGAAGTGGATCCCTTGCCGAATGACCGCCGAGACTTCGCCGCCGGTCTGCGCGCTCGAGAAGTCGGCGCCACGCGCGAGCGTCACGAGAGCTCGGCTGCCTTCGACTCGGGATGCGGCAACAGCGTGCCGTTGACGAGCGCGCGGATCAGCGTGTTGATCGGGCCGGCGACGATGTTCAGCTCGAGCGGCTCGAGGTTGACCGCGATCCCGCCCTGCATCTGGCCGTAGTTGCGCGTGAACGGGATCTGGAACGCGATGTTCGATGGTGCGCCGGCGACGAGCGAGCCCTCGTCGATCACGCGGCTCGCGACACGCAGCTGCCAGTACGCGCCGGCGCCCTGGAACGGCGTCGCCGGCGTGAAGCCGTCGGCCTCGACGTTCAACACGTGCGGGCGAAACTCCATCCCTGCCGGTACGACGTAGATCGGGATCAGCAGGTTGCCGTTGCCGTCGGTCTTGCCTGACTCTTCGGGCCGGATCAGCTCGCTGTCGGGGTTGCGCAGAGCGTGGCGAATCGCGCGTTGCGCGTCGTGCACGGTGAGCAGGTCGATCTCCTTGCCTCCGACGCGAACTCTCACTCGTCAACGACCTCGAGCTCGGGCACCTCGTCGTCGACGCCGGCGGCGGCGTCGACGACGGGCTCAGTTGATGTGCGCTCGCGCGTCGCGAGGAATCCGATCCCGACGACAGCGGCGAAGATCCCCGTCGCGCCGGCAACGATCACGAGCGCGCGACGCCAGCCGCTCACGCGGGCGGCGTGTCGGGCCACGGAGGGCTCGCGGGCGGCTCCACTGGCGGCGTCGGTGTCGCAGGCGGCTGCTCCGGCGCCGGCGGCGTCGCGGCCGGTTCGGGGACGGCGGCGAGCGCCGGTGCTTCAGCTGCGTCGCCAGCGGTCGCGCCGGCGAGCACCTGGGCCGTCGGGAGCGTTACCAGCGGCGGGTGCTGGTTGTCGCAGAACGTCTGCGTGTCGAACGTCTTGCCGCAACCCGGACACTTGAACGGGAGATCGTTGTCGTGCCCCACCAACGCGGTGCGCGACTGGTACTCGTCGGCCGTCTCGTTCGGCGGCGCCTCGATCGGGGCGGCCGGTGTCGCGATGGACGCGCCGGCGTCGATCGACTGCTGCAGTTCTTCGAGTGTCGCGAGCAGCGACCTCGCCTGGGTGATCGCATCGCCGATGACGGCCATTTAGCAAACCCTTTCTTTGACGTTTTCCACGACGCCCCTATTATCCGTTGCGTGGTGAATTCCGCAATCTGTTAATTCCTGTTAGGACCTAATTCGCGTTTGGAAAGGCGGTCGAAATTGGCTCGCAAAAAGTCGATTAGGGACAGGCTCGAAGATCTGCTCGACGAGCTCGACGACGACGAAGACGACGACGAGCCGCGCGCCCGTCGACGCTCACGCCGCGACGTCGACGACGACGTCGTCACGCTCCGCGGCCCCGCCGCCCGCAAGATCCTCGGCCTGCTCGAGGACGACAAAAAGCCCGCCGGCGACGGTGACGACGGCAAGGGCGACGACGGCAAGGGTGACGACGGCAAGAAGAAAGAGCCGAAGCCCGACGAGGTCCCCGACCGCGGCAAGGGCTACTTCAAGTCGTGAGAGAGATCAGCTGGAAGCCGGCCACGATCGCCGTCGCCGAGCGCGTCGACGGCCAGGCCTGCGCGCTCGTCATCCGCGACATCGGCGAAGAGACAACGATCCCGATGACGCGCAGCGACGCCCACCGCATCGGCGCTGAGCTCATCGCCGCGGCCGCGCTCACACAGTTCGAGCTCGAGGAGCTCGCCTCACTCGATGCCGCCTACGACGCACGCACCGATCACCTCCACGAACACGGCCGCGACTACCCCCACCGCGAGAGGTTCGGCTAGGTGTCGATCGACCTCGACGGCACCGAAGACGAAACCCCCGGCAAGGGGACGGCGAAGCGCGGGCCCGGTCGGCCGAAGAAGAGCGAGTCGACCGCCGACCTCGAGCGCGACATGAAGGACCAGCTCGAGGAGCTCGGCGAGTGGATCGGTAAGCGCGATCCGGAGTTTGCCGACACGTTCATGCAGGACATCGGCAGGCAAGCCGCCTTCCTCGCCGCGCGCGCGGCCAAGCACGAACGGCTCGCACGGTTCCTGCGCATCGTCTTCGCCAAAGACGGGCCGCTCGCCGCCCTGCGCGCCTTCGGGCGCACCGCGCGCGCCCTGATGGACAAGCTGCCGGCGCGCCGGCACGACGAGCCCGACGCCGACTTCTACGTCGACGACGACGGCAACACGCGCGACCGCGAAGGGAACGTTGTCGTCCCTCGGGTTTGAGCGCGTCCCCTGGCCCGAGCTGCGCGACGACTTCGCCCTCGAGCACGAGCTCGGCCAACACCTCTCCGTCGTCGGCCCAACCGGCTCCGGCAAGAGCGTGCTCCTGATCGAGCTCTGCAAGGCACGCGGACAACGCAAAGCGCGCGACGGCCACCCCACCCGCATGACCTACCTCGCCGCCAAACCGAAAGACCGCTCACTCGACAAGCTCGGCTGGCCGCGCATCCGCTCCTGGCCGCCCGGCTACGGCCAGTTCCAGGTGCTCGTCTGGCCGGCCTACGGCGAACCCGGAAGCGCGCCCGCACGCCAACGCCGCGTCTTCCGGCCCTTGCTCGATCAGATCTTCGTCGAGGGCGGCCAGATCGTCGTCGTCGACGAAGTCGCGCGCTTCGCCGAACCGCAACCGGAAGGGCTCGGGCTCAAGGCGATCATCAACGACTACGAAACCGAGTCGCGCGGCAACGACCTCTCCTTCTTCGGCGCAACGCAACGCCCGCGCATGGTCCCGCTCTCGTTTTGGTCGGAGCCGACCTGGCTCGCGATCTTCAAGCCCGAAGACGAGTACGACTTCAAGCGCATCCGCGAAATCGGCGGCCAACGCTCCGGCCTCGAGGAAGCAGTCCGTGGCCTCGACGATCACGAATTCGCGTTCATCCGCCGTCGTGGCGGCGGCCGCAAAGACATCTTGATTTCGAAGGTCGACCTGTGATCGCGAACCTCGAACGGCAACTCGAGATTCTCACGCAGGCCGTTCAGGTTAAGACGCGCTGGGACGGGCTCGTCGCGCACGCCGCGCCCGATGATCCGATCTACTCGACCACGCCGATCATGGTTCTTCCGAGCGACACGCACCCGTTGCTCCGTCTCTTGCTGCGCGCCGGCGGCTTCGCGTGAGGCTCTTTCGCCGCTCGCTCTTCTCGCCGACGCGCAAGCTCTCGCGTCGCCGGCGCGCGCTCAACCTCGCCCGCAACCTCTGGTTCCTGCGCGGCGAGCTCTGGTCGATTATCCGCAAGCGCGAACCGGACCGCCCCACCCCGGTCGCGTTGCGCTGCATCGTCTGCAAGCACGAGCTCACCAAACCGTGCCGGCCCGGCCGACCACGTCACCTCGTGCGCTGGCCCGACGACGACGCCCGCTTCAAACAAGGCCAACTCGTCGAGGTTCGCCGCCAGAAACCACGCGGCGGCCAATACGACAAAGACGACGACCTCCTCCCGATGTTGAAAGACGGAGAGCCGGTGATGCTGTGACGCGGCTCGTGCGCGCGCTCGGCCGAGCGCTTCTCTGGGTCGGCGTCGCGTTCGTCGCGCTCGGCATGGTCACCGCCGGCGTCGCCCTCTACCTGAGCTCTTGGCCCATCCGCCGCATGGCCACGCGCTCGAGCACAGGAGCCCGCGTCATCGCACTGCAAGAGCTCCTCGTCGCGCTCGCCGGCGCAGTCGCCGCGTTTCGTGCGTCGCCCCCCTAGATTGTCCGTCCGGTTGGAGGCATACTCTGTGCGCACCGTGACCGTGATCAAGCGCACAATCTCGCTCCCTCGCCGCTACGACCGCGTCCTGCAGGAGCTCGCAAAGACCCAATTCGACGGGAATCTCAGCGCGACGGTGCGCACGTTGCTCGACTCGCACCCTGTCACAAAGTCAGCACTTGAGTTGTCGCCAGTGGCAACGCGCCGCTCTCGATAACGACGTCTTGACATGTTATGGAAAGCTGGCGAATGAGTCACAGCTCCTCCATTCCGGACGGGCCCCGTAGGGCTAACCACCGGGGTCAGACCCCGCCGTCCCTCTCCACCGTCCGAACCACAGCTGTCGCAGAGCGTCGAGCGGTCGATCGGAACTCGCTCAACGATGCGCACGAAGCGGCCGCAGCGGCACGGTCAGGGTCTGACCCCGATTGGCCGCTTTGGGACATGTATGGCCGTTGAGACTCCGCAGCTTTCGTCACCGTTCGGCCCTGTCTCGGGGCCGACGCGGATATCCACAGGTTTCTCCCCAGGCGGCCGCAAAGACCGTGGAAATGTGGACAATTTGCTGTGCGCAAAATGCGCGCTTTTCGCGTCGGACAGGCCTTGTCTGGACCTCGCCGGCGGGTTAGGTTGTTCTTGCACCGAGCACGGAGCGCGAGCAGGTCGAAGCAGCTCGCGGGGGCAGTAGGCGGAAGCCGAAAGTTCCCGGGAGATGTGGACGAAAGCGCAACCGGCTCGGTGAATTTCTTTGGTCCCACACACCTTTGGGAGCGCAGGGCCTCTTTGAAGTGCAGAGCACGAAAGCCTATTTCGTGCTGCGCTCAGAGAAGTTTTCGCAAATTGCGCCCTTCGCTCTTCGAGGCCCCTTGCATGCCCCAGGGCGACGCTCTAAGTTCCCTCTTGCACCGAGCACGGAGCGCGAGTAGGTCGAAGCAGCTCCCGAGGGCCGTAGGCGGAAGCCGAAGGTTCACGGGGGATGTGGACAAAAGCGCAACCGGCTCGGTGAATTTTTTTTGGTCCAACGCCGACCTGCAGCCCGCGCTGCGCGCTCTCGCTAGGATCGCGCGCGATGCATCTCCGGCCCCCCTCGATCGCCCACGGCATCACGTCGTTCCTCTGGGCCCTCTTCTTCGGGCTCTTCATCTGGATCGGCGGACAGGCCGTCGGCTTCGGCGGCGCCGTGACCTTCATCGCCGGCTGCGTCAGCGGCTTCCTGATCTTTCTGTTGATCCGGGTCTACGGCGAAGACGAGCCGCGCCGGCCCGCGTGAGCGCCGCTCAGCGCGACGACCAGCAGCCGTGCCAGCTCG
>Ga0247666_1000197_pt1 | contig 21963 bp, 18 predicted proteins | sample CNK07_metaG_FD_183025 | JGI IMG/M metagenome (GOLD analysis project Ga0247666, IMG submission 183025) | Soil microbial communities from Purdue University Martell Research Forest, Indiana, United States - CNK07 | ecosystem: Environmental > Terrestrial > Soil > Temperate forest > Bulk soil...
TCGGAACGGCGGCGACCGCATCTCGCACCCCCCCGGCTGAAGCCGGGGGCTACGGATCTCACGTCCGCTTCGCGGACGTCCAATGCCCGTTCGCGTGCGAAACAAATCGCAGCAACACAAGAAGGGCTCTTTCGCTCTCGAACCGCACGCAAATCCTGCGCGAGAACCGTAGCCCCCGGCTTCAGCCGGGGGGTGACGACGCAGCCCACCCCCATTTGAGCCCGCTTTAGCGGGCGACTGAAGGCGGTATTGCGCACGACCAATGCCGAATCCCGCGCGAGGGGAACCGCGTCGTGCCGGGGGCCGAGCACGCGCCGCATCCTCACCACGCAATCCTCCCGTAATAAAATACCGCCACGACATGCACGATCGCGAACAGCAGCAGCAGGATCGTGAACGGGATGTGGATGTAGAGCCAGAACTCGAGGATGTTCTTATACCGCTGCTGGTAAATCAGCCGAATCAACAATTCCTTGCGCTGTCGTGAGGCAACAAGCAATTGGCGAAGGTCCTCCTGCTCATCCTTCTGCACGAGACCAAGCAGATTGGCCCAATCCGCCGTCTGCGCCTTTCCGCGGCGCATGCGCGCGATCAGCAATCGCCATCCTGCCAGCCATCCCGGCGCCGCCTCGCGAATGAGTTGATCGTAAATGCGCTGAAATGGCGCCGACTTCCCCGAGGCGATGCGCGCCATCTGCTTGCCCTGCTGATTGAGCTGATCCGAAATCTCCGCAACCGTCAGGTTCGATTCCACCTCAGTCAACAAACGCGGCACGGTCACATAGAGAATCGCGCCCAGTATCCCGCTCAGGACGACGATAGCGACCAGAATCAGCGTCGCTACGGCCACTTTGTCGTGAAAGCGGCCGCCGGTGTGAAAGACCAGGATGATCAACACGAGGATGCCGAGGTAGATATGCGATTGCATCCATTGCTCTACCGTGCCGAATGTTGAGCGATACCAGCGCTTGCGAATGCCGAAGAACGCCAGCAGGAAGCAGAGGAAAAAGCCCACAATCCCGTAAATCAACCCCATGCGCGAGCCGCCGTGCGGGTACTCGCGCTGCGCGTACCAGATGAACGAGGCCGTCGCCGCGATCAACAGGACGAAGAAGATGCGGCGCCAGAGAACGCCGGAACGGGCTATGGGCATGCGCGCCCGCCCCGACGGATCAGGGAGTAGGGAGTCGGGAGTTGGGAGTTGGAGAATGGCGTCCGATGCCGCCGGTCTACGACCCCCGACTCCCGACTCCCTACTCCCGAATCATTCAACATTGCACACTCACCTCTCCCCTCTCGTAATCACCAGCTCTTCGAGCGTCGACCGATACTCCTCCGGCGTCAGACGAATCGCTGCTCCTGTCGGGCAACTGCGCACGCAGGCCGGCCCGCCTTTGATCTCGCGGCAGAGGTCGCACTTTACGGCCACAGTCTGCTCGACCTCATTGTGAGATTCCTTGCCGAAGAGTGAGGCAACCCACGAAAAGATCGTCTTCTTCGGCTCCTTATGGATCATGAAGATGTTGCCGTAGGGACAATTGCGCTCGCAGTTGCCGCAGCCGATGCAATTGCTCTTGATGTACACCTCGCCACGGGGATCACGGACGATGGCGTCGGGGGGGCAGTCGAGCATGCACATCGGGTTCTCGCACTGCCAGCAGGAATTCGGCGCCAGAAGGTTGTAGAACTTAATGCCCGTCAATGACAGACGCGCTTGTCCGTCGCGATGAACGCCCTCGCATCCGGCGATGCAATTGCCGCAACGAATGCATTTGTGCTCGTCGATGATGAGCGTCTGCGTCCCCATCACCACTTCTTCGCGGATCAGATCGCCGAGGATGTTGCCGGAGCCGGGCGTGGCATCGGCGATGAGGCTGGAAATGCGGCGCTCTTCGAGCTTGCGCAACGGCGCCTCGCGCAATTCCGGATGTGCGCCGAGGAAATTGTTGAAGTCGCGTTTGGACAACTTGATCAGATCGGACGGAAAGATCGTCGTCACTGTGGCTGTGCGGTCGGCGTCCGAAAACAGCGCCGCTTCACCGAAGAAGTTGCCGGCCACGAGATACGAAAGGACAACCTCCTTATCCCCCGACTTCTTGGATATCTTCACCATTCCGTTGCGGATCAGATAGAAGGCGTCAGCCGGATCGTCCTCCTTGAAGACCACCGCGTCTTTGGCGAGATTATTGACGACAGCCAGTTCCACCAGCTCACCGAGCTGCGCCTCGGGGATGCCAGGAAAGAGATAGCCGCCGAACGCGCGGAGCAGGAAGGCCTGATCGACGAGCGCTTTCGCGCGCGGCGCGGCGCCGAGGAGTTTGAGGATCGCTTTGCGCGGAATCTCGATGATTCGCGTCGGCCCGATCGCGCGCGCCGTGGCGGTGCGGCGGCGGCCGGAGATGAGACTCATTTCGCCGAAGAAGTTTCCCGCCGTCAGTTCGACGATCTTGACCTCAGTATTGGACTTTTCCGGCTTCTTCCAGAGCTCGACGCGTCCATCAGCGATGATGAGGAAGTCGTTCGTATAGTCGTTCTGGCGAATGATGATCTCGCCATTCGCATATTCCCGAACCCGCGCCGAGAGGAACGTTTCGCGCAGTTGCTGCTCGTCCGCGGCGGCCAGCAACGGAATGCGTTTCCGCAGGAAAGCGATGCGCTCGCGCACCGTCCCTTCCCAGAACGGCAACCGCTCCTTGAGCACCGCTTCGTCGGCCGGCTCGACCTCGCGCCCCATCAGATGCTCGACGACTTCGTAGCCCTGATTCATCCCGAGCTTGATGAGATCGCGTCCGCTTGCCGCGCCGATCAGAAACAGTCCCGGCACGCTCGACTCGTGGACCTGGCTGAGGATCGGCCGCGAGTCCTTTCCCTGTCCGCTGTAGGTGATGCCGATCGATTCGAAGAACTTGCGTGGCGCGTCGGCGCCGAGCTTGAGGAAGATCAGCTCCGCCGCGACCCGCGTCACGTCACCGCGCACCGTCAGGTCGGCATAACCCGGATAGACCTGCTTCACGCTGGCGTTGAAGTAGATCGTCATCTGTCCGGTGGCCTGCCGGCTCAGCACTTCTTTGATCAGGACGTCGTTGGCGCGCGTGATCTCGGCGCCGCGCACGATGAGACCGACGCGGTTCTCATCGGCGAGCGCGATGGCGATCTCCAACGCGGAGTCGCCGGCGCCGACGACGAGAAGATCCTGGTCGCGATGCTCGGCCGGATCGACGAGGCGGTAGCGCACGTGCGGCAGATCCTCGCCCGGCACGCCGAGCTTGCGCGGATTGCCCTGCGTTCCCATCGCCAGGATGACGTTGGCGGCATCGAATTCATCGCCTTTCGCCGTCTTGACCTTGAACCGCGATCCCTCCTTCTTCACCGAGCGCACTTCTGCATTGAAGAGAACGCTGAGCTTCTTCTCGCTCACGTGTCCGCCCCACGCCGCCAGAATCGATTCGCGCGAGCCCGCCTTGAACGGCACTTCTCCTCGGGCCGGAATTAGCATCGGCTCAGCCATGACGTACTTGCGCGCCTGGTAGGCGTCGATCGTGTCGGCCAGATGGTCGGTGCGCTCGAGCAGCGCGTAGGAAAGTCCGTTGGTCTGTGCGTGGGAGGCCGCCGCAAGCCCCGCGGGTCCGGAGCCGACGATGATCAGGTCGAGGGTCTGCATGACGTTATGGTTGTCTCACTCAATCTTGAAACCGTTTCACGCGGAGCCGCGGAGAAAACCTGAGTACCAAGCAACCCATATGCCTCAGGATCAGGCAAACCGGCCGAGACCCTTCACTTCATCATCTCTCTCTCCGTCGACTGCTTCTTCTGCACATCGGAGGCGAGGTTGAACGTCAGAATGATCTTGCCGAGGCGGAGGAGATCGCCTTCGGCGAGGAGGCGCTTCTCCGACAGCTTCTCGCTGTTGACGTAGGTGCCGTTGCGGCTGCCGAGGTCTTCGATCGTGAAGCCATCCGCGCCGCGGATGATCTGAGCGTGCTTCGCGGAAACGCTCGGATCGCGCAACGCGATGGAGTTCACCGCGGTGCGTCCGATCGTGGAGGTCTCCTCCAGCAGCGGATGCATGACTCCGTCATCGGCCGTGAGCGTGGCCACGAACGGCCGCTCGGTGGATTGGCTTGTCATGCCGCCACTCATGTCTGCCGGCGCGGCCGACAGTGGCTCGATCAACGTTGGCGGCTGCTCGTCGGCTTCTGGAGATGCAGGCGGCGAAGGTGCGGAAGGCGCGGCTGGGGGTGGCGTGCGCGAGGAAAGCGTCGCCATCTCTTCCGCTGAGGGAGCCGGCTCCGGCGCTGCAATCGGTGAGACCACCGCTGTCGCAAAAACCGGCGGAGCAACCTTCGGCGATGCGGCATCGCGCGAGGTTGCGTCAGGATCTCCAAACGGCTCGATGAGTCCCGTCAAATGAAGACGCTTCACGGTTGGATAAAGATCGACCGCCGCGCGGCCGCTATCGCTCTTCAATTGCGCGAGCGACTTGCCGGACCCGATCTGGAAAAGGAGTTGGAACTCCTCGGGGGTAAGACTGATCTCGCCCGGCGGCCGGTTGACGACGCGGAACTTGACGCTGTCATCCGGATAGAGATCGGCGAGCCGCCTTGCTTCCGCGAGACGCATCTCGGCCTCGGCGATCAGCGCTTCGATGTCCGCTGCGACCGGCGCCGCTCCCTCGGCAATCACGACATCGTCGAGAAAGGTGAAGGTGCCATCGCTCCATTGGAGGAGCTTCGCCACCGCGTCTGCGGGATCCGACGCGCCGGCCGACTCGGTCCCGACGACCTGCCCGCCGCGCAGCGCGATCCGCACCCGCTCACCGTCCGACTCTCCATCGAACGTGCCTTCCTGCGCACTCCGGGCAACGAAGGCGAGCAGGTCACGCACACCGAAATGTTGAAGACTGCCCTGCAGCACGATGCGCATCAGCAAATTCTAGCAGTGAAGGCGCGGCGACCAAGTTCGTGGCACTTGGTAATACTTCACGCAAGCAAGAACGGCGATGGACTTCAACCTCCGTTTGACAGCCCTCGGGCGAGGACGCCCGAGGGCCCGCGGTCGAGACGACCGCACTCCTACTTCTTCGCTCTTAACCGGATATCGGCGTCAAGGCGATGGCGTCCCTCGGGCCAGGTTTTCAGAAACGCGCGCCACATTGCGGCGGTGTCGAGGGACGAGGCCAGCTCGAAGTCGACTGCTTCCTGGCGGCAACGCTTGGCTTCCTCCGTTCGCGGCGAGCTGGGATGCTCATCGATGAACTTCGTCAATGCCGCCGCAGTTCCTGTCTCCCACGCCTTCTGAAAGTCGCGCTCTTCTTCGATCTGGCGCTCCGGCGAACGGGCCACGCGCCCGAGCGCTTCCCGCGCCGCATCCCCCACGACCGAGCCGGGCGGATGCGCCTCGGCCAGCCGTTGCAGTGCATCCCGATCGCCTTCGGCTTCCCTTGCCCGCACGCCCGCAATCAACTCGAGCTCGAAGAGCCGAGCCTTCGCTTCCGTCGTATCCGACCCCTCGGGGACCTTGCCAAGGAAGTCACGGTATGCGGCGATGGTGTCGATCGCCTTTGTCTTCCGCCATTCCACTGCCGAGTTGAAGGTCTTCATCGGCCCGCGCCGGAGACGCGCAATCGCTTCGCGCGTGAGCGTGCCGGCCGGCGCGGAGAGGAACGGCTGCAGCGCTGCCGACATCTCGCGCGCGTCGGCGAAGCGGCGGCGACGATCCTTCTCCAGTGCGCGCAGCACAACGGCTTCCAGCGACGCCGACCAATCACCGTCCGGCTTCGCGTCTCGGAAACGGCGCGGCTGCTGCGTGAGGTGTTTCATGATGTAGCCCTGCGGCGTCTCGCTGGCGAAGGGAGGCACGCCGAGGAGCATCTCGTACAACACGACGCCGAGCGCGTAGAGATCGGCGCGGCCGTCGAGCTGCTCGCCATCCTCGATGCTCCCGAGTTGCTCCGGCGACATGTACTTCGGATTGCCGATGAGCATTCCCGCCTGCGTCGCCATCTCGCCCGAAGGCGTGTTCACGTCTTTTGCGATGCCGAGGTCGATGATCTTGGCGATGAAGGAACCGTCTTCGTCGTACGAGAGCATCACGTTGTCGGACGAGATATCGCGATGCAGCAGGCCGCGGCGGTGGATGTGATCAAGCCCCGCCAGAACCTGCACCGCGACATCCGCCGCCAGCGGCAAGGGGAACGGACCGTTCGATCGCCCCCACTGCCGCACGGTCGTGCCATCGATGAACTCCGTCACCATGTAGCTGCCGCCGTCGCCGATGAAGAAGTCGTGGACGACGGCGATGTTGGGATGGTGAATCTGTGTGGCCAGACGGGCCTCGCGCAGGAATCGCGCGCGGTAGCCTTCGTCCGCAAGCATCGCTTCCTTCATCACCTTGATGCAGCGGAAGACATTGAGATGGACGTGCTGCGCTTTGAAGACGTCACCCATCCCACCGCCGCCGAGGCGGGTCAGAATCTCGTACTTGCCATCGAGCACCTTGCCGGGCCCGAGCCCGGAAATGCCGAGCGAGTCACCGCTGGCCATGGCTTCTCTTGCCCCTCGGTGATCAGAATACCGTGAAAGGAAGGCGGGCGGAAAAACCGAGAAACGGTTTCACGCGGAGGCGCGGAGCTGCGGAGAAAACCCTCCGTGTCCTCCGCGTCTCCGCGTGACAATGCTTTTCGATCCACGCGCGTGCCTCACGCGTAGCGCCTCGACGCGGGCGCCTCTCCGGTGTAACCTCCCCATTACATCCCTACAAATCTAAATCCTGCGCGGCTGACTGCGGCGACGGAAAGGCGGCTTTCGGTCCGTCTACGACGTTGCAGAGAAAGCGGCAGGGACGAAGGAGAACGCGATGTCAGTCGCGCCACACCACTGTCCCGAAGCAGAGGTTCTCGAGGCGTTCAGGAGCCGAGCCCTGGCCGGCCCGAAGAGGATGGAAGTCATGCAACACCTGGTCGCGTGCCACACGTGCGAAACCGTGGCCCTCGGGAAACGTTCTCGGGCACGCCACCGAACGTCCCTCCGCCGCCAGGTGCAGGTCATCGCAATTGTGCTTGTTGCTGCAGCAGCGGGCGTGTTGGTCGCCACGCAGTTCGGACAGCAAGCGGTTTCAAACCTGGCCTCGCGGTTTGCGGCGCCTGCACAACGTCCCCTGCGGCGATTTGAGGGAAGGGTCTCGGGCGGTTTCGCATGGACGCCACTTCAGTCCTTCACGTCGTCGCATCCGCATCCTGCAACGAACGCCTCTGCAAACGTGATGTCGGGGATGATTCTCCGCGGCTTTCGAGGGAACAATGCCAGCTCAGACGGGCATGACCTGGTTGCTTATCTGGTCACTCAGAGCCCGCGGCAGGCAATCGGAATCCTCGAGCCATCCGCCGAACAGAAACACGATGCTGCTACATGGAACGATCTGGCAGCGGCATACATCGCCAGGGCTCAACAAGCCGATTTACCGGAACTCCTTGCTGATGCCGTCGCCGCCGCTGACGCCGCACTCGATATCGACAAAGACTATCCCGAGGCGCTCTTCAATCGGGCAGTCGCGCTGGAGCGCCTTGGCCTTCGCGACGCAGCGCGCGAAGCATGGAAGAACTATCTACGCCATGCTTTGAACGACGGATGGTCGGGCGAAGCGAAAGAACATCTCGCGGCTCTTTCCACCCCGCTGGCCAGCTTCGATGAGTCACTTCCCCATGCCTCGGAGCTCATCGCCGGCGGCGACACGACTGGCGCGGCGCGTCTCGTAGGAACGTTTCCGGGAGAGTCGAGAGCGTACGCTCAAGAGACTGCGCTGACGGCCTGGGCTACGAACCTGCAAAAAGACCCGGGCGCCGCAAGCCGGTACCTCGCCATTGCCCGCGCCATCGGCAACGAGCTCGCCACGCGCGGAGATACGCTCGTTCGCGATCAGGTGATTGCGATCGATCGACTGAATGCTGAGGAGTTACTCGCTTTCGCCTCAGCTCAAGCCTCGCTCGGGGAGGGGCGCCAGCTCGTGAAGGAGCAGCCGACGCCGGCGTTGCCACTGCTTCACGACGCGGAGGAACTCTTCAATGCCCTTCACGCTCCCATGGCCCTGTACGCCCGTCTTCAAACCGCGGTGGCTTTGCATGGCGACAACCGCATCGACGAAGGGCGCCGCGTTGTCGAACAACTACTGCCGGAGATTCCGCAAGGCTACCAGACCCTTCGAGCCGAAGTCTTATGGCAGCTCGCATTATCCGCGGGCGCGGAATCACAGTGGGGAATCGCGATTCGCGCACTCGAGCAGAGCATCGCGATCTTCGAATCCGTCGGTGAGAATCGAAATGCGGCAATTGTCCGCTCCATCCTCAGTGAGACCTACACCCTGATCGGCGATTCCGGAAAAGCGTGGACATTGAAGATCGCCCCTCTGCGAGAGCTCGGACGAACCACTACGGTGCGGACGCAGGTGGCGACGTCCGCCATCAGTGTCGATGCGGCTTCGCATCAGCGCTGGAGATTAGCGTTGTCGTTTCTCAACGTTGAGGTGGCGATGGCGGCGCAGCTCGCAAATCCGGATGCGCACGCCGAGGCGCTGTTACGGCGCGCCATTGCTCATCATTCGCTGGGGCAGCATGTGGATGCGGTTCACGACCTTGCGGAAGCCGACGGCGTCATCGCTGGGATGAAGGATCCCGCACTGCAAAGGCGCTGGCGCGCCGACCGGCTCGCCGTGAGCGCCGTCATCGCTGCTACCCCACGGGAAGCGATCGCCGCTCTTACGACAGCGATCGACTTTCATCAGGGAAAAGGCAGACGGATGCACCTCCCAACGTTTTATCTGCGCCGCGGCCGCGCATTGCGTGAGGTTGGCGACGAAGTTCGCGCGCAACGTGATTTCCAGGCGGGAATCGCGGAGTTGGAGGGAAGCCGGAAATCGCTGCCTGACGTCGCCACACGCCTGGGGATTTTCGACGCCTCCGAAGATCTCTTTGCCGAGGCGATCAACGGCGCGCTTGGCCGCGGAGATACCGCAGGCGCATTTGCGTACGCAGAGGAAGCGCGCGCACGCGCCCTGCTCGACGCCATGGGCCGTCATGCAGCTCCTTCTTCGCCTCCCGGCTCGATCGCTCTGGTGGAGTACGTGGATCTTTCGTCGCGGCTCCTCATATTTGTGGTCGATCACAATGGCATTCACGTCGCGGAAGGTGGCACGACACCGGATCGGATCGCCGTGCAGGTGGCGAGTTTCCGGAAAGCTGCCGGCGACGGGCAACTGGGCAGAGCGGATCTTCTTTCGCACTCGTTGTACAGCAGCACGATAGGCCCCATTGCCGCCTGGTTGCCGGAGCAAACAAAGATCGTCTTCGTCCCGAGCCGGTCGCTGCTATCGCTGCCGTTCGCTGCACTTCGAAACGAGAAAGGCAGCTACCTCATTGAAGATCACGCGATAGTCATGGCTCCCAGCGCCGCCGTCTTCATGCGCGCTGCCTCCTCGGCGACGCCGGCGACAGCTCCGGAAAACGCCCTCCTTGTCGCAGCGCCCGACGTCGCCGGATTCGAACCGCTGGAGGGAGCAATCGGGGAGGTACGCACAATCGCGCGTCTGTACCCTCATCCGACTTCACTCATCGGGGACGACGCCACTCCTTCCGCCTTCCTGCAGGATGCCGGCAACGCGGACGTTATCCAGGTCAGCTCCCATGGAGACGCAGCAGACAGCGGCTCCCGTTCTACGGCACTGATCCTCTCGGGCAGGACCGGCGAATTGACTCCGAAGCAGGTCGAGACGCTGCGATTGACGCATACCTCAGTAGTGGTCCTTGCTGCCTGTGATACCGCGCGAGGGGAGACGCGCTGGACTGAGGGCAGCCTCAGTATGGCGCGCGCGTTCCTTGCCGCCGGGGTGCCCAGCGTCGTAGCCACGTTGTGGCGAATCCCGGACTCGGGCGCCGCCAGTTTCTTTCCCCGAATTCATCGCTATCTGTCGGCCGGCGCTGCGCCCGCGGACGCGGTCCGCAGTGCCCAAATCGACTCCATCCGTCAATCCAAAGTCCCGTTGTCTACATGGGCGTCCGTGCAGGTGATTGGACGCTGACCAACATCAACAGAAGGAGACGTTATGCCTTACACCATTCACTTCATGGGGCTGGCCTGCTTCGTCAAGCAGGATGACGGCAATTACCTCGTAGCAATGCCGGACGGCCGCAACGCGAAATCTCCCGGCACGAACACACCTATTGAACCGCACTCGCCGGTGCTGGTCATTCAAGCGTCCGACATTCTGAACACATCAGAGTGGCCAGGTGTTCGATTCACGAACAATCTCGCGTTCTTCGACATCGCAGATTGCGCCCTCAACTTCCAGCATGCGAACGCACCGGGACCCATGGATGCCACGCAGTTCGCCCAAACCATGTACAGCTGGCCGGATATCGACCAGACCTTTACGATTGGTAATACGGGCGATCCGTCAAACGTCATCGCCTCGGCTGCTATCCGCAAAGGGACGCTTCGTGCCTACCGGATCCCAGGAGGCCAGGCACTGATCGGTCAGGTCGACGTGCCGATTCCCCAGACCAGCGACTCGTTTCAAATGACGGCGACGCCTCTTTATCAAAGCAATGCGGCGTGCGCTGGCGATCATTCTTCCAGCAGCGCACCGTCAGTTCCACATCAAGTCACTTTGAAGAACGACGCCGAGATCGTCGTCGCCAACATCTCTTCGAAGTTCCTGGAGCAGATCGAGATGACACTCATCGAGACCGACGACTCCAATCATTTCTTTATTTACTACGTTCTCGACACCAGCAATGAGGCACCCAATAAGAAATTGCCAGCAGCGAAGCCGGAGGTGCTGGAGTCGACCTCGCGGCACCCTTTCATCACACACAAGAAGCAGCGCGGCATGAATGTCGCCTGCTCTCCAACCCACTACCCCGGGTCATAACCGGAATGAGGTGCACTATGACAAGCACGAAACGCGACGCTATGAGATGTTCTCCACCGCCTACTCCACCACCTGCTCCTCCGAAAGGCAGGACTCCAATTGAACACGCGAAAGACAACGTTCAACCTGGCGCCCAGAAGGGTATGTCGCTCCATATCGGCGTCAACGGACTCGACCCCGTTCATTTCCCGGGCTTGCTCAGTTCTCTCCAGGGATGTGAGAACGACGCCAGGACGATGGCCCAGATCGCGAAGGCCGGGGGATTCAGCGTCACCGAACCGCTTCTCGGTCAGGCGGCAACATCAGCGGCGGTCGTCAACGGAATCTCGACTGCAGCAGCCCAACTCAACGACGGAGATACATTCCTGATCACGTTTGCCGGACATGGAGGCTTCGTCCGCAACCCGCGGACACCTGAGGAAGGCGGCAGCGACCAGACTTGGGTTCTCTACGACCGGCAGATGCTCGACGACGAGCTTTATCAGCTCTGGACCATCTTCAAGCCGGGGGTGCGGGTGGTCGTAGTCAGCGACAGTTGCTACAGCGGCTCGGTCGCCGCATTCCAGTCGAATCAACTTCCGGCTGTAGTTCGTCAGAGGCTCGCCGATGTAAACGCGTTGCCGCCAACACGAGGACGAGCGCTTCCCGAGGAGGTGGTCAAATCCACCGCAGAAATTAATCAGTCGCTCTACGCCGGCATCAAGGCACGTACCGAGTCGGCACGAACCGTTTCTGTCGCCGCGAGCGTGCTCCTTCTTGCCGCCTGCCAGGATTGGGAGGAAGCGGATGACGGAGGAACGAACGGCCTGTTTACGAGCAAGATCGCGGAGGTGTGGAACGGCGGGAAGTTCGCAGGCAGTTACGAGGCTCTGTGGGAACGCGTCCACATGCTTGTCACGCGCGTGAATCCAGACCAGCATCCACAGTGGTTTCCCGTCGGCGTGCCGAACGGCGCGTTCTGGCACTCGACAGCATTCAAGGTCTGAGTTGCGTCGCACGTGGAGGGCCGGCCGAGCGCCGGCCCTCTGGTCATTTGCTCTACGCCACCTTCTGCGCGATGACCACCCAACGCAGCGGAGTTCCCGGCCTTACCGCGTCGAAAGGGTAGCAGGTGATGAGCGTGAGGCGCGTGCGGGCGTCCTGGCGGAGGACTGACGTGTCGTTCTTGCGGACGACGCGGGTGGCCTGGACGCGGTAGCGAACGATGCGGCCGTCGGGGCGCTGGAGCGTGACGATGTCGCCGGGGCCGAGGTAGCGGAGGGGGGCGAAGTGCGTGTCGCGGTGCGCGGTGATGACGCAGTTGCCGATGTCGCCAGGCATCGCGGTGCCGTCGAGGTGTCCCGGACCGAAGGCCATCGTCCGCCCGCTCGCGCCGTCGAGGACGATCACCGCCGCGCCGTCGCGCTCGATCGTCAGCCGTGCGATGGCGTGCGTGTCCGCCCACGGCCAAGGCTTGAGTTGCTCTCCCGCCAGCGCGCTGCGCCACGAGATTTCCAGGAGCAGTTGCGCCAGCCGCGCTTTCGCGTAGATCCAGAGCCCCTCCCCGCCGACCGCCATGCCGGCGAGAAGGACGCATACGAGAAGGGTGCGGATGAGGGTGCGGAGTTTCGTGGACATGGGTTCCTCGGGGGGTGGGGGGTTGGGTGGGGGGTGTGGGAGAGAGATTGGAGCGGGGTGGAGGGCGGAGTGTCGATCTACCACTCCCCACTCCCCACCCCCCACTCCCTATCTCATCAACCTCAGAGCAATACCCGCCACCACCACTAACGCCATCCCGATCATCAGCATCAGCGCTGCAGGGGTCGCCGTCTGCGGCAGCGTGCCTTGCTGCGGATCCGTCACCGTGTTGTCGACCGGGATCAGTTCGGGCTTGCACGATGGGTTCAGTCCCTGCGGCGTCTGGTCGATGGCGACGAGGCTCGTGTATTGCGACACGAGGTGGTTTTGCAGCGCGACTGCGATCACCGCTGCTTCGATACCCTTCGGATCGCTGCCATCGGTGAGATGGTCCATCAGCGACTCGATCTTTTCGCGGCCCCACAGTCTCGCGATTCCTTCCGGCTCGCCCGGTGCGGGAAGCGTCAACTCCTTCGTCCAAACGTCATTGCCGATGTGGCCACGAAGCGTGAATTTGGTGCCCGGATCATGCACGCGCAACGTAACGACGAGCGGCTCGCCGCGATACAGATCCGGCACGCGCTCCGGCCACGCCTCGGCCGTTGTATCGCTGCTGAGAATCTCGATCGACGTCATCACCGGCGCGTCGAGCTTCGCGAACAGCTCCGACATCCTCTCCTGCACCTGTTGCACGTCGCCGATGTAGGTGAACGTGCCACGGCCGAAGCGCGCCGCGTTGCGCATGAAGTGCGAATTCGGCGCGGCACCGATGCCGACGGTGAAGAGACGGCTCTCGCCGAGGCGGCTGTGGATGAAGGAGAAGAGCTCCTGCTCGTTGCTGACCTGGCCGTCGGTCATGAAGATCACCTGACGCACGGTTCCCGACGGCGTATTCGTCTTCTCCGGAAGCGCAATGCGCAACGCGCTCATCATCTCGGTCCCGCCGTCCGCGGTAATCGTTCCGACGAACTGTTTGGCCGCGGCGATCGAAGGTCCGTCGGCCGCGCTGCTCTCCTTGAACAGCGGACGAGCCTCGGAATCGAAGTCGATGATGTTGAACTTGTCGCTCGGCTTCAGATCGTCGAGGGCGAGCAGCAGCGCCGCTTTGGCCTGCTCCATCGAAGCGCCTTCCATCGAGCCGGAGCTGTCGATGATGAAGATCGTCTCGCGCGGCAGACGAACTGTCGATGATGACGGCGGCGTAACCATGACCAGCGCGTACGTCTCCTCGCCGAGCTTTTCGGTGAGGATCGACGCCTCGGGATTCGCGCCGAGGTCGGGCTGCCATGCCAGCTCGAAATCGTGGTCGGCGCTGAGCGCGTTCGACTCGGCGATCACGCGGTAGTGCCGGTTACCGAGTGTTTCCGATCGCACCTGCTGCACGCTGTGGATGTTGCGGATCGAGTAGCCCGGCTGCAGGTCGACCGAGAGCGTCACGTTGCTGCCAACGATGCTGCTAGGCGTCGCCGGGAGCTTCGCCATCACGGCCGTCGCGAACGCTTTCGCAGGCGTATAGCGCGGCGCGACGACCATCGGGAAGCGCAGGCGGAACTCGCCGTTCTCGAACTGCGCCGTCTCCTGGTACGCGATCTCGATCGTCACATCCTCGGCTGGCATCACGCCGGAGACCGACGTCGTGAAAACGTTCGGCCGCTGCTGCTCCACGAGCGCGGCCTTGCGTCCTTCACTCTTCGCCTGCTCGTAATCCTTGCGGGCCTGCTCGCGCTCGCGGATCTCGCCGACGATCGCGCGGGAGCCGATCGTCATCTTCAACGTATCGACCGCGCTCATCTCCGGCAGCGGGTAGACGTACAGCCCTTCGACGCATTGCCCGCTCACGTTGTGGAAGGTCTGTTTGACCGTCGTGCGTACGATCGGACCGGCGACGCTGATGCTGACTTCCGACTTCACGGCGGTCGAAAGCGCATAGACGCCCGGCTTCGACGTCTTGATGAGAAGCGCCGCCCGGTCGTTTTGATCCAGCGTAGTCAGCTCCTGCGCCTGCGCCACAAACGGCAGCGCGAAGAGCAGGCAAAGCAGCATCACGATCCATCGCTCCAGCGAGTAGTCGCGCGGCTTGTATTCGGTTGTTTTGGTGTCGTTAGTCTCCATCGTCGTCTCCTTGATTCTTCGATGCCATCAATAGAGGTCCGCAATGTGACGCGGCATCTGCGCAATCGAGGAGAAGCGGCGGCAGGAATGTGGCGGGATTGTGGCGGCGGCCCGTTCGTGGCGATGACAGCGGATAATCGCCGTGTGAATCCGATCATCGTCGTCGACGACGAAGAGACCATCCGCGAGACGGTGGCGTTCGCGCTGCGCCGCGAAGGGCACGACGTCGTCACGTTTGCTGACGGCTTGGCGGCGTGGGAAATCGTCAAAGACCGGCTGCCGTCGCTGGCCATCCTCGACATCACCATGCCTCGGATGGACGGACTCGAGCTCTGCCGCCGCCTGCGTGCCCGCAGCGACACGCTCCCGATCATCTTCCTCACGTCGCGCGATGAGGAGCTCGACCGCGTCCTCGGCCTTGAGCTCGGCGCCGACGACTACCTCTGCAAACCGTTCTCGATGCGCGAGCTCGCGGCGCGGGTCAAAGTCCTCTTCCGCCGCCTCTCATTCATCCAGAACCCCGCGTCGCAACAACAGGAAGCGCCGCTGCAAGTCGGTCCGCTCGCACTTGATCTGCAACGCTATCTCGCCACCTGGAACGGCAAGCGCGTCGAGCTCACCGTCACCGAGTTCATGATGCTGCACGCCCTCGTCCGCCATCCCGGCCACGTGAAATCGCGCAAGCAACTCACAAAAGAGGGCTACCCGAACGACACCTACGTCAGCGACCGCACCATCGACACGCACATCAAGCGGCTGCGCCGCAAGTTCGAAGAAGCCGACCCGTCGTTCGCCGCGATCGAGACCGTCTACGGAGTGGGATATCGGTGGGTGGTATGAAGCTGGTCAATGGGAAAAACATGAACCACAGAGACACAGAGGACACAGAGGTAAAGACTTTCTCTGTGCCCTCTGTGTCTCTGTGGTGAAAACGTTTGTCACCGCGCAAATGACCCCTCCCCGCTTCCGACGCTTCTTCTCCCGCATCGCCTTCCGCGTGATGGCGTTCAACCTCCTGCTCGTTTTCCTCCCCGTCGCCGGCATCCTCTACCTCGGCACGTACGAACAACGCCTCCTCGGATCGCAGCGGCGCGCCCTGCAGGAACAAGCTCGCCTTCTGGCCGCGGCCGTCGCCTCGGCGCCCGTGCCCGGCCTGGCCGCGCAGGACATCCTCCTCGCACGTCATCGCCTCCGCGGCGACGCCAACGATCCGACGCGGCTGCGCGTCATCTCGCCCATCGGCTACATCATCGCCGACTCGCACACGCTCTCCGGCCCGCCGCCTGCTCCGCGTCCCAGTCGCGCCAAACGCAACATCCTCTATCGCGCCGGCGCTGCGCTACTCCGGCCATTTCTCGGGACGCGATCGCTCGAGCAGCCGCTCGACGAAGGCGACTACTACGAGCGATCGACGCGGCTCTTCGGTCCCGAAGTCCGCAGTGCGTTGCGCGGCGAGCCCGGCGTCATCGAGCGCATTTCGCCCGACCGCCGCTCCGTCACTGTCTACGTCGCCGAACCGATCCGCGCCGGCGATGACGTCATCGGCGCGGCGCTGGCATCGCAGACTACCTTCCCCATCCTCCAGGACCTCTACACCGTTCGCCTCGGCATCCTTCGCATCTTCATCATCTCGGTGATCGTGGCCATCATCATCAGCTTCCTGATTGCGACCACCATCGTGCGTCCGTTGCGACGATTGCGGCTCGAAGCGGGAGCGATTCTCGACCGCCGCGGAAGACTGCGAGGCCGTTTCCGCGGCTCACGCAAACAGGATGAGATCGGCGATCTCTCCCGCGCGCTGGAGCGGCTCACGCGACGTCTCGACGAGCACGTCCGCTTCATCGAATCGTTCGCCGCTGACGTCTCGCACGAGTTCAAGAACCCGCTGGCCTCCATTCGCACGGCGACGGAAATGCTTGCCGAGGTCGATGAGCCGGACGAGCGAGGGCGGTTCTTGCGGATGGTCGAGCAGGAGATCGCGCGGATGGAATCGCTCCTCTCCGGAGTGCGCGAGATCACGCACATCGACGCGCAACTCACCGTCGAGCAACGAACGCGCGTCGACGTTCGCGCTCTGCTCGACCGGATCGTCGACGGCTTCCGCATGCGCGAACGCTCGAACGTCTCGATCGTCTTTGACGCGCCCGAGGAGCCGATGGAAGTCAGTGCATCCGAGGATCGGCTGATTCAGGTATTCGTCAACGTGCTCGAGAATGCGATCAGCTTCTCCCCGCCCGCCGGCATCGTCACCATCACCCTCGCCCGCCTCGGCCACGAAGTTCTGATCACGATCTCCGACCAGGGAGCAGGCATCCCCGAGGCGAACCTCACGCGCGTCTTCGACCGCTTCTTCACGCACCGCCCCGACCCAAATCGCCCCCGCGCCTCGCACACCGGCCTCGGCCTCTCGATCGTCAAAGCGATCGTCGACGGCTACGGCGGCTCGATCGCGCCAAGGAACAACGAGGCAGGCGGCGCCACGTTCGAGATCCGCCTGCCTGTCGCTTAACGGGGATGAGACCCGATCACCACAGAGACACAAAGGACACAAAGGTGGCCTTCTTTGTGTCCTTTGTGTCTCTGTGGTGATCGGTTTGGAAAACTAAACGTTCGGCGCGAAAACCGACAGACTCTCGAAGATCTCCACCTTCGGCTGCCCGTCGACGCCCACCTTCTGCACACTCGGCATCAACCGTTGCTGCACGAAGGTCTCGAAATCCTTCGGCGAGTCCCACAGATCGAGGACGTGGAAGCCATCGCCCGCCATCCACGCCGTATGAAACTTCGCGCCGATGGGCGGCTCCCCTTCCCAATTCACATCGCGCCGCACTTCCTCGTACTTCTCTTTCGTCACCTCGGGCCAATGCATCAGCATCACAGTTGCCATGAGCATCCTCCGACCAACAGCTACGATCGTCAGGGCCGGCTGGATTTCTGGATCGCCAAGATGAGCGCATCGATCTCCGCATCCGTCGAATCGAACGCCGTGACCAGCCGCTTGGAGCCCGCGCCGAAGAGCTCCCAGTCGTAGAACGAGAAGCCCTGCGCGCGCAACGCAGCGGCGAGCGAGTCCTCCATACGAACGAAGAGGACGTTCACCTCGACCGGCCGCAGAATCTCGACGTGATTACGAATGCCGTCCGCGAGCCGCGCCGCCGCCGCATTCGCATGACGGGCATTGCGAAGCCAGAGATCGTCCGTCAGATAGGCCTCGAGCTGCGCCGAGAGAAAGCGCGACTTCGACAATCGGTGTCCGCTGCGATGCCACAGCGTACTGAGACGAGCCGCGAGATCCTTGCGGAAGACGACAATCATCTCCGCGCCCATCGCACCATTCTTCGTCGCCCCAAACGACAGCACGTCCACGCCCACGCGAGACGTCAGATCCGCAGGAGCGCAGCCGAGCGCGGCCATCGCATTCGCGAAACGCGCACCGTCCATGTGCACGCCCGCCCCGCGCGCACGCGCGAGACCGCCGAGCGCGGCAAGGTCGTCAGGGCGATACAGCGTCCCCGCTTCCGTCGCCTGCGTGATGCTGAGACAGTCGAAACTCTCGACCGAGGCGACGTCCTTGTCGCTCAGCTTCCCGTCGACGCCGTCGATCGGCACCAGTTTCGCGCCGCCGCTCAAAAACTCCGCGGCGCCCAGCTCCTCCAGATGGATGTGCGCCTCGCTGTGACAAACAATCCGCGAAGCCGGCGTCGTCATCGAGGCGATCGAAAGCGCGTTCGCCGCGGTGCCGGTCAGGACCGGAAACACATCGACATCGCACCCGAACAACTCGCAGCACCGATCGCGCAACCGCGCCGTGACCGCGTCATCGCCATACGACGTCATCGTGCCGCGGTTCGCGTGCACGAGCGCCTCGACGATCTCCGGCGAGCAGCCATGCGTGTTGTCCGATCGAAAATCCATGGCCGCGCATCATAGTGTTATCCGCAGATGTCGCAGATCAACGCAGATGTTTCATCTGCGTCCCATCTGCGTCATCTGCGGATAAAAACCCCGCGTCGCAGAAGCAGCATCGCAACCCGAATCACCACCGCCCACGTCCCCACATTAATCACGATCAGCCCAACCACCACCGCCACCTTCGCCGCGCGCGGCAGCTCGGGAAACGCCGAGTAGTGGCCGAGCGCGTCCAGCGCGAAGCTCGCCGGCCAGCCCGGCCAGACCCACGAGCCGAACCACGCCAGCAACGTCAGCGCGACTCCGCCCAGCGTGGCAACGAATCCGCGGCTCATACCGGCAGTCTATCCGCGCGGCCCAAAGAAACACTGGACAAATCCAATCCTCCCGCGTCATCGTTTTGACAACCGGAATCCCTCGACATGACTCGCTGCCTGAGCTTCGCGGCGCTATTGGTCCTTTCCGTACTAGCTTTGCCTGCACGTGGCCAGGAGCGGGATCGCGGCGACATCCTCGGGCCGCTGCCTGTGCGCGATCAGTACCTGCTCAGCAACGGCTTCTTCTTCTTCGAGCCGGAGAGCGCGCGCGTTCTCGACGATGACGACTGGCTCGTCGCTCTTCAAACCGCCGACTCCAACACCTTCGCCAAATCGCGCTGGATCAGCCACAACCTCGCCGGCGACACCGACCGCCGAACCGGCGCGCAGACTCTCAGCCTGATTCGGATGGACGACGGGCAGGCGGTCTTTCTCGTCGATGGCGAGATCCACCGCGTCACCATCACCGCACATCGCGGCCTCGGCGCAAATCTCGAAGTCGGCATCGCCGTGCCGTTCGCGACGATCGGCGGCGGCACCTCGGATGCCTTCATCGAGCACTTCCACGCCACCTTCCACCTCGGCGGCGACGAGCGCCCAGCCATGCAGCGCAACCGCGAGACCATCTACATTCGCACCGATGACGGCCGAACCTTCTTCCGCCAGCACACGGCCGGCGCACAACTCGGCGACGTCGCCCTTTCCGCGAAATACGAGCTCCCCGCGCTCGAAGATCCCAACCTCGCGCTCTCCGTTGAAGGTGCGATCGAGCTACCCACCGGCAACGCGCAGACGCTCGACGGCTCCGGATCGCTCGACGGAGGCGTGCAGCTCCTGGCCACGCGCGATTACGGCCGCACCCGCCTCCACGCCTCGGCCGGCATGCTCCTCCTCGGTCACAACGGCGCCCTCGGCACGAAATCACAATTCGTCATCACCGATTCCGTCGCGATCTCGAGCCTCATCGCCGGCCGCACCTCGGCAACCGCGCAGATCACGATCTCCCAGAGCCCATTCCGAACGATCGGCGCCCCCGAGCTCACGCGCCGCTCCTACCAAATGACTGTCGGCATCCAACACGCCGTCGGCCGCACCCTCACCGCCTACGCCGGCATCGTCGAGAACCTCATCACCTACCAGAACAGCGCCGACGCAGGGTTGGTCTGGGGGGTTACGAGGAGGTTCTGAGGTGGGGGGGTCGGTTTTTCGGGGGTCGGGGGTCGGAGCTTCAACGGATTCTCACGACCATTGACGAATGAGGAGCCGTGGAAAAAGGTACGAGAATGTTAAAAGTTGAGGCGGATTGGCCTGATTTCTCCATAGATAAATCGTGTTTTTCGGGAGAAAAACGCGATTTTCATCGGAAAAACGTGATTTTCAGGCGAAAAACGCGATTTTCGTCGGATGAACGCGATTTTCAGTGGAAAAACGTGACTTTCCGCCGAAAAACGCGATTTTCGTCGGAAAAACGCGTTAGCACGGCGGATGAACGCGATTTTCGCCCGAAAAACGTGATTTTCACCCGAAAAACGCGATTTTCGTCCGAAAAACGTGTCAGCACGGCGGATGAACGCGATTTCCAGGCGAAAAACGTGATTTTCGGGCAAAAAACGCGTTTTTCGTCCGAAAAACACGTTTTTTCGCTGAAAATCGCGTTTCACCTCCGAAAATCGCGTTTTTCGGCGTGCAACCGGAACAGTTTAGCAAGCTCAGGGGTATAACAACCGGACACCGATCGTGTCGCCGTCGCTCCCAGCCGGAAAGCCTCCAGCCGCGCGCACAACCTCCGCTTCGATCCAATTACACGCCACAAAACTGGCTCCGACACCCGACCCCCGGACCCCCGACTCCCGACACCCGCATCACCGCAAAATATCGTCGTACTCGTGATGCCGTTCCAGCCAGCTCCTCACGTACGGACACTTCGGGATCACGCGCAGCTTCGACTCGCGCGCGTACGCAAACGCGGCGGCCACGAGCTTCCCGGCAATCCCTTTCCCCTCCGCCTCTCTCGGCACTGCGGTGTGCGTGAACGTAATCTCATCCCCGTCAATGATGTACTCCACGAACGCCGGGCCGCCGTCGGTATCGATCTCGAATCGATCTTCCTCGCGATTCTGCCGGACGGCCGCGTCGCCGCTCACTGCACCGCCCCCGAGGCAAACGTGTCGCAATCGGAAATCCGCCCGGATTCGAAGCCGCGCTTGAACCAGGACGACCGCTGCGCGGATGAGCCGTGCGTGAACGACTCCGGATTCACCGTCTTCCCTGCCATCCGCTGGAGCCGGTCATCGCCCACCGCCGCCGCGGCGTTCAGGCCTTCCTCGACGTCGCCCGCCTGGAGCAGATTGCGCTCCTGCGTCGAATGCGCCCAGATCCCGGCGAAACAATCGGCCTGCAGCTCCAGCCGCACCGAGTACTGCTTGGCATGTCGCGAGTCGCCCTCCATGGCGCTGTGAACCTTCTCCTCGATGCCGAGGATCTTCTGGACGTGATGGCCGATCTCGTGCGCGATGACGTACGCCTGCGCGAAATCCCCCGAGGCGCCGAACCGCTGCTTCAGCTCATCGTAAAACGCCAGATCGATATACACCTTCTCATCCTCGGGGCAATAAAACGGACCGGAAGCCGCCTGCGCGTAACCGCATCCCGAGTTGATGGAGTCACGGAAGAGAACCAGCTTCGCGTGGTGATACGAGGCGTCGCTCTGCTGCGAGAGGATGCCCGGCCACGTCTTCTGGGTGTCGTTGAGAACGAACGTCACGAACTGGCGCTCCGTGCTCTCGCCGGGAGTCTCCTGAACCGGCCGCGTGGCCGCAGGCGCCGAGCCGGTTTGATCGCCCGTGCCGAGGAGGGCGAAGAAATTCTTGTGGAAGAGGAGGCTGAGGACGAGCAGGATGATGGCCCCGCCACATCCGATATGCATCCCCCCGAATTGGAATCCCCCGCCAGATCCGCGCTGATCTTCTACATCGCTACTGTCGCCGCCAGGTGTCCATCGCATGGAGTTGGCAAGAGCATATTAAGGGCCAAGTTGGTTGCTGGGGCGTCGCCTCGGGGGTTGGGAGTCGGGGGGGGTGGGAGTCGG
>Ga0247666_1000198_pt1 | contig 21941 bp, 23 predicted proteins | sample CNK07_metaG_FD_183025 | JGI IMG/M metagenome (GOLD analysis project Ga0247666, IMG submission 183025) | Soil microbial communities from Purdue University Martell Research Forest, Indiana, United States - CNK07 | ecosystem: Environmental > Terrestrial > Soil > Temperate forest > Bulk soil...
CTATCCAAACGATGAGCTACGTAAACGTTATACTGAATCCTCTCGCAAGCAACCCTTCATAGATCGTTGTCTATTACTAGCAGATGGCTGCATCCACATGAATGCTCGAACGTTTCGCCCGAATTCCAACTTGATGAGAAAATTCGCCTTGACCTGCTGACAAAGGAACCCAAAAGCTCCAAGGCAACCCTGTGCTAGCATCCCTCTGGGGTATTCGTCGCGCGAGAATAATACGGTAGATTATTTTTCTAGTGATTTTTTTACACCAACGGCACGCTTACCAAGCTCTTGCAATAAGAGTGGGGCGAGAAGTGTTTCTACTGCTTCGATGCTCTGTTGGGCAAAATCCTCTGAGAATGTGGTTGGGTACGCTTTATGCAGTATATCTACTATGTAGCTGAATTCGTCGGTCATATGCTTGACGTTTGGTGCTTGCGGCTTAGCCTGCTCCTTGCGCCTTATGCTACTTGCCCATCCGTCGTTGAGATCCTGGAGCAGATAATGCAGTCGTTGCTCTGCAGATTGAAGCTGGGTGTCGTTGGCTGGCAATAGCGCTTGAGCGTCGGGCTCTACGGGGACGGCAGCTTTTATCACGGCTAAGATATAGGCTTGAGCAAAGCTAAAGCGAGAGATTCCAAATATCCGTTTAGTGGCCATGTGGCCATCCCCGCCTAAATGTGCGAGTAGCAAGCTTGTCGCAAAAGGATATTCGTACACTTCGGTCCTGGCAAGTATTCTATCCACGGTGCGGTGTTCGTGAGAAATAACGCCTCTTTGCAATGCCTCCTCAAGGATCGCTGCAGCAGCCACCGGGGACCTAGCCGTCCCTTCTGGGTCGCCGGGCAATGTGTTGCAGATTGCCCTGAGCAACACTGAAACTAAATGACCTTGTGTATTTTTTGAGAGCTGCGGGTCGAGTCGCTGGGAAGCATCAATAAGTTCGAATACCTTACTCGGTTTGATTTTATAATATGCTAAGTCATATATGGCTCTTTTTACATTTAGCTCCAGGTGTAGGCTAGAGGTTACGCCATGATGTTCCATGAGTCTGACAAGCGCAATTGAATCATCGATTGATTCTGTTCGGGCGGACAAGGTTTGAGCGATATTGTCGGGAGTGAGCCTTTTATAAGCGAACTCCTCTGTTAAGCCTTGCTCATCCAATGTAATGGGCTCGCCGGAGTACTGAGGGCGAGTGGGACGCCATATAAATTGCGTGCTCCTAGTTATGCCATCGCTCTCGTCGAGCCTAAACTGTGCATGATGAAATTGCCCCCACCGTTCTTGTCGGCGCGCACCTGTGGCTGTGGCGGTCATAAGTCTTACGCCTTCAAGGTGAGTCGGCTGTTCAGTGCTCCAAGTTGCGATATAGTAATATGCTTCCGTGGATTCATCCTGTACAGTAACCAGCAAGTCGAGCAATTGCTTCGCACTCTGTTCATATTCAGTCTGAGAAACGACATCTTGCTCGGCTCCCTTGGCTGGCTGAGCAGGCTCTTTATCCATATATTCAATTATATAATAAAATTGTAAAATATTTATATTTAATTTATAATTTATATATTATTTTAATCGAGAATGAGCATTTGATGGTAGCAGAAGCCGCAACAACTCCAGAAAATGATCCTAGCGTGCTCATAGTACCCGGACTTCCAAACGATGAGCTAGCAGTAATCGCCAGGCGTGAATTGGCGATTGAGGCAACTGGTCTTATTGCCGATGTCCTTGACGTAGAGGTGACAGTCGACGCGCTTCTGCGTCTTTCCCAAGACGAAGAGCCATCGGAAGTACGTCTTGGCGCTAAACGTGCACTCCGCTGCATCGAATCCATAGGCCGTGTTGACTCGCCCGTGGTGCAAGCTGTTGGCAGAGTCGGCCTATATCACTATGTTGAAGGAGTTATGACTTACGGTGCTAGTGAAAATACTTTTCTTACACTCATGAGTGAGAGGGGACTCTCTGCTGAAGAGACGACTGGTGTATATGCACTTAGGCAGTTAATTGCCGAAGAGACGAACGGAGAGTCTCAGGGCTTCCCTACTATTAATGCGGCACTCGAATCACTTGGCATTTCATTACAGGAAGCAGGACAAGATCCGGATTTTGCGTTGTCCAGGCTGTACGAAGCTGGATTCTTTCCGGATCATGCTGGTTCTGTCATATTTGATCGGCCTGTTTTTGCTCCAAGGCTTGCCAAGAATCATATTCCGCTAGGGCGGCGTCATGTGGACACGGTACGTAGCGATACGGATAATGACGAGTGGGTTCGATTTAGATTCGTAGAACGTCTTGCAAAGGAGCTCGAGGAAGAGTAATGGCTTCACGCCAAAGAAGGCTATTCAAAGAGTTGGGGCTTCTTATCGAGACGCCTCAAGCAAATCCTTACAGCGAACTGGGTCTTCACCCGGATCTAGTAGGCGATTTGCTCAAAGAAGATCCTTCTGGAGAAGCATTACGGGTCATTGCGGCTGGTATGTGGCGAGTACTTTCGCGGCGTTATCACACCGATGTTTCAGGCACTGGAGACTCGGACCGTTTTCAGCGGCTTGAAAGTGCCAACAATCGCATAGGCGGTGCCTTGCCAGCCACATTACATAGATGGGTAGAGGAACGTAAGGAGGCTGCTTCACATAATGCGCAACTACAAGCACAACAAGAGGCATTTGTGCAGCAAGCAGCCGAATTGGTTCGAAAAAACATGGAGCTCGGCGGTCATCCACTACATTTTTCACAGACTAAGTGGTCGCAAGGTGTCCTATTGCGTCGCCGTGCCGGAGCCTTATTGCTCCGAGAATATCCAGAAGGAGGAGTGCATATCGTACCTGGCCGGAAGCCCAACATTGATAACACCCTAACGAGCTCAGATTTTCATTTTTTTATGACACAGCATCGGTCATTCGGGCTTGAGCCAGGAACTAAAATAGCCACCTATTCAGATGGACTGGGTCGAGCTTCTATCCTAACGTCGGAGCTCGATTTTGTAATGGACATTAGCGATCCCGTACATGATCATGGCGGTGAGAGACACTCGTCATCTGACTCAAATTTTTGGGCTCGTTCGGATAGCCCATCGTTGCTTGTCACGCAGGTTCCAGGATCGAAACTCGATACCGATCACTCCAAAACTCGACTTACCCTCTTCCCACAGGAAGTCGGCAAGGCAGGCAGCCGGAATATGGTCTGGAGTCTGGGCATGGAGGTTGCGGGTACCGTAGAGGATACGAGCTTCTACAAGCGATCTCAGCATAGCGGAGCGGTCGGTGCGGCTGCCTTGCGTGGAGCTTCAAGTAGAGCAACGGCTAATCATTTTGGCTTATTTGCCACTTCGGCCGCAGAAATTGTTGCACTTGGTGCGGGATATTCACCACTGCTAGCACCTGGCAACTCACTTTTACTCTATGACAGCACTCACAATACGCCGGTCATTACTGATGCATCCGTGATAGGCATGCTGGGAAATGGCGCACAGACAAGCTAACGCTTAAGCCCATACCACCTCGTATGGACAAAGTTTTGTTTCGAGAATAGAAAGGCGACAAGCTGATATTGCATTTTTCGAAGCTGTAATTTTTTGCCTATGGATTTTGGCACAAGACTAGATTGGGCTGCAGCTTTTAGCCTGAAGTTAGACTTTTTCGGACAAAGCAAAACCCACAAAATTTCCTATGGCTGGATGCGCGAAAATGTGTCCCGCATCGTACATTACATTGCGGGCGATTTCACGTTCATCTGAAGGCGAATCGACAATTCCAAGAAGGTAACCATTAATGGTGTTCCTGAGGTTTTCATGCATCCCATAGGCCAAGCTGAGCGCGTCATCTGGTCTGGCTACCAAATTACCTACAGCTACGAGTTCGCCATTACTTGGTAATTTGTAGGAGCTGCAACTGCTCCCATAGGCATTGCATGGCCTATGCTCAAAAGTGTCTCCCACCGTACTCGTTTGGTGACTTTCAGTAATCATAGAACCACCATCAGTAATCACAGCAGCGACAATGCCAGCATAGATTCCGAAGGTGCCCTCATACTTATATGCGGTTAACATGCCGATATGTTCTCCCCACTTATGGGCTGCCCTGTGCCCGCGTAAGTCCATGGCGAGTGCTATAGCGCCCAAGCGTAGCCTTTCAGCATCAGTTCTTAGGTCAAGCTCTGCTTTAGCAATTCTATTAAACCTTGCCTTATAGGTAATCATGAAGGATTACTATACTATAAAATTAACTATATGACAATTTTAGAGAATCGGCCGTGCTTTATATGTTTTTACGACTTTTTGGGTAATGGAATGGGTTCAGAACCATCGTAAGCTTCATCTGGATCGACAGAAGCCCTTATTTTTTGTCTATCTACTGTTGCCTGGTGTTTTGTTATCTCCCCGGCTTTAAGGCGTTCTTCTACCACTTGTTCTAAGTGCCGCCCAGTAGTAAAACTAATGTCAGGGCTGACTCTTCTGGCTGCTACTAAAGCTAGAGTGGTTGTTGTTATAGCGCCCACAAGATATAAGGTGCCAGCACCGACGTCTCGGGCCATATCGACAAATGAATGCGCCTCACCGTCAGGTTCTATGTTGCCAACAACTATAGGTTCGACGGCGGGTCGGCTTAGGTCTGCTGGACTCGGTGCCTCTAATCCATGCGACATACTACTTAGTATATCGCATTGAAAAAGTAGAAAACTTATCAAGTGATTTTTTGGTTTTAGTCCTGCTGAGTACTCTCGTCAATGGGCGGATCTCCTTCTTTCAGGTCTTGCTGCTCGGCTATGGCTTTAAGCGTATCGGTAAGCTCATCTACCGTCATTTCCTCGCGCGCGGCCTTTTTTGTCGCATTGGCTCTCAGGGCGTCTGCCTGAGACTTCGTAAGCCGGCCGCGAGTCTGTGGCGAAGCTTCGGCAAGCACGTATGCGGCAACAGGAATTGCAATTGTAACTGCCGCCGCTGCTAATAGAGTGTCGCCAACACGACGTAAAAGAGGGGTAGATTCCTCTGGAATGATCGCTTGATTAGGCGCGATGCTGGCTTCTCCTGGCAGCACCGGTTGAGCTGCGTTGAGTTCGGTTGATAGGTCAAAAGGTTGTTCTGGATAAAGCATAAGTAAAAAAATATAACCTTAACGCTTTAGCATTGCAAGAACGTTTTGCTATATTCCTGGGGATAACTTTTGCAAGCCACCAAGCATACTAGGTGGCCTTAGGTTGTCACTCGGGAATAGGAGTTTTGTAATCGAAAAGCACAGGTCCTCTGCTACTATTTAGGTAAGCCTCCCATGAGTAATGCCCAACTATCTATTCTTATCCATACTTCTAAAACGATGCGCATGCGTCCCCGAGACAATGAGCTTCATAAGCCTGTTCTGCTGGATAAAGCAATCGAGCTGGCCGCTACCGTTAAGGCGCTTTCACCACAGCCACTCGCCAGGGTTATGCACATATCTCCTTCACTAGCGAGTAAAACTCATGATTTGTTCACCGATTGGAATACCACTCGAGAGCAACAAACGATGGCTATTGATGCCTTTGTAGGCGATATCTATAGCGGATTGCGAGCTAGTAGCCTTAGCATCAAGGACCGTGATTATGCCGACAAGCATTTACGAATTCTCTCAGGCTTATATGGTATCTTGCGTCCTTATGATGGCGTTTGTCCGTATCGGCTTGAAATGGGCTACAAGCTCCCAGCCGCACCCTATGACAACCTATATACCTTTTGGGGTGATACTATTGCAAATACTTTGCCTCAAGCTGGTTTGATCGTGAACCTCTCATCGGTTGAATATAGTCGAACTGTACTACCATTTGTTGAGTTTACACGAGTGGTGACACCTAAGTTTCTTACGGTAGACAAAAAGACTGGTGAACCAGCATTTACGGTTGTGCATGCCAAAATCGCTCGAGGCGCGTTTGCTCGCTGGCTGGTGGTCTCAAGAGTTACATCTGTTGATCAATTTATCGAATTCTCAGATATAGGGTACCTATATAACGCCGCACTGAGTACGCCTAAAGAGCCAGTGTTTGTTTGTCAGGAGTTTGGCGGTAAAGGCCTGAGCATGCGACTTGAAGTGTAAGTCAGTGCCCTTGCTTCGGTGACTACTCGTACTAGCCTTGCTTCATCATTTCGTCCATCCGTCGCATCATTTCATCCTGTGTCACGTCCTCGATGTGCGAGGCAATAGTCCATCCTTGTCCGAACGGATCTACGATGTAGCCGTCTCGGTCTCCGTAGAACTGGTTTTCGGGAGCACGCTTGAGTTTTGCGCCTAGCTTCACGGCTTTTTTAATCACTGCGTCTACATCTTCAACATATAAGAAGATGGAGAAAGGAGTGCCCGGAGCGCCCTCGGATCCTAATGCCTTAGTGCCCCGATCAGGAAATTCATCCTCAACAATAATAACCGAATCCCCGATTTCGACTTCGGCATGAGCGATGCTTCCGCCAGGGCCTGGGAAGCGCATACGCTCTGTTGCGCCAAATACCTCGGCATAAAAGTTAAGCGCTTTCTCCGCGCCCTTCACTACGAGAGAGGGCGTGACGCGGGGGTAGTTGCTTGGAATTGCTTTGATTGCCATTTTCTTAAAATCCTTTCATATATACGTAGTTGCTACACTTTAAGTGTATACCTGATTGAGAAATGACTATTGTAAAAAAGAGAACTACATTTTTACATAGAACGACTTCCCAAAGTTGTTGGCTACCTCGTTATACTTATGCGGTGTAAAGCCGGTGAAGCGCTTGAACTCCTTGATGAAATGGGACTGATCATAGTAGTAAGCTTGAGGAGTGTCTCCAGAGAATATTGGTGCCTTGCCCTGTATCCATAGCTGGTACGCTGTTTGAAAGCGCAGAATGTTGGCATAGGATTTGGGAGATAAACCGACATGATTTTTAAAGAGTATATCTAAATAGCGCTTTGTAAAACCGGTTTGAGCCTCTAGCGAACGTACGGTAACTATGCCGTGTGACCGCCTGATAATGTCGAGAGTGTAGTCAAGGAGCGAATAGTCCTTCGTGTTTCTTGTAAGTAAATCCGCTAGTGCGCCTTGCAGGAGCGCTATTTTTACCTGCGGGTTTGCAGCCTCCCCTATCCTCTGCTGTAACCTACGCCCCCAACTCCCAAGTATATCTTCAAAGCTAACTATTCGATTGGCTATTTCGTGCATGTGTAGATTGAAGAAGTGGTACAGCCCACGTGGAGTTAACTCCACGCCAATCGTACTTGTTGCTGCTGTGGTCGAGGCGATCGTCACGGGGTTGCTCTGAATGCCAATCAAGAGTATCTGGTGTTGTTTTGCACTCAGGAGTTTGCCTCCAGCCATTGCACGTACATCATTTCTGTAAGGGATGATGATTTTGGCTCGACCGTCAGGCACTATAATTCTACTGTCGGCCATTGGTAGTCCGAAGCTGCTCTCAAACACCCATATGTGAGCAATATAGGGTGAGAGCTGTGCTTCGGGGCTGGTGAATGAAACTTGCATTTACTGTCATCTTACAAAACTATCGCTGTAAGGCCTACTTAGTACAAGTTCTTGACTGAGCCTGCAGATGCGTATCGTTTTTTCGCTGGAGATTTTTTTCAAGCCGAGTCATACTCATTGCATGACACAGTTATCCCACCCTGCGAACGATCTCTTGCATATTCATCGGGCGTTCTCCGCTACGGAGCACGGTAAAACGTTGGCTAGGCGTGTGCGCTACGAAAAGTACAAGCCTGAAGCGGTGACGAATGAGGAGTGGATCACACTGCTAGGACCTGATGTAGGTAATCTGTCGCACCTGGTGTTTACGTATGAATTGACCACTACTTTTATTGCGCATACACGGCGTAATCAGCCGGAACTGCTTACGGAGTCTGAGGGTAGATTATTGCAGGTTGCTGCACTAATCCACGATTGGGCTGAGGCCAAGACGGGCGATATTTCTTGGGGCGATAAAACCGCAGAACATGAGGCTGAAGAGCAAGCCGCCTTCGAGACTTATTTGCACGAATTTTATAGCGGCGATGCAACGAAATTCATTGACCAAGCGCGTAAAGAAATAATTTTTGATCACGGCCAGGAGAGCAACAAACTCGGAGAAATATTTAACGCTATCGAGCGGGTTGGTTATATGACAACTGCGCTCCGGGCCTACGGACATATCGTCAATAGAACTGCCGGCGACTCTGAGTCGGGGTTTGTATGGATTGTTGCCGATGTATTGTTGAATCAGACAGTCACCCTGCTCGAGTATGCCAAGAAATATAGCGCTGTATCTGACTTCCTGGCGCGCAGACAGCAAACTATAACTGAGGCTTTTTCCTTTGTAGACGGCGAAGAGACTATTTTTAAAAAGTATGGCGATGCTGAGCCCGTAAAGCTTGCACAGTTCACGAAAGCCGAAGAAGCCTGGCGGCGGCAAGTGGCTGGCCTGGCCTATGGCAAAGGGCCAAACCTGGCGGTTATCACAAATGAGCAGCCTTAGCAGGAAGCACAAAAAGAAATTGATGAGTCATTTTTGGTACTATTAGCGACATGAAAGCCAAAAAAGTATCTCGTGCACCAGTTGGTGCAAGCCTAGTAGTGCTGTCATCAGTTTTCTACGCCAGTTATGGTGTCTGGACAAGGCTTATGGGCGGCTTTTTCGGCAGCTTTACAGCTAGTGCCCTGCGCTGTGTATTGGTACTAGGAGGCTTATATATTATCGCTATAGCGCGTCAAGAGCTGCAAAAAATTAACTGGCGTCGCGATCGTAAATGGTTAGTGACAATGATGGTTTCATCGGTTTTCGTGTCTGCACCCCTGTATTACGCTGTTTTAAATGCCGGGATCGGCATCAGCCTTGCGATCGCTTACGTGGGAATTGTCATCGGTATGTTCGTATTCGGCTGGCTTTTCGAGAATGAACGTTTCACAAAAGACAAGCTCATAGCGACAACGCTCGGTATACTAGGTCTTTTGCTGGTATTCTCTCCGAGCATGAAATTAGGTGGTTGGCTTGCGCTTATGGCTGCGTTAATCGGCGGACTGGCAACTGCGGCCAACATGACAATGACGAAAAAAGTACCGTACAATGGCTCGCAATCGGCCATTTTAGTCTGGGGATCAGGCGTGACTGCTAATGTGCCAATGGTGTTTCTGTTTGGCGAATCACTGCCGACTATCGGCTGGCACATGCAATGGCTATATCTCCTTTTATTCGCTGCCGCTTCGCTGATCGCTTCATGGACGTTTATTAAGGGGCTGAAGCTCATTGAAGCGGGTGCGGCTGGCGTCTTAGGCCTACTAGAAGTTGTATTCGGTGTACTATTTGGTGTTATTTTTTTCCACGAACGGCCTAGCCTAGTAGTCTTGATCGGAATCGCGAGTATTATTGCGGCTGCGGCTGTACCGTACTTGCAACACTATAATGCCCAAAAAGGTACGTTGGACTGACTCGAAGGCTCAGACTATGATCGTTACGTCCTTTAATAAGCACGTATGTTGTAATAGCTACCTTAAGGATACGTGCTCTAGGCAGCGTATACTGAAGGAACAATAGACGAGGGACTTATAGTATGAACAGTATGCTGGCCACTGCCCAGGCCGCTATTCGCCAGGCAGCAAAAGAATTGGGCTATGATGATGCGCTCATAACGCAGTTTTTAGAGGCAGAACACGAACATATACTCGAGGTTACTGCTGGCGGCAAGACCTACCCCGCCTACCGTGTACAGCACAGTAGTAAACTTGGCCCGCATAAAGGCGGCATTCGCTTTCACCCTAATGTTTCTCTCGATGAAGTACGCGCGCTTGCAACATTGATGAGTCTGAAGACCGCGGCGGTTGGTTTAGCGCTTGGCGGGGGTAAGGGTGGCATCGTGGTGGATCCTCGTGCTTTGTCCGAAGCTGAATTAGAAGAATTGTCCCGAGATTATGCCCGACAGCTAGCTCCACATATTGGTTCGACAACGGACATACCGGCACCTGACGTCAATACCAATGGTAAGATCATTGACTGGATGGTTGATGAATATGAAAAGACGGTCGGTCATAAGGATCCCGGCAGTTTTACCGGTAAATCTATGCAAGGTGGTGGCTCAGAAGGGCGAACAGCGGCAACTGGTCGCGGCGGCGTTATTGTGTTGGCTGAATATCTGGAAGCACATAACATGCTCGATAAGCCATTGACTGTAGCGCTCCAAGGCTATGGTAACGTTGGCTACTACTTTGCCAAGGTTTTGCACGAGTTATATCCAAAGCTTAAGCTAGTCGCCGTGGCGAATAGTAAACACACTTGGCTGCAGCCTGACGGCATAGACGCTACTCAAGTATCTGACCCATCCATGTTGAGCAGTGCGCAGCAATTGCCAAGCGACGCCATTATTAGCATCAAAGCCGACATCCTGGTGCTCGCAGCCTTGGAGGACGCGGTCAATGAAACGAATGTAGCTACGGTTCAAGCGGATATTATTGTAGAGCTTGCCAATGGTCCCGTAACTGAAAACGCTGCCACTGCCCTGCTTGCGGCTGGAAGGGAAATTTTGCCCGACGTTATGGCTAACGCTGGTGGTGTGATTGTCTCGTATCTGGAGTGGCAGCAGAATCTTAAGAATGAACACTGGGACGAAGCTGCGGTCAACAAAAAGCTGACTGAAATATTAGTACCGGCGACTAGGGCAATGTTATCCCGATCCGCAGAAAGACATACTAATTATAAGCAGGCTGCGTTTGAATTAGCGCTGCAGCGCCTCTTAGATACGTGATCAACCTGGAACAAAAAACGGTTGTGCTTATGACCATCACCGCATATACTTGTGATTGAATACGATAAATTGTAGAGCCAAGAGGGATATGCAAATTTTAATGCTAGGGTGGGAGCTACCTCCCCATAACAGCGGCGGCCTCGGTGTAGCTTGCTACCAGCTATGTAAGGCACTCGCAAAAAAAGGCGCTGACATAGAATTCATACTGCCGTACAAAGCAGATCACGGCATTGATTTTATGAGTGTAACCGCTGCACATCCACAGGGTGTTGAAGAGATACTGAAGAGCGGTATTGCCTACGATAGCTATAAGTACATTTTTTCTGATGGACATGCTGAGACACATGATATTTATTCCCAGGTGCATATGTACGAGGAGGCTGTCGCAGGTCTAGTGAGCAAGCGATCTTTCGATATTGTGCACGCTCACGATTGGCTGACGTTCCGTGCAGCATTGCGCGCTAAGCAAATGGTTAACTGTCCTATTGTATTGCACGTGCACTCTATTGAACGTGATCGCGCTGGCGGTGGCTTAGGCAACGCCCTATGTCGAGAAATTGAGGGCATTTCCTTTATGCTAGCTGACCGTATTATCGCAGTGAGCCAACACACTAAGAATATGATCATGGAAGACTATGGCATCCCTGACGACAAAATTACCGTCGTGCATAACAGCATTGATCCAGAAATGTTTGAACTCTTAGACGGAGACAACACGTATAAGTATCTCACTGCAATGCGTGCTAAGGGCTACCGCGTGATTACAGCCGTAAACCGCCTGACAATTCAAAAAGGGTTGCCGAATTTTTTGCATGCCGCTAAAGAGGTGGTGCAACGCGTGCCGAAAACACTCTTCCTTATCGTTGGGAGCGGTGAGCAGTACTTTGAGCTCTTGAGCTTAGCTGCTGACCTAGGTATTGCCAAAAATGTGATTTTTGCCGGTTTTCAGCGGGGTAAATTCTGTCGTGATGCCTATGCTATTGCCGATTTGTTCGTCATGCCTTCTATCTCTGAGCCATTTGGTCTAACCGCCCTAGAGGCTGTCGGCTATGGTGCACCATCGCTCATTACCAGACAATCTGGGGTAGCAGAAGTGCTGCATAATGTTCTGAAGGTAGACTTTTGGGACATTAATGAGATGGCCAACAAGATCACCGCAGTGGTACAGAACGATAGTTTACGCGACACACTGCATGAGAATTCCTATCAGGAATTTTCGCGCATGAATTGGAATATGGCGGCTGATAAACTACTTGGTATTTACGACCAGCATTTGCAAGGAGCAGCAGCATGAGCAAGGCGATCGTTCTCTACTTGCATGTGCACCAGCCATATCGTGTACGGCACTACACTATTTTTGATGCGGGCGTAGATCACCAGTACTTCAACGATCATACTCCGAATAAGCTGACGAATAACGAATTCGTTATGCAGAAGGTCGCTCAAAAGTCTTATTTGCCAACGAATCGTCGCCTTCTGCAACTTCTGAACGACCACCCTGAGTTTAAACTCAGCCTTAGTATTACCGGTACGGCTATTGAGCAAATGGAGGCTTTTGCGCCCGACGCTTTGCAATCTTTTAAGGATCTCTGCGCGACTGGTCGCGTGGAGCTTGTTGCCGAAACCTACCACCACAGCCTTGCCTTTTTCTACTCACGCAGTGAATTTGAAGCCCAAGTGAAGATGCACGAGCAAAAGGTGCAAGAAGTTTTTGGGCAGAAGCCACGCGTCTTGCGCAATACTGAACTTGCCTATAACAATGATTTAGCTTATTGGGCGGATAAGGCGGGTTACAAAGGAATACTTGCTGAAGGTTGGGATAAGGTGTTGGGCTGGCGGTCCGCTAACTTCGTATATCAGCCAACGTATACCGAGAATATTCGTTTATTGCTCAAGAACTACAAGCTCAGTGACGATATCGCATTCCGCTTTGGAGATCGCAATTGGGCTGGTTGGCCATTGACTGCAGATAAGTTTGTACACTGGCTGAACGCAAGCGGTGATGCCACCAATTTTGACCTATTTATGGATTATGAGACCTTTGGTGAGCACCAATGGGACGGAACCGGCATTTTTGACTTTTTGGCACACCTGCCAAATGAATGGCTAAAGACACCCGGCAATACCTTTATGACTGTTTCAGAAGTAATTGATACCTTTGACCCTGTTGATCGGGTGGATATGCCACAGACCGTGACGTGGGCCGATACAGAACGTGACCTATCTGCTTGGCTGGGTAATAGCATGCAAGGTTCAGCAATTGGCGCCTTGTATGAGCTGCAAGATAAGATTTTAGGTACAGGTGACCTTTCACTGATTGACGACTGGCGCAAGCTGCAAACTTCAGACCACTTCTACTACATGTGTACCAAGTGGTTTAATGATGGCGACATTCACGCCTACTTTAGTCCATATGAAAATCCCTATGATGCATTCGTGGCCTTTATGAATGCCTGGCATGATCTAAAGTTTCGGCTTGCAGTAAAAGGGCTGGACGTCTGATGGGTCGTCCGGTAGTTCTGAGCAACGGGCAGCTATTTGTGGGATTAGATGAGCATGGACTGGTCCATGACTTTTATTACCCCTACGTCGGTTTGGATAACTTGACCAACGCTCGTAACTCGCAGCACAAAATTGGTATTTGGGTAGATGGCTCTTTCAGTTGGGTAGACGACGGTTCCTGGCAAATTACCGTAAACTTTGAGGATGAAGCGCTCGTTAGCGATATAAAGCTTTATTCACCACAGCTTGGTATTACTATTCGTACCAATGACTTTGTTGACCCGGAGTATAATGCCTTTATTCGTCGCATGAACATTACGAATGAAGCTGACCACAAGCGTGATGTACGTCTGTTCATGCATCAGGTGTTCCAGATTTCTCGTGCTGGTCGCGCCGACACAGCTTTGTTCGTGCCCGATGATGACTATATATTGGACTATAAGGGGCGATGTTGTTTACTGAGCGCTGGACGGTTCAGCGGCGATGGCGATTTTGACCAGTTCGCTATTGGTAACTATGCTATTGAAGGCAAAGCAGGTACCTTCAAAGATGCCGAGGATGGCGAACTGAGCGGTAACGCTGTAGAACATGGCGGAGTAGATAGCGTTATGCGCTTTCGTAAAGAGATCGAGGGACACACCTCGTTTGGCGTCGACTACTGGGTCGTAGCCGCTGACAGTCAATCTGACGCCCAGGTGGTTCATACGCATATCAAGTACTATTCCATTGACGACCGTTTACAAAAGGCTCGAGATGGCTGGAAGAAATGGCTGGAGCCCGCTCGCCGTAAGCTTGAACAATTGCCAGAAGCATATCGTAGCGAAGTCCAAAAGAGTCTATTGATAATTAAAGCGCACTGTGATGATCGCGGCTCTATTCTTGCTAGCGGTGACTCCAGTATCTTTAATTTTGGCCGTGACTATTATTGCTACTGTTGGCCGCGAGATGCGGCATATGCAATTTGGCCACTGATACGATTTGGCATATATGATGAAGCCAGATCGTTCTTTGAGTTTGCTCGAGGTACGATGCATCGGGATGGCTACTTAGCCCACAAGTACCAGCCGGACCGGGCCATTGGAAGTACATGGCATCCCTTATTGCACGGGCGACATAAGGAGCTCGCCATCCAAGAAGACGAGACAGCCATGGTAATCTTTATGATCGGCGAATATTATAACGCCAGTAAGGATGCGACCTTCATTGAGGGTTTCTATGACAGCTTCATTGAGCCCTGTGCTTCATTCATGGCTGATTTTGTTGACGAAGCTACGGGACTACCGCATGCGAGCTATGACTTATGGGAACAAAAATTTTCTACCTCGACCTACACGGTCGCAGTGGTTATTGCGGCGCTTGAGACAGCTATAAAGTTAGCAGAGGTTGTCAAACATCCAGATGATTCAGCACAGTGGCAAAAGTCGGTTGCACGTATGCGGCAGGGCTTGCAAGCCTTGTATCATCCGGATGGTTACTTCCGCAGAGGCTTTTTGCTCCAAGAGGATGGCAACCTAGCCTATGATGACATTCTAGATATTTCCAGCCTCTATGGTCCATTTATGTTTGCTCAGCTGCCACTCGACGACCCGCGTATGGTCGGCACCTTTGAACAGGTTAAGAAAAGACTATGGAACCAATCACCGATCGGTGGCGTAATTCGTGATGAGCACGACGGCTACTTCTTGGCAAAACAGCAGTATAAGGGCAATCCTTGGATTGTCTGCACACTGTGGCTAGGACAGTATTTCAATGCCGGAGGCAATAGTGATCAGGCCAAGCAGCTCCTTGATTGGGCGATGACGCGTGCGCTCCCTAGTGGTGCACTGAGTGAGCAATTTGATCCTGATACTGGCTATGCCATCAGTGTAACGCCACTCGTATGGAGCCACGCTGAGTTTATTAACACCGCTTTAGATCTATCCAAGATCCAATAAAAAAACCGCCTTTTGGCGGTTTTTATAGCGATAGCAAGTAATGTTATTTCTTAGGCTTCACTTCGTTACGGCCTAAGTTTTTCTTAGTCTCAGTAAAGATGACGTGCTTACGAAGCTTCGGGCTATACTTACGAAGGCTCAGCTTTTCAGGCGTATTCATCGAGTTTTTGGTTGTATAGTAAATGCGTTCGCCAGACTCTTCGCTCACGAGCCCGATCAGTTTACGCTTGTCACCTTTTTTGGCCATAAAATATTTACCTTTATTGTGTAGTTATCGCTATTTTAACAGATCATGTTTAAAATGTAAATGGAGCCGTCTTCGGGATTTGAACCCGAGACCCCTTCCTTACCATGGAAGTGCTCTACCACTGAGCTAAGACGGCATCCTGACAATTAGTATATCCCTGAGCTTTTTTGTTGTGATAAAGTCCACCACCGCAAAGATTTTCCCAGTGATATGTCCCCCAATTGACCCAGATATAGTAACAGTAATCTTATAAAATTGCGAGGCTTTTGCGTCTAGCTTCTCCACCCAGTAGTTAAGAGCTTCTGTGGGATCAATATCCGTAAAAAGTTGAAGCCCAAAACGCAAATCATCATGTTGGACGCCAAACAGCCGTACTAAGAAAAGTACGAACATTTTTATAAGTTCTGGGTCCGTATTGCCAAGACGAATCGAGTATTTATTGGCCTTTGTCCCCTCCCCCAATATAAACCTAAACCAAGCCCAAGTAATTTGGCATCTGCTGAGCTTCTGATGGCCCGCAGCTTAAATGGGTCGCCATTTGGGTTATGTTTCCGATATATTGCTTCCCCTATAGAGCGCCGCTTAATTGCGTGTTTGTTCATGTAGTAGATGACCTTATTCGTCGAGCAGCCCAGTGACGTGGCTATCTCCTTCATAGATAGCCCATCTTGGATGTACAGCTTCTGGAGCTGTTCGGCTCTTATCATGCGATTAGTATACTACTATACCAGTATGTACCAACTATGCTGATAGGGTTCTTGATGAAGCAATGAGCTAAGCTATAAATAGCTGAAGTCTACTTATATTCAATTACTTTCATTGGGTCTTTAGTGTAGTCCCGCAGCCTCATCCAGGTCGGCGTAATCCTAAAAAACCGCGTGTCCTTGTCATTGAAAAAAACTGTAAACTCAGGTTCGACCTCTAGCATTTTTTGCTTAGCATGTTGAGCGTCATTGCCTTCAAGTTTTTTGATGATTCCATCAAATTGCAGCGTCATATCATGGCCTGTCGTTACGACACAGGCGATCCGAGGGTTAGTTATAAGATTGCTGTATTTCCTGTAGTAAGTATATGTGTTGATGAGTAGTCCATCACCATCGATAACGTACTCTACCGTGGCCACCTCCGGCTTGCCGTCTCTATCTGATGTTGCGAGCGCCATGTACTTATTACTCCTTAAATAATCGTAGACTATAGCTTTATTATTCATGGCCTTTGGAGCTAAGTCTTTTGCTTATAATCAGTAAAGTAGTACACAATGGCAACAAACGGATGGATTAAGAGCATCCCGATAATCCAGAGTATCCTTGTATTCTCGGCAATAGCTTTGTTGCGCAGTACGCTTATAAACATGGCTACTTCAAAGGTAAGAATTGCTATAAGCAAGATGAGAAAAAATAACTCCGGAATTCCAGTGCGTAGAAAGCCAGAATTTGTTGACATATGCTCAGTATAGCACTAGGTATATCAGGCAGTATTGGTGTTCTTTAAGATGAACATAACCGACACGGACAGTTTATCAATGTATATGTCATATCATGGAGCTATGAAGTATTTCGACTGGAATCCCCTAAAAAGTACCAAGCTCCAAGTCGAGAGAGGTAGCTGTTTTGAGGACATTGTGGCTGCTATTGATGGAGATAAACTACTTGATACCATACCTCATCCAAGCCAACAGCACTATCCCCTAGGGCAGCAACTAGCTAAAAAGAAAACAGCACCAGTGATGGTGCTGTTTTCATGGCTGGAGCTCCGGAACGATTATAGAATTTTTGTATCTGCTGGCGAGGGCAAAAGTCAAAAAATGTCAGAAGGATGAAAGTTTTTAGTTGGTTCGACCTTTTGGTCCTTCCAATACTTCTCCCACTCGGGCAATTCACAGATGGTTTCTTTGCGTTTTACACGGTCGATCATCATCACGCCAGATAAGTGATCGATCTCATGTTGAAAGACTCGGGCGTGGAACCCATAGTCAAGTTTATATCGTACTAGTTTGCCTCCCGATTAAGATCTTCAACGACACAAGCATCAGATCGAGGAACAATACCACGGAGATTGGCAGATAAGTCGCCTTCCCAGCCTTCTTCGAGTGTTTTGGATCGCTTGACAACCTTAGGGTTAATAATGACCGTAAGCGGGAACGGTTTTTTATCAGGATGCCTTGGATTTTTAGGATCAACGTGAATAACAATAACCCGTTTGTTAATCCCTACTTGTGGAGCTGCAATACCAACGCCGTTATTGGCGTCACAAATAGCACAAAGGTCGTCGAGGAACGTTTGAAATTTCTTAGACTGTAATTCTTCTTTCGTAACAGCAGATGATTTAGCGCGTAGTGCTGGGTGGCCAAGGTGGATGATTTCAAGTTCAATCATTGGCCTCAGTATACCAGGTAATAATTATGCGCAGAAACGGAATCAGTCGGCAATTGTTGGCAACATCGAGTCAATTTTTTTCATGGGGGGTTATGATATTCGAGCTATGGCAACAGAGTTAAGACAACCTATCGCACGAATTCAAGCGTTGCTCAATGACTGATTTTTGTGCTCAGCAAGATAGGCACGTAGCTTTTCCGCGTAGAAGATACGTTCTATCCGGCATTCCTCAAAGACCTCAAAAACTGCCAGAGTGAATTGATTATCGAGTCGCGCTTCATAACGAATAAGCGGCTAAATCAGCTACTACCGACTTTGGAGAAACTAAAAGCCCGCAAGGTTAGAATTGTTGTTAATACCCGTGACCCTCACGAATACGATGAGGGATACCACCGAGAAGACGCGCACCGAGCAATCGCTAGGCTCCAGCATGCAGGTGCCCATGTGCTCTACACTGGCGGCCACCATCGCAAGCTAGTCATCGTTGATCGCAAAGTTTTGTGCGAAGGCAGCCATAATGTGCTGTCACAAAACAACAGCTCCGAAGTTATGCGTCGGATCGAGTCAGTACAACTTGCTTGGCAGATGATCGGGTTCGTAGGGCTGGATAGGCATTTTTAACTACATATTACGTTCAAACTCATCAATGTTATGCTTAAGGCATGCCCAAGAAACATTTGCTCAAGAAGCATAAAAAGAAACTGGTTGCCGCCGCTGTGGCTGTGGCTACAGTTGCCATTGTCGGGGCAGCTACACTTGCATCGCACCCAAAGACCGACAATTCCGTCTACATGCCGCCATTACAAACGAAGACAAGTAGCTGTGTCGCTAATGCTGGCATTGAAGACAAGGCATGTACTCCCGGGGCGGTTATAGCGTCAGCCACGAAGACTCAAATCTGTAAATCTGGCTATTCGAGTTCAGTTCGCAATGTGCCGGAGAGCGAGAAGAATCAAGTTTACGCCGAGTATGGTATCGCCACTCATACAACCAGCCAATATGAAGTCGATCACCTCATTAGCCTAGAACTGGGCGGCTCAAACGATATTTCTAATCTTTGGCCCGAATTGGCCGATCCCACGCCTGGTTTCCACCAGAAAGACCAGGTTGAGAACTACCTGCACAAACAAGTCTGCGACGGCAAACTATCGCTCAAGCAGGCGCAGCAAGAGATTGCTACCGATTGGCTACAGGTATACAAGATGTCGATAGCGCATTAGCCTAAGCCTCAAGGAACCTTATCAAGTCGTCGAGCTCGGCTATGTTTTTGCGCGCTTCATCCAAGACTTGGCGTGCGAAAATTCTATCGTAAGCGGCGCTGTTTAGCCGTTTATCGGCAGCCAGATAATCCCGCTCGAATTCTCTTTTACATGTCTTCGACTTCTTGCGCGTATAGTCTTGTCCGGGTCGCAATATGCTAAGCAGGAGAGCATCAAGGCATGGATAGCTTGCCGTAATCGTTAAATACCCACCGTTGGCGTTAACTTGTTCGGCCAAACTATTGGCCTTGTCGAATTCATCCTTAGTACGGTCGTTATCTAGCTTGACAAGGTATCGATTAAAATCCCCAGGCACTTTTAGGGCGTCTGCAACAAGTGTATCGAGTGAGCCTCCGCTCCCTTTTGTGGTGCTGAAGTTTGTCTTGGTAGCGCTCGCACTTGAATATAAGCGCTTCAAATGGCGCATAAATGCCAAATCATGCGCTCCCTCACAATAGATAAGCGCGGTTGGGCGGACAGATCTGATGATGCGAGTCCTCCTCACCATGGCTTAGCCTAAATTAGGGGCAGCCCCGTAAGCTCCAGCGATGTATTTGGTATAGTAATTATCATCAGCGCGGACGCCCTTCATTTCATCAAGCCTCCACACCTCGGTTTGGCCGTCTTCGGCCTTCTCTGTGAGTATGATTTGGTATTTATCTAATTGAGAGAGAATGTTATGACTGTGAGTACTAAATAGAAGCTGCGCGTTCTTTGCATTGATGTCTTTATCGGTGAACATACCAACAAGCTCCTGAACCATCGCGGGGTGAAGATTGGCGTCAAACTCGTCAATTATGGCCATCCCTCCGCTGTTTAAGGCTAGCAAGACGATTTTTAGGAGGCCGTACAGTTTGCGTGTACCAGACGATTCATAATCTAAAGGGATTGGCAGTTTTTGGTCACCGAAGCGATGTTGAACGGATACCTTAAGCTGATTTTCTACTTCTTCGATATCGAATGAGTGCAAGCCAAGATCAAACTTTTGCAAAGTTTGATCGGCCTTCTCCTTCAGCTGCTTGTTGAGGTGGAAGAAAGTAATGGCACTGAACAGAGCCTCTTGATTACCAAAAATTTGGTCACCAATATAACCTGATTCCTTAACATTGAAATCAACCATTTGCCAATAATTAGTGATGCGCCTACTAAGCGGGTGATTTAAGCGTAGCGCCGTGCTGAGCGCTGATGCATTCTCGCGGATCAGCGCTTCAAAACCAGCAGGCGAGTTGAAGTTTTTTATGTTGAGGCTATAAGTAGCATTTTTGTCGTTCCAGGTGCGCTCAAAGAGGACTTTAGCAGTCCGACGCTCTTGTGATAGGCTGCGCTCAACTAGACGTTCAAAATAGATTTTTTTGCTGGTCAAATGGATATCGTACTCGAAAACAATTTCGTCTATCGAGAAAATAACACCCAACTTGGTAAGTGCTTTCGACCCATCGCTCGTAATGAAGGGCTTGATTGGGATAGTCTTGTCCGGTGTTTCATTCCACGACTCAATGAGTAGCCATTTGATGATGGGCAAGACTTTTAGCAGATTTGTTTTGCCCGAGGCGTTTGGTCCAATAACGGCCTCAAGAAGGGAGACACGAGTTTGTGTTTTGTCCCGTTCATAGCTTGCCTTGGTAGGGGCCTTTTCATCCACGACAAAGCTAAGCTCCATCTTGTCTTTGAAAGAGTAAAAGTTTTCGCAACTGAATGAATGTATCATGCTTACAGTGTACAGAATATAATGTTACAAGTCAATAACATACGTACATTTGTGTAATATCGTCTTACGTGTATAATATATCTACATGGTATACGAAAATCACCTATGGTATGGTCCAGCCTATCTTACTGAATGCGGTGTTCAAGCCGACAAGCAGGCCAAATCGAGCGGGGAGAAGTTGTCCGCTGAGACCGTTAAAGTTATAAATGAAACCAGAACAGGAGCCCTTTTTGCTTTAGGGCTGAGCATGCCGATCAGGAACCTTTTCAGTATTTGTCCGGGCTTATCCGCTATATTTTCAGAGTTTTCTATATTTTCCCAGTTAGGAAATAGTAACTTATTGCTAATGGCTCCATGAGAATATAGTTAAACGTATGTGAACACGGACTGTTCATATCTGGCGATAGTGTGTACGAATAATGTAATTTTGAAGCTACGAGCCCAGCTCTAGCATTAGTCGCAGGGTCTGTGAGAATGATTGCAGAATGTAATCCTGCTTCATTAAGTACTTTTTGAGAGTAAGCCAGATTTTGATATGTAGAAGTTGATTTAGTTTCAACTAAAATATCGGCTGCTGGAATGCTGTCTTTCTCGGCGATTATCTTCATGGTATCAGCTTCACTGACGGTACCTCCACTGTCGATACCACCGGACATAAGAATTTTTGGAGCATAATGGTTCTTATACAGATAGACTGCCTGATTGATTCGAGACTCTAAACAAATGTTATAGTGAGGATTTGGCACAAAACCTTGACTACATCTTGGACCAAAGCAGGACATGCCACTTATAGCTTTTTCACCTAGAACTACGATGGCGGCTGATTTTATTTTAGTATCTTGCTTTGACATGTGGAAAACATAAATCACAAGCGAGGCATAAATAAGTAAAAATATCGCCACGACTACAGAAAGTGTGATGATAATCTTCTTTTTCATAGATTTATATTATCTCAGAGTTTCTTTATTTATCCTGTAGACTATAGCGAAAAATTCTACTGGAGCTTAGCGTCTAGTTTTGAGTATACAAGCTAGATCCTACTCAGTCTTTGTTTGGCGCTTTTATGGAAATTAATATAACCCCAATTCGACATAACCATCATCCGCTACACTACCAGTAGCAACGGCTCCGCTAGGAGTCGTTGCTCTGTCTTTGTGAAGTGGAGGCTCGGTTTCTTTGGCTGGAGTTGGTAAGCTAC
>Ga0247666_1000201_pt1 | contig 21837 bp, 19 predicted proteins | sample CNK07_metaG_FD_183025 | JGI IMG/M metagenome (GOLD analysis project Ga0247666, IMG submission 183025) | Soil microbial communities from Purdue University Martell Research Forest, Indiana, United States - CNK07 | ecosystem: Environmental > Terrestrial > Soil > Temperate forest > Bulk soil...
CCCAACTGCCCCCCCCCAACACCACCATGTACGACCTGATCGTCATCGGCTCCGGACCGGCCGGCGAAAAAGGGGCTGCGCAGGCGGCCTACTTCGGCAAGAGCGTCGCTCTCATCGAGCGTGAGCCGGTGCTCGGCGGCGCCTGCGTCAACACCGGCACGATTCCATCCAAGACGTTGCGCGAGTCCGCACTCCACCTCTCCGGCTTCCGCCAGCGCGGATTCCGCGAGGGATCGATCGAAGTCACTATCAACTGCATCACGGTCGCCGATTTCATGTACCGCAAAGACCGCGTCGTCGCGCACGAGTGGAAGCGGATCGACGATAACCTGCGGCGCCACAAGATCGACCGTTACGAAGGCGACGCCCGCTTCGTCTCGCCGACGCGCATCGCAATCAAGAACGCCGTCGGCGAGGAAGTCATCGACGGCAATGTCGTGCTCATTGCCACGGGCTCTTCGCCTCACCGGCCCGATCACGTTCCCTTCGACGAAGATGTAATCTGCGACAGCGACACCATCCTCGGCATCGACCGCATTCCGGAGCGTATGGCCGTCGTCGGCGCGGGCATCATCGGCGTCGAGTACGCGTCCATCTTCGCGGCGCTGGGCGTGGAAGTACACCTGATCGACGGCCGGACCGGTCTTCTTCCCAACATCGACCGTGAGATCGTGCGCATCCTCCTCGGCGAGTTCCAGAACCGGCTCGGTATCACCATGCACCTCGGCATGGACGTCGACTCGATCGAGCGTTGTGAAAACCAGGCTTCGCTGACGCTCAAGGGCGGCGAGTGCATGATCGTCGACAACGTGCTCTACGCCGCAGGCCGGTCGAGCAACGTCGAAGGGCTCAACCTCGACGCCGTGGGAGTGAAGACCGGCGCGCGCGGCCTCATCGCCGTCGACGAGAATTATCAGACCTCGGTGCCGAACATCTACGCCGCCGGCGACGTGATCGGCTTCCCCGCGCTGGCGTCGACGTCGATGGAACAGGCGCGCGTGGCCATGGTTCACGCGTTCAACCTCAAATACAAAACACGCGTAGCCTCGATCCTCCCCTACGCCATCTATACGATTCCCGAGGTGGCGACGGTGGGGTTGAACGAAGAGGACTGCCGCAAGGCCGGGACCGCGTGCGCGGTCGGACGCGCGTACTACCGCGACAACGCGCGTGGCGAGATCATCGGCGACCTCAAAGGGCTCATCAAGCTCGTCTTCGATCCCGAATCGCTGAAACTTCTCGGCGTTCACATCGTCGGCGAGAACGCCTCCGAGCACTTGCACATCGGCATGATGGTCATGCAGTTCAACGGTACCATCAGCGCCTTCATCGACTGCGTGTTCAACTTCCCAACCTTGAGCGAGGCTTACAAGTACGCCGCGTACGACGGTCTCGGCAGCATCAATCGCAAGAGGACTCTCGAACAGGAGCTCATATGAAACTGATCGGCGAGATCATCCAGGGACGTACGCTCGTACACGCGAAACCATCGGACAGCGTCCGCGACGTGGCCCGAACGATGAACAACTCCAACATCGGCGCGATCGCGGTGCTCGATGCCGGGAGACTGGTCGGCATTTTCTCGGAGCGCGACGTCGTGACACGCATCGTCGCCGAGGGGCGCAATCCGGATGAGACGCGCGTCGACAGCGTGATGACGAAGGACTTGTTCGTCGCGGGCCCGGACGACGACATCAACGACGCGCTGCAGAAAATGCACGAATGCAACTGCCGTCACCTGCCGGTCGTCCATCGCGGCAACCTAGTCGGCATGATCTCGATCCGCGACCTTCTCAAAGTCGACGACGACGCCAATCGTGCAAAGGCAAGCTTCCTGAACGAGCTGGTCACGTACTCGCCCGATTACGAGACGTGAGGGCGCGCCCGTGCGGGGGTGAGGAGTGGGGGGTCGGGAGTGGGAGCGGAGTTCCCGCAACGCATCGGTGGCGTCCTCGCCGCCGCTGTTCTCGCCGGTAGTAAGACCCAGGCAAAGTCTCTACGACCCCCGACACCCGATCACCGACTCCCTCAACTTCAGTATCCCGGCGGATCTTGCGACGGCTTGCCCACGACGAAGGAGCCTTGCATGTTGAGGTGGCCCGGGCTGCACGTCGTGATCGTGCAGTAGTAAACGTACGTCCCCTGGACACTCATCGTAAACGTCCTTTCAATCGGTGCAGCGTCCTGAGCGACCGTGAGATCGGCCAGGATGACGCCGTTCGGATCGATCAGGCGGAAGCCGTGCGTGCTTTCGCGGGCGCTGATCCGGAACGTAACCGTATCGCCGGGCTTGATCGACGTTGATGTAATCTCCGGCGTAATGTCGATGGCGGAACTGGTGCCCGTTCCGCCGTGCTCCGCTACGACAAATACCGTTCCGCTCGGTGTCGTCGATTGCGTGACGCCGGTGTCTTCGGACGCCGGGATGTAGGTGGGATCGGTCGTGCCGTTGTCGATGACCGATCCATACGCGACGATCGGCAGATCGGAACTGTAGCTGAGCCATGCGTCGGTCAGGTCGGCGCCGCTACCGCCGACGGCATAGCCAGCGAGACCACTCGGCGAAATGACGGCGTACGGCGGCATCGTCACGACGAACGGGGTGCCGACTACGGCGTTGTTCTTGTCGTACAGATGCCACGTCACCGTCGCGGCGGTTGCGTTCGGATTGGCCGCGCCGACGTTGGTCCGGAACGCACCACCAGCCGCCAACTGAATGATGACGCCCTTCGTCTTCGCGCTCGATGCGTCGACACCGCCGACGAACTGGCCAAGGCTGCCGTTGGCTGCCACGGCATAAATGCGCTGCGTGGCGACGAAGTCATCATCGGATTTCAAGCGGATCGCACCCAGACCGCTGCTGTGAAAGAGCGAGGTCACGACATCGTTGTAGACGACCATCTGCCGTTTCAAAACGGTGATCGGCGGCAGAGGCTGCACGGCGGAGTTATCGATGTTGCCGACCGGGAGGTAGTACGCCTGGATCTGGATATCTTTGGTCGTGGACGGGTTGAAGATGCGCGCGTCGGTTTTGAAGGTTCCGTTGGCAGTGGTGCCACCGATGCTCAGCCAGACTTCCTTCGCCGACAGCAAGCCGGCGAGGGCGATGAGCAGGGCGCTGATGAACAGAATTCGAATGCGCATGTGTGATCCTCCAAGACCCGGCGATGATTCTACATGGGTTAAGTTGCAAAAGTGAGCTGGGTCACGTGCGTAACCGAAGTGTTTCTGGCGGGGGAGTCGGCGATCGGGGGTCGGGGGTCGGAGAGGGTTCGCTTGAGGCTCGCTCTCGGCGCTCGTCAAGTCCTCGGCTACCAGAGTCGAATCACGGAACGTCCGATCCGACTCCCGGCTCCCTTGATCGGGCTCATTCCGGGCGTTGTCAAGTCTTGGCGACGCAGTATCGGATGACGAGAAGTCCGCTCCGACCCCCGACCCCCGAGCCGCGACCCCCGCACCAGCTATCATCCGCGCCGTGACCACCTACCCGCTCGAACCGGACGCCGCCGAAATGTACCGCCTCGTTGACGACGCCATGCAGCGCATCGTCGAGCACATCGAATCGCTGCCTTCCCAACCGGCGTCGAACGTGGAGGGAGCAACCGATCGTGCCCGCACGCTCATCGAGCCATTGCCGAGCAGGGCGACCCCCTATGACCAGCTCCTCGACTTTCTCTTCGACGAAGCCATCCCGCGCTCATTCAACGCCGCCGGCCCCGGCTATCTCGCCTTCATCCCGGGCGGCGGCATCTTCCACGCGGCCGTCGCCGACCTGATCGCCGATGCGGTAAATCGCTACGTCGGCGTCTGCGCCGCGGCTCCACTGCTCGCCCAAATCGAAGCGAATGTCGTCCGCTGGTTCTGCGAGATCATCGGCTATGGCGAGGGTAGCGGTGGCGTGCTCACAAGCGGCGGTTCGCTCGCCAATCTCACCGCCATCATCGCCGCCCGCCGCGCCCTCCTCGGCGACGATTTCCGGCAAGCAACGCTCTATTGCGGCGATCAAACGCATCACGCCTTTCAGAAGGCCGCGATCCTGGCCGGCTTCCCCGCTGCGAACATCCGCGAGATTCCGAGCGACGCGACGTTTCGCGTCCGTACAGACTTGCTCGTTGAAACCATCGTGCGCGACCGCGCCGTCGGCCTCACGCCGTTCATGATCTGCGGCAGCGCGGGAACGACCGCGACAGGCGCCGTCGATGACCTGGATGCGCTGGGCAAGATCGCGAAGTCGGAGTCGCTCTGGTTTCACGTCGACGGCGCATACGGAGCATTCTTCCTGCTGACCGAGCGCGGACGCGCGGCCATGTGCGGCATCGAGCAGGCCGACTCCGTCATTCTCGATCCGCACAAGACGCTCTTCCTCCCCTTCGGTACTGGCGCGCTCGTCGTTCGTGACGCCGCCACGCTTCGCCGCGCGTTCAGCATGCACGCCGACTACCTTCCGCAGTATCAGGAGAGCGCCGAGCTGGTCGACTTCTGCGAGCTCTCCCCCGAGTTGTCGCGCGACTTTCGCGGACTTCGCGCCTGGTTGCCACTGAAGCTGTTCGGCATCGAGCCCTTCCGCCAACAACTCGAGGAGAAACTCGATCTGACGGAGTGGGCCGCCGCGCAATTGCACACGATCGACGGCATCGAGGTCATCGCCGAGCCGCAGCTCAGCATCACCGCATTTCGTTTGGTACGCCCCGGCCTCGATGACGCAGCAATCGACGCGCTCAACCACGATCTGATCGCCCGCATCAACGCCCGGCAACGCGTCATGCTGACCGGCGCAACCGTCGACAGCCGCTTCGTCATCCGCATCTGCGTCGTGTCCCACCGCACCCACCGCGAGCGGATGGAGATGTGTATGGAGGATATTCGCGCGGCGGTGGATTCGCTGCGCTGAGCGCGCGTTGTCGGTTGTCGGTTGGTTGCGCCCTGCGCGGCGCGTTGTCGATCCTGCAGCGACGCGGCCGAAGGCCGCAATCAACTGACAACCGACAACGCGCCGAAGGCGCAATCAATCACCAGATCGAACAGCGCTTCGAGGCCTCGCGCACCATCTTGTCGCCATCGTTGCAGTGATACGCCTTCCAGAACTCCGGCATGTTCTGGACTGTGCCGTTGACGCGGAACGGGCCCTGCGCGTGCGGGTCGGTCAGCGCACGGCGGGTCGCTTCCTGCGCGGCCATGTTCTCGCCCCAGACTTGCGCGAAGCCGAGGAAGAAGCGCTGCTCGGGCGAGAAGCCGTCGATCGTCTTGCGCTCCTTTCCTTCGAGTGACTTCTCGTAGGCGCGCAACGCGATCGTGGCGCCGCCGAGGTCGGCGACCGATTCGCCGTTGACGAGCTTACCGTTGATGTTGATTCCGGGCGCCACATTGAACTCGCTGTATTCGGTAGCGACGCAGTCCGTGCGCGCCTGAAACGCCTTCAGATCCTCAGGCGTGAACCAGTTGCGGAGATTCCCCTGCGGGTCGAACTTCGCCCCCTGATCGTCGAAGCCGTGCGTCATCTCGTGGCCGATGACCGTGCCGATGCCGCCGTAGTTGTAGGCATCGTCCGCATTCGGATCGAAGAACGGTGGCTGCAGGATGCCGGCCGGGAATGTGATGTTGTTCTGCGGCGGGTTGTAGCTGGCATTCACCGTCGGCGGCGTGAAACCACCCCACTCGCTCGGATCGTCGGGATGGCCGATGCGCTCGATGTTGTGGTGATACGCCCATGCCCGCGATGCCTGCACATTCGCCGCGTACGAGGCGCGGCTGATCGTGAGCGCCGAATAATCGCGCCACTTGTCGGGGTAACCGATGCGGCGCTGGAACGCGTTCAACTTCGCCAGCGCGGCGGCCTTCGTCTCCGGTCCCATCCACGTGAGCGTCGGGATGTCCTCGCGCAACGCACCGACGAGGTTGTCGATCAACTTGTTCATCTTCGCCTTCGCCTCCGGTGTGAAGTTGCGACGGATGTACTCCTGACCGAGAAGCTGGCCGATGTTGCCGTCGGCCGAGCGCACGCAGCGCTTCCAACGTTCCTGCTGTTCCTTCGTGCCGGAGAGGACACGGCCGCTAAAGTTGAAGTCTTCCGTCACGAACGCGCTCGACAGCGACGGCGCGGCGCCTTCGACGACCTGCCAGCGCAAAAGAGCCTTCCAGTCATCGAGAGGAACTTCGTTGAGGAGCTGGCTGACCGACTGGATGTACTTCGGCTGCGAGACGTTGATCGAGGTCTCGTTGACGCCGAGCGTGTGAAGGTAAGAGGGCCAGTCGACGGCAGGCGCCATCGAGGCGAGGTCGGCGAGCTTGGTCGGGTGATACGTGTTCTCGGGACTGCGCAGCTCGACGCGGGGAAGCTGCGCCGTGGCCAGCTTCGTCTCCAGCACCAGGATCCGCTGCGCGTCCGACGCAGCCTGATCGGGATTTACGCCGGCGAGACTGAGCATCTTGGTGACGTGATCGACGTACTGCGTGCGAATCTTCTTGAAGTTGTCGGTGTCGCGGAGGTAATAGTCGCGATCGGGAAGTCCGAGCGATCCCGTGCCGAGGCCGGCGATGATCATCTTGCTGTTCTTGAGATCGTTCTGGCCGCCGACGCGGAAGAGCGGCGCGTAACCTGCCGTCTGAAGATGCGTGATCTCGGCGAGGAGCGAGGACCGGTCGCTGACGGCGTTGATCCGATCGAGCTCCGGCTGGATCGGCGTGACGCCGGCAGCCTCGATCGCGGCTTCATTCATACAGGAGGCGTAGAAGTCGCCGACTTTCTGCTCCGCGCTGCCGGGAGCGGCGGTGGTGAGCGCCGCATCCTGCTCGGCGATCTGATGGAGCACATCGCGGTTGCGCTCGGACAACTCTTCGAAACGCCCGTAGCGGGAGTACTGCGCCGGAAGCGGATGCGTGTCGCGCCACTTGCCGACGGCGAATCGATAGAAGTCATCGCAGGCTTTGACGCTCGTATCCATCGCAGTCAGGTCGAAACCATGCGGCGCGAAGTAGGCGGCAACCGGCGGCGCGGTTGTCGCAGCAACGGGTGCAGCGGTGTGTGACGATCCGCATCCGGCTTGGATTGCGGCCAATCCGGCGAACGCGATCAGAAGAAGAGAACGGCGCATAGTTCCTCCATTGGGGTCCAAAATTTTTCGGCGCGATCGTATGCAAGGTAACCGGAACGTGACGTGAACGAATGGTGCCAGGTTGGAGCTGGGGGTTGCTGGTTTGCCAGTTTCACTTCCGGTTCTCGGGCGGTTATCCTTGCGGAGGGGAAAGCCGACAGGCAAACACATGATGGACTGGAAAGAGATGATCACCGCGGATCCGGAGGTGATGGTGGGTAAACCCGTCATCGCGGGCACTCGCCTGACGGTCGAGTTCGTCGTCGAACGTCTCGCCGATGGGTGGACGGAAGAACAGCTACTCGAGAACTACCCAGGATTAAAGCGGGAGCAGATTCACGCGTGTCTGGCGTACGCCGCTGAGATGCTTTCGGAGGTTCAGATGTACTCGCTCCCATTGCGCCGGCATGCATGAAGTTTCTCGCGGACGCCAACACGCCGGGACTGCTCGTTGAGACACTGACCTCATCCGGCCACGAAGTGTTCTGGGCTTACTCCGTTCCACGCACTCCCGACATCGATCTGATTGAAAAGGCGGCGCACGAACGGCGCGTGGTCATCACATTCGACAAAGACTTCGGCGAGCTCGTTTTCAGACGAGGCCATTCGGTTGGTGTCGTTCTGATTCGCCTGCGTGAAACGAGCATGCAAGCAACTGTCGTTCTGGTGACGGAGCTCGTGGAGAGCGAGAAGGAGAACCTCCATCGTCTCTTCTGCGTGATTGAGAACATGAGGGTTCGCAAGACACCGCTTCCTTAGCCAGTGACCAGTTACAAAGGAATACCAATAGCGGCCAAACCTGCACCGCTTCAACCTTGTAACTTTGGAACGCTCTCCTACCGCACCCGCACGATCGCGTTGATCGCGGCCATCACCTTCAGCGCACGCTTGGACGCCGTCCCGCCTGTCGTCACCTCGGACAAGCCATCCGTCATGAGCGACTTGCGGCCGTGTTTCTGCCACCAGTGGCCGATGTAGAGCAGCTCCCCGGCTTTCACGATCACGAGCTCACCCGAGGCGGCGCGGCCGGTAGGACGTAACTCGACGATCAGCAGGTCGCCATCGTCGATTCCCACCGCTTCCAGGAGATCGCCGCGCGCGCGAAAGACTTTCTCACCTGCCGCGATCCATGAAGACGGAAGCGGGGCGTTCTCGCCGGCGAGCTCCATAACCTCCGCGCCTTGCCGAACTTCGCCTGCGATCGGGACTCGCGATTCGCCGGGACGATCGGCGATGGCGTTTGCCCCACGCCGCCGCCCCTTCCCTTCGACCCGCAGCGGCTGCATCTTCGGAAAACGCACGACGACGGACGAGGGAGCGGCCTCGTCATCGCCGAGAATCGATCCGGCGCGAGCAAGGAGCACCTGCGCGCGCAGGGTACCTGCGTGCGCCTCGCGGATCGTCTCGGCCAGTACCGGCATATTGACGGACGTCGACGTCGATCGGTCCGTCCGGACGGTCAGCTCGCCCAGGCTGATCTCGGCCAACTGAAGCACGGTTGCTACCTTTCGCAGGACCGCGACTGACACATTTGCGCCTTTCTCCAGAGCAGCAAGATGCCGCCGGCTGACACCCGCAAGGCGGGCCAGTCGCTCCTGAGTCAGGCCTCGCTCCAGGCGGGCCGCACGTACGGTTTCTCCGAGCATGGGTGCCAAGTAACTTATACGTTACTAGGTTCGCGTAATCTAAGCAACTCATCTAGGAGTGCTCCGCACTTACCGATTGACACCCATCATGCCGCGGATTATGATGCACTATATTGCACATGCCGACGCGACTGGAACAGTTTCTCAAGAGCCACCGGATCAAACCAGCCCACTTGGCGCGGGAATCCGGCTACAGCCGGCAGCACCTTCTGCGCATCCGCATGGGAAGGATGGAGCCCACCCGCCGCTGCATCGCAGCGATCGTCGCCGCCTGCCGCCACCTGGCAAACGAGCCGGTCCTCGCCAACGACCTTTTCGACCTTGGCGAAGAAGAGCGGCAGCCGAAAATCGCTGACATTTGATCACCGAAGGATCGTAGAAGTCACAGAGATAACAGTTCACTTCCGTACTCTCTCCCCCTCTGTGCGTGACAATCCTTTACTTCATCCTCGCGATCTCCTCGAAGTACTTCACGAACGCCACCATCCCGCCGCTGGCTTGCTGCCAGTCGTAGTTCTCGTTCGGGGCGTGGTAGCCGTGTTCGGGGAGGGAGAGACCGAGAAAGAGCACCGGGGCTTTGAGGACCTGCTCCATCGAGACGACGGCGCCGATCGAGCCGCCCTCGCGGACGAAGACGGGCTCGCGGCCGAAGGCGAACTTCATAGCGCTGCGGACGGCGTTCGCGAGCGGGCCGGTGGTCGGCGCCTGATACGCCTCCATCGACGCTTCGAAGCTGATCTTCACGTCGGGGTTGTGCTGCTTGACGAAATCGCGTACGAGCTTCTTGATCTTCTTCGGATCCTGGTTCGGCACCAGGCGGCAGGAGATCTTGACCGTGGCCCGCGGCGGAACAACCGTCTTGATGCCGGCGCCGGTGTAGCCGCCGACGAGGCCGTGCACTTCCATCGTCGGCAGCGCCCAGATCCGCTTCATCACTTCCATCGGATCTTCGGTGCGGATCGACTTGAAGCCGTGGTCCTTCTTGAACTTCTTGACGGTAAAGCCTGAGTTCTTGAAGTCGTTCAGCTCTTTTTTCGACGGCTGCATGACGTCGTCGTAGAAGCCCTTGATCTTCACTTTGCCGGTCGTGGCGTTGTACATCTTCGTGACGAGCTTCATCAGCTCGCCGATCGGATTGCGCGCCGCGCCGCCGACGACGCCGGAGTGCTGATCGGTCTTCGCCGTCTCCAGCGACAGCTCGAAACCCTGCAGACCGCGCAGCCCGGCGGGACAGGCGGGCCGTTCGCGCGAGACCCAGATGGTGTCCGAAACGAGCACCGAATTCGTGGCGAGTTGCTCCGCATACTTCTTCATCGCACCTTCGAAGTTAGGAGATCCGATCTCTTCCTCGAGCTCCCAGACCGTGTGGATGTTCACCCGCACGCCGGCTTCGTGCGCCGCGCGAATCGCGAACAGCGCGGTGAGGGCAGGACCTTTGTCGTCGGTGGTGCCGCGCCCGAGGTAGCGGTCGCCTTCTTTGATGAAGGTGAAGGGATCGTTCTTCCACGGCTCGGTCTCGGCGGACGCCGGCTGCACATCGAGGTGGTTGTAGACAGTGACCGTGGGAAGCGCCGGATCGACATCGAAGCGGCCATGCACGATCGGATTGCCTTCCGTTTCGAGGATCGAGGCTACGCCGCCGAATCCGCGGATCTTCGCCGCGGCCAGCTCTGCGCATCGGCGGATGTCATCGGCGCGCTCAGGCTCGGAGGAAACCGACGGGATTTCGACGAACTGCTGCAGCGTCGATTCAAAATCGGCGCGGTGATCCTGCGCCCATGCGAGAAGGGATTTCTTATCGAGATTCATAGCGGCGGATTCTATGTCAGTAGCCAGCCGCCACGCCGCTGCGGCGCGCATCCGATCCCCCCTGGCGCAGGCCCGTTTTCGGATCGATCATCACTGCGTTAGCGTCGGAAATGTGATCGAGCCCCTTCTCGTGGAACTTGTGGCCCATCTTCTCCAGGATTGCTCGCGTATCGGGATTCGTCCCGTCCGGCTCCCAATAGATCTCGTCCGGCATCCACTGATGATGAATGCGGCCGGCGTCGACGGCTTGCTGGATGTTGATGTGAAAGTCGACGACGGCCAGCACGATCTCGAGCACCGTGCTGATGATGCGCGGCCCTCCCGCGGCGCCGACCGCGAGCCACGGCTTGCCATCGTCGAGCATGATCAGCGGCACCATCGAGGAGAGCGGCCGCTTCTTCGGCGCGATCGCATTCTTCACGCTCTGGATGAGTTGATATTCGTTGGCCACGCCGGGACGCGAGGTGAAGTCGTCCATCTCGTTGTTCAGCAGAACGCCCGTCCCTTTCGCTGTGACGCCGCTACCGAACCAGTCGTTCAGCGTGTAGGTGTTGCTGACCATACTGCCGTCGGCATCGACGATCGAAAAGTGCGTCGTGTCGGTCTTCTCGAACGGCGCCGGGTCGCCAGCACGAATGTCTTTCGATGACGATGCATGCTCCAGATCAATCGTCTTCCGCCGCTCCTCGGCATATTTCGCCGATGTCAGCGCCGCGATCGGCATCGTGTTGAAGTCAGGATCGCCGAGAAACTCCGCGCGATCCGCGAAAGCCCTTCGCATCACCTCAGTCAGCAGATGGAGATACTGCGCCGACTGCCACCCCATCGAGCCGACGTCGTAATGCTCGAGCATCCGCAGCATTTCGATGATGGCCACGCTGCCGGACGATGGCGGCGGCATGACGATGAACTCGTGGCCGCGATACGTTCCATGCAGCGGCTTGCGGATCACCGGCTTGTACTCGCGCAGGTCCTTCATCGTAATCAGGCCGCCGTGCGCGCGCATGTCCGCGACGATGCGCCGCGCGGTGATGCCCTCGTAGAAGTCGCGCGGATTGGTCTGGATGCGCGCCAGCGTCGCCGCAAGCTCCGGCTGCTTGAACCGCTCTCCCATCGCGTAGATATGTCCATCGCGCAGAAAGATGCGCTTGCTCTCCGGCCACGGATTCATCTTCTTCAACGTCTCGGCATCGTGGAGGACACCGTCGAAAAACGGCGTGACGATGAATCCATCAGCAGCGAGCTTGCGCGCCGGCTCGACCAGCTCACTCCACTTCAGTTTCCCGTGACGTTTGTGGACGAGCATCAGCCCCGCGATCGTGCCTGGAACGCCGACCGCCTTGTAGCCATCAGTCGACGCGCCCTTGATCACGTTGCCTTTCGCATCGAGGTACATCTCCCGCGATGCGGCGAGCGGCGCGACCTCCCGATAATCGATCGCTTCGCTCGTTCCGTCCGCCATGCGAATGAGCATGAAACCCCCGCCCCCTAGATTGCCGGCGGCAGGCCATGTGACAGCCATGGTCAGTGCGACAGCCACCGCGGCATCGACTGCGTTGCCGCCTCTCTTCATCACGTCGGCACCGACATGCGACGCGATGTCGCTCGTCGAAGCGACCATGCCGTGGCGGGCAACGACTGGATCGTGGAGAACGGCGAACGCGCCGCTGGTGCAAAGAAGAAGGAGGGCCGCGAGGAGCTTTCGCATGAGCGGAAGAGTATCAGGCTCGCGTAGCGCCGACGGCTCGGCGGCGACGTTGTTGGAACCGCCAGCGGGCCGCTAGCGATACAGCCGACGAGCCGTCGGCGCTACGTCTCAGCTTCTGTAGTCCGTGTTCAGCGAGATGTAGTCGTGGCCGAAGTCGGAGGCGAGGATGATCGTTCTGGCGTTGCCGCCGCCGAGGTCGAGGACGATGGGGACGCGCTCGCGGGCGAAGACTTTGGCGGCCTCTTTTTCCTGATACACAGCGGGCGCACCACCTTTGACGAGTTGCACGCGGCCGGCCCAGAGCGAGACGCGCTTAACGTTGAAGCGCGCGCCGCTGCGGCCAAGGGCGGCGAGCATGCGGCCCCAGTTCGGATCGCCGCCGTGCAGCGCGGTCTTCACGAGCGGCGACGTGCCGATGGCATGCGCGGCGAGGCGGGCATCCCGCTCGCTCTTCGCGCCGCGCACTTCGAGCTCCATCACCCGTGTGGCCCCTTCGCCGTCGCGCACGATCAGCCACGCCAGGTCGCGGCAGACGGCGTCGAGGGCGCGATGAAAGTCGGTCGTGTCGGACCGCGGTGCATTGCCGAGTTTTCCGGAAGCCATCACGAGTACGGTGTCGTTCGTCGATGTGTCGCCATCGACTGTGATGGCGTTGAAACTTTGATCGACGGATGTTCGCAACGCTTTTTGCAGCGTCGCGGCGTCGAGCGCGGCGTCAGTCATGACGAAGCCGAGCATCGTGGCCATGTTGGGATGGATCATGCCGGCGCCCTTGGCGACGCCGACGATGCGTCCGCGCTTGCCGCCGAGCGTGAAGGTCGCCTGCGTGATTTTCGGTCCGACGTCGGTGGTGAGGATGGCATGCGAAAACGCGTCAATGCCGCCCGACGAAAGGCGTGCGATCGAATCAGGGAGCGCTTCGCGAACTTTCTGATCGGGAAGCACCACGCCGATCACGCCGGTCGATGCGATGAAGACTTCCTCGGCTGGGCAGATCAACAGTTCGGCGGCACGTGAACGAACGCGTTTCGCGGCATCGTGCCCCGGTTTTCCGGTCACCGCATTCGCGCAGCCGGCGTTGACGACAACAGCCTTGAGTCGTCCGCCCGTTTTCTTCAGCGCGTTCTTCGACAGCGTGACGGGCGCGGCCTGAAAACGATTCTTCGTGAAGACAGCAGCCGCGTTCGCGCCGTCGGGCACGACGATGAGTCCGAGGTCGGGCCGCTTTTTGCGGATGCCGGCACGAATGCCAGAGGCGAGAAAACCCTTCGGGAGTTTCATGATCTGTCGCTGCACTCCAACAGCGCGGCCTTCGCCGCTTCCTTCACTCGCTCCGGCGCGGTGCCGCCGAGGGCGTTCTTCTTTGCCAGCATGCCGTCGAGCGTGACGCCGTGTTCTTTCGCGAGCGACCCGAGGTTTGCGAGGTTGCGGCTGACCTGATCGTGCGCTTCGCGGAAGGGCATCCCGGTGGCGGCGAGTGCATCGGCAACGGCGGTGGCAATGAGCGCGTCGCTGCCTGCAGCGGCGCGCATGCGATCATGATCGAGCGACAGACCGGCGATCAACTCGCGAAGCGCGGGAACGAGCGTTGCGATCACGCGGCGCGTGCGAAAGAGCGGCTCTTTGTCGAGCTGCAGATCCTTGTCGTACGCGAGTGGTAGGCCTTTGAGCAGTGCGAGAAATCCCGTCAACTCGCCGATACCGCGCGCCGCGTATCCGCGGGCGAGCTCGAGCACATCGGGATTTTTTTTCTGCGGCATGCGCGACGACCCTGTGGCCATCGCGTCGGGAAGTTCGGCGTACGACGCTTCGTCGCTGGTGAAGAAGATCAGGTCCTCGGCCATGCGGGATACGTGCGTCAGCATCAGCGATGACGCGAACAGAAACTCCGCCGCGAAATCGCGATCGGAAACGCCGTCGAGCGAGTTCGCGGTCGCGCGGGCGAAGCCAAGCGAGCGTGCTAGCTCATCGCGATCGATCGCCAACGGCGTGCCCGCGAGCGCGCCCGAGCCAAGTGGGCATTCATCGCCGCGCCCGACAGCGCTCGCGAAACGTTGACAGTCGCGCCGCAGCATCTCGACATACGCCAGGCACCAGTGTCCGAACGTGACCGGCTCGGCCTGTTTCGAGTGCGTGTAGCCGGGCATCGGCGTCGCCGCTTCTTCGAGCGCGCGTGTTGCCAGGGTCGTTGCGAGCGCATTCACGATCTCGATCGCTTCATCGCACGCGCGCTTGAGCCACAGCTTTAGATCGGTCGCGACCTGATCGTTCCGCGAACGACCGGTATGCAGTTTCCCCGAGCCAGCGCCGATCAATTCGTAGAGCTTCGCCTCGACGTACGAATGCACATCCTCGTAGTCGCCGTCAGTCGGCGCTTCGATCCGCGCCAGCGCGCCGAGAATGGCGTCCAGCTCCTCCTCGGACAACACGCCGGCCTCCGCGATCGCGCGCGCCCAGGCGATCGAGCCTTCGACGTCCTCGTCGAACAATTCGCGGTCGAATGCAAACGAGTCATTGAGCCGCCGCAACAACTGCGATGGCTCCGACACGAAGCGCCCGCCCCACAGTTTCTGCGTCAACCAGCCGCCTTCCGCAGCCGTGCGGCGGTAACTTCATCGCCGGGGTTCGTATCGTCGAGACGTTGGTGTTGCTCGATGCGATACCGCCCGCGCGTCGGCAGCCCGAACACGCGAATGAACCCGGCCGCGTCGCGCGCGTCATACCCGGTCATGTTGAAGCTCGCCAGCGCCTCGGAATACAACGAGTTCGGCGACGTGCGGCCGATGATTGTGGCGTTGCCTTTGTACAGCTTCAGCGTAACGGTGCCGGTGACCGCTTCCGCGAGCGCATCGACGAATGCATCGAACGCTTCCTTCAACGGTGAGAACCACTGGCCGAAGTAGACCAACTCCGCGTAGCGCGTGCCGATGCGCTCCTTCTCGTGCGCGCTGTCGCGGTCGAGCGTGATCGACTCGAGCGCCTTGATTGCATTGACGAGCAGCGTGCCGCCGGGCGTTTCGTACACGCCGCGCGACTTGATGCCGACAAGGCGGTTCTCGACGATGTCGATGCGTCCGACGCCGTGACGTCCGCCGATCTCATTCAGCTTCGAGACGAGTGCGGCAGGCGACATTGCTTCGCCGTTGACTGCGATCGGTACACCAGCGACGAACGTGATCGCAACTTTTTCCGGCGTGCTTGGCGCGTCGATCGGATCGACCGATAGCTTGAACATCGACGGCTCCGGCTCGAACGACGGATCTTCGAGCGGTCCGCCCTCGTGCGAGAGATGCCAGAGGTTGCGGTCGCGCGAATACGGATCCTTCTTCGTCACCGGCACCGGAATGCCGCGCGACGATGCGTAGTCGATGGCGTCTTCGCGCGAAATGATCGACCATTCGCGCCACGGCGCGATGACCGCCAGCTCCGGCGCGAGCGCCTGATACGCGAGCTCGAAGCGGACCTGATCGTTGCCCTTGCCCGTGCATCCGTGGGCAAGCGCGTCACAGCCGGTGGCGAGCGCGATTTCGACCTGCTTGCGGGCGATGAGCGGCCGCGCGGTCGAGGTGCCGAGGAGGTAGTCCTTCTCGTAAATCGCGCCGGCTTTCAGAACGGGAAAGAGGTAGTCGCGCGCGAATTCTTCTCGCGCATCGATGAGATGGAAATCGCACGCGCCGGTCTGATACGCCTTCTCCGCAAGCCCGGACGTCTCCTCGGCCTGGCCGACATCGACGGCGACCGCGACGACTTCGCAGCCGTAGTTCTCCTTCAGCCAGGGAATGATGATCGAGGTATCGAGTCCGCCCGAGTAGGCGAGTGCGACTTTCTTGAAGTGAGTCATTGATGTTTCCTTTGGATCTGTCTGCGATCTGCTACGCGACTTTTCTTTCCAGTTTTCCGAGAATCTGTTCCAGCGCTTCGACGAATTCGGCGAACGCCTTCTTGGGCGTGACGTACGGCGGTAGAAGTCGGATGACGTTCTCGCGCGCGCTGCCGACGACGAAGCCCTTCGCCAGTAACTCTGCGACGACCGGCTTGGCCGGCCCGTCGAGCTCGATGCCCCACATGAAGCCGGAGCCGCGCACGTCGACGATCGATGGGTTACGTTTCTTGAGTTTGGCGAGTTGTGTTCCGAACCACGCGCCGAGTGTGTTGATGCGTTCGAGAAGTTTCGATTCTTCGATCTCGTCGAGCACTGCGAGGCCGAGACGACAGGCGACCGGATTGCCGCCGAACGTGGTGCCGTGATGTCCCGGCTTCACGAGGCCTTCGATGGCAGGGCCGGTGATGACCGCGCCGAGCGGCAGGCCGCCGCCGAGCGGTTTGGCCAGCGTGATGATGTCGGGAACGATGCCGCTCTGCTGAAACGCGAAGAGCGTCCCGGTGCGCCCGAGGCCGCACTGAATCTCATCGAAGACGAGGATGGCGCCGGTCCGATCGGCGACGCGCCGTGCCGCAGCGAGGAATTCGTGCGTGAGCGGGATGATGCCGCCCTCGCCCATCACCGGCTCGAGAAAGATCGCGCCGGTCGTTTCATCGACCGCGGCTTCGAGCGCGGCGACATCATTCGGCTCGACGAACGTCACGCCCGGCATGAGCGGCTCGAACGGCTTGCGATACGCCTCGTGGCCGGTCATCGACAAAGAGCCGAGCGTCCGTCCGTGAAAGCTTTCGTTCAGCGCGACGACGCCGGCGCGACCGGGATTGGCGAGTCGCGCAAACTTCAGTGCAGCCTCATTCGCTTCCGTTCCGCTGTTGCAGAAAAACGCGCGGCAGAATCCCGAGGCGCGCACGAGGCGCTCCGCGAGCAGACCCTGCGACGGGTGATAGTAAAGATTGGAGAGGTGCAGCAACGCATTCGACTCATCGCGCAACGCTTTCACGAGGCGCGGGTGGCGATGACCGAGCGCGTTGACGGCGATGCCGCCGAGCAGGTCCCAATACTCGCGGCCTTCGGCGTCGGTGATGCGCGCACCTTTGCCGCTGCGCGGGTGAAAGGTCGTGCGGGCGTAGGTGCCGAGGATGAACGCCTTCTCGCGCTCTTCGACGGCGGCGGGCGATTCGTCATGCAGCAACAAGGTTCGTTCCTCCTTCTTCTCCAATCGTGATTCGTTGCACGCCCGATTCGAGCGCGTGCAGCGCAGCCTGCAGCTTGGGTCGCATTCCACCGGTGACGACTTCGCTGACGAGCAGCGCTTCCGCATCCGGCGCGTGTAATTCGGAAACGACGTTGCCTGTCTCGTCGAGCAGGCCGGCGACATCGGTGATGAAGACGAGCTTTTCGGCGCCGACTGCAATAGCGATCGCAGCGGCGGCTGTGTCCGCGTTCACATTCAACAGCGATCCGTTCGGACCTTCGGCGACTGACGAAAGCACGGGCATGATGCCGGCCCCGATGACGGCGTTGATGAGCGCCGGATCGCCGCCGGTGACTCGTCCGACATGGCCGAGCGCGACGCCCTCGATCGGCTCGTGCAATTCCGCGATGAGCGTCGATGCATCGCAGCCGCTGAAGCCTGCTGCGGGAACGCCCATCGCCGCGAGCTCCGACACGAGCATCTTGTTCACCGATCCCGCCAGCGTCGACACGACGACATCGAGCGTTGCGTCGTCGGTGATGCGAAGTCCTGCGTGCGTGCGCTTCGCGATGCCGAGGCGCTTGAGGTTTGCATCGACATGCTTGCCGCCGCCGTGCACGAGCACGATCTGTTCGCCGCTCTTCCACCGTTTCGCAATCGCGCCTAGCACTTCGGCGCGCCGCAACGGATCATCGAGAAGGCTCCCGCCGAGTTTGATGACGTTCATCAGACCAAGGCCTCCGTTTCCGCGAAATCGAACATGCGGTTGAAGTTCTGTACAGCCTGCGAGGCAGCACCTTTGAGCAGGTTGTCGATGACCGAGACGATGACGGCGCGGCGGCCGCCTTGCAGAAGCTGGAAGCCGATCTCCGCGCGCGGCGTGTTGACGACGTTCTTCAGCTCCGGGAGTTGGCCGGCCGGCAGCACACGCACGAACGGAGCGTTCTCGTATACCCGCGCATACGCATCGGTGATCTGCTGCTCCGTCATCGCGTGCGTGAAGCCGACGTGCATCGTCGAGAGGATTCCGCGATGGACCGGCAGCAGATGCGCGACGAAAACGAGCGGCGCGCGGTCGCCGAGGTGAAGCTGCTGGCGGATCTCTGGCTCGTGACGATGATTGCCGACGCCGTACGCTTTGAAGTTGCCGAACAGCTCTGCGAACGAGAAGTTCACGTCGGCTTTCTTTCCCGCGCCGGAGACGCCGCTCTTCGAATCGCAGATCACCGGCTGCTCGCGGTCGATCGCGAAATTGAGCGGACGCAAGGCGAGAAGAATCGACGTCGGATAGCAGCCGGGATTGGCGACGAGGCGCGCTTTCTTCAACTCGCCGTTGCAGTATTCGGTGAGTCCGTAGACCGCTTCGCCGAGAAGTTTCGGATTCTCGTGCGCGAAGCCGTACCACGTCGGATACATCGACGGCTCCTCAAGTCGAAATGCGCCGGAGAGGTCGATGACTGTCATGCCAGCGTCGAGCAGTTTCGGCGCGAGTTCCGCGGACACCTCGTTCGGCGTGCAAAGAAACACGACCTCGGGATTCGCAGCGATCAGCGCGTCGAGCGTGAAAGGTTCGGCGATGAGCTTCGGAAGTGTCGGCGTGACCGGGCCGCGCGCGGTGCTGCTCGACGAGAAGAGCGCGACGAGATCGACACCGTGGTGGCGAGCCATGATCGCAGTCAGCTCCGCGCCGGAGTAACCGGTGGCGCCAACGATGGCGACGCGCTTCTTCGGCGCGGCCGCAACCGGCGCCGCGGCGGCATCAACACGATCAGCAACTGAAATAGGTTCGTTCATGACAATTCTCTGGGAACGCGCTCAGCGGACGTTGCGGCGGCGGACGCCGATGACCCGGCGCAGCCGCTGTGCGAAGGTGGTAGCGGCGTCGGTGGTGCGGAAGGCGACGAAGATCGTGTCGTCGCCGCCGATAGTGCCGAGGACGCCGTCGATCTGCGCGGCATCGATGGCGCTGGCGACCGGCTGCGCACTCGCGGCCGGAGTCTTGATTACAACGAGGTTGCCGGCGGTATCGGCGCCGGTGACATATTCAGCGACGGCCTGTTCGAGCCGCGTCTCGACGACGTCGCGCGGCGCAAAGGCGACGACCGCGCCGCCCGCGAACGCGTCATGGGTGATGTAACCATTGGGCGACTTGGCCACGCCGAGCTCGCGCAGATCGCGCGAGAGAGTCGGCTGCGTGACACGGAAGCCGCGTTTCTTCAGCAGCGCCAGCAACTCCTCCTGCGAATGAACGGACTGCTCCCGGACGATCCGCTGGATCTCATCGCGTCTCCGCAGTCCGTGCCCATGCGCATGATTATTCATCGAGTCGAATTTTTATTCATCCTTCGATGGATGTCAACAGTGTTGTGAGCCTGGTATTCCGAATGTGGGGAGTCGGGAGCGGGACTAGGGCTGGTAGCTTCGGATCTCTTCGAGCGTCATCGATTCAGCCGCGTCAGGACCTCGTTGCTCGATGGCGCGACGCAACTGCTCGAAATCTTCCGGCGCCAGCGATGGAGGCGGAGGTTCGATCGTCATGTCTACGGCCGACTCACCCTGATCTTCAGCCCCTGGCAAGGAGTCGTTTAGTACCCATGGGCTGCCGTTCGTCTCGCGTGACGCCATCCGCCGAATATCCTCTGTGTCGGAAGTGATGTGGAAATCGCCATCGCGACTTCTGACCACCGCTTTCACCGTTTGCGGCCAGCGCGGACCGAAATGGTACACCGCCGCGTACATGATCTTCGCGGTGACGATGCTGACTCCCGAGGCGATCATGGCGTTGTAGAAGACCTCGTGAACCGCTTCCCACGGCTTCGTTTTCTGGTCGCATGCGACGTCGTGAATCACCGAGGCGTTTCGATACTTGCCTTCGAATGGACCGCCGATGATCGACCATGCGAACTGAGGGATCGAAGCGCCGTCGACGACCCATTCCTTCGGCGCTTCCCAGGTGTTGCAGGCAGGATCGATGTACTGCAACGTCTGTAGAAGCTTCATGCGGCGCCCATCCGGAAGCCATTCGGTTTGCACGGTTCCTACGTATCGGTTGCAGTTCATCACGCACCCCCGGCTTCACGCAGCGTTGTTGGTTGTGCGCGAATTATCGCATCGGTGCGGCCCGCAACTATCATTAATAGATGCGCACATTGATCCTCGCGTCGCTCCTGGCGTTCACCTTCAACCTCGGCGCGCAAACGCCGGAGACACCGATCGGGTTCATCCCTGAGGCGATCGCATTCAAAGACGCGCCGCCAACCCTGCCGCCGGGGTCGAAAGTATCCGTGCTCGAAGGCAATCCGGGCGCCGAGGGGATGTTCACGATGCGCGTGCGCATTCCGGCCGGCTCCGCGATTCCGCCGCACTGGCATCCGCGCCAGGAGCGCGTCACCGTTCTCGCCGGCGCCGTCGACCTCGGGTTCGGTTCCGTTGCAAACAAGAGCTCCGTCACCCGCTATCGCGCCGGCAGCTTCTATCTGAACCCGCCGCGCGTGGTGCACTACCTCTTCTTCCCCGAGAACACGGAGTTGCAGATCACCGGCGTCGGTCCGTGGGAGTTGATAACGACCGACCCGAACGAGAAGCCGGCCGCAACCACGGTCAAGGTGCGAGACATCACTCCGGCGCCGGGCAGCGAGCTGACTCCGACAACGACGATCAAAGCGACGATCGACTACGACATCCAGAATTTCCGGCCGGACACCTATTTCCTCGACTTCGTCTTCGAGTCGAGGATGCCCAATCGAACGATCGGCATCGCGCCCACCGTCATCCCCTATCGAAAAGGAGCTACACAAACACATTTCGTCGAGAGCTCCACCGGGACCATCACGCTGATTCAGGACCTCGGACGATTCCTCGAGCTTCCCGATCTGAAGCACCCCATCCGCATGCGCGTGTACGTTCACGAAAAACGTTCCGAGACCTCGAACCACGTGGTTGGGATGAGCGACTGGATCGAGTTCCACTGATGTCTTGATCCGCAGATGACGCAGATGAGCTGCGTTCATCTGCGTTCATCTGCGTTCCATCTGCGCCATCTGCGGACCTATACTTTCCCCATGCAAAGCAAGGCGACAACCGTTCAGGAATACCTGTCCTCCCTGCCTGCCGATCGACGAGAGGCAATTGAGCGCGTTCGCGAAGTCATCCTCGCGAATCTCGACAAGGATTACGAAGAAGGGATGGCCTACGGAATGATCGGCTACTCGGTGCCGCACCGGATCTTTCCCGCCGGCTATCACGCCGATCCGCGCCAGGGATTGATGTTCGCCGCGCTCGCTTCGCAGAAGAACTACATGGCCGTCTACGTCATGGGTTTGTACACCGGGTGCGATGAAGTGAACGAGAGCGCACTCATTCGCTGGTTCCGCGAAGCGTGGGCGAAGAGCGGCAAGAAGAAGCTCGACATGGGAAAAGCGTGCATCCGATTCAAGAAGATCGACGATCTGCCGCTCGACGTCCTCGGCGAAGCGATCCGGCGGATACCTGCCAAGGTCTACATC
>Ga0247666_1000208_pt1 | contig 21154 bp, 13 predicted proteins | sample CNK07_metaG_FD_183025 | JGI IMG/M metagenome (GOLD analysis project Ga0247666, IMG submission 183025) | Soil microbial communities from Purdue University Martell Research Forest, Indiana, United States - CNK07 | ecosystem: Environmental > Terrestrial > Soil > Temperate forest > Bulk soil...
ACAGGTCAAAACCGTGCTTTCAAAATCGAAAGTAATGACCAAGTGGTCCGGGAACGCTGAAGAGCTTTCATTCGGCGCGCCCGCATTGACGCTCTAGGACATCAATGCAAGCTGCGCAGGTCAAAACGAAGAGAAGAGTCTCGGATTATGGCGAGGTGTTGACCGGGCACCGCGAGGTCAACGCCATGCTCGATTTAGTGAAGCAGGAAACGGAACGAATCGACTCCCGTTTTCTTGAGCCCGCTTGTGGGGACGGCAACTTTCTAAGCGCAATTCTGGAACGCAAACTGGCTGTTGTGGAAAGGCGCTACGGCAAGTCGCAATTGGACTACGAGCGCTATGCCGTCCTGGCCGTCTCCTCGATCTACGGGATCGATATTCTGCCTGACAATGTCCGCGACTGCCGACGAAGGCTCTTCGAAATATTTGATTCAAACTACACGCGCCTGTTCAAAAGAGCTGCGAAGGAAGCGTGCCGCGAGGCGGTAAGGTTCGTCCTTGAGCGGAACATCATTTGGGGCGATGCCTTGACGCTCAATACGGTCGGTGAGAAGCCGAGCCATATTGTCTTTTCGGAATGGTCGCCGGTCAACGGGAGCATGCTGAAGAGGAGAGACTTCACATTTAGCGAATTGCTTCGCCATGAGGAGGCCATGCAAGCCCCTTTGTTCCCTGGTTCGGACAGCGAGGAGCAGTTGCCCCTTTTCTCCGACCTTGGCGAGCACGTCTTTATCCCCACTCCGGTAAGGGAATATACCCCGATCCATTTCTTGGAGATCGCCCGTGTCGGAGAATAGCTTCAACCCCGACGTTCTAAGCTGCATCGCGAATCTGAGCAGCGACGAAGTCTTCACGCCGCCCCAGCTGGTGAACCAGATTCTTGACGTGCTCCCGCCGGACCTCTGGCGCGACAAGAAAAGCACCTTCCTTGACCCGGGCTGTAAGTCAGGCGTGTTCCTCCGAGAGATCGTTAAACGCCTCGACAAAGGACTGGAGAAGTACATTGCAAATCGCCAGAAGCGGCTAGACCACATCTTCAAAAATCAGGTATTCGGACTCGCGATCACGGAATTGACTGCCTTAATCTCGCGGAGATCCCTGTACTGCTCTAAGACCGCCAATGGGAAATATTCAGTATGCGAGGCGTTTAACAACTCGCGAGGCAATATTCACTTCAACCGGGTTGAGCACACTTGGGAAAATGGCCGTTGCAGGTATTGCGGAGCCAACAAGGAGAACTACGAGAGGGGCGGCGAACTAGAAAGCCACGCCTACCCGTTTATTCACACCAACAAAGCGGAGGAAATCTTCAACATGAAATTCGACGTGATTATCGGCAACCCGCCGTATCAACTTGGGTCAAGTGGTGGCGATTCACAGGGCAGCTTTGCAATGCCAATCTATCAGAAATTTGTCCAGACTGCGAAGAGTCTCGACCCGCGATACGTGGTAATGGTGACGCCGTCGCGCTGGTTCGCGGGCGGACGCGGACTCGATGAGTACCGCTCCGAGATGCTTTCCGACACGCACCTTCGGGAACTCGTCGACTTTCCAGACGCGACCGACGTGTTTCCGGGCCTGGATATCTCAGGTGGCGTTTCGTACTTCCTTTGGGACCGTTCGCATGATGGGCCTTGTAATGTGCAGACATTCATTGGGGGAGTGTCTAGTGGCGTCGTCGCCCGCCGCCTCGACGCATACAATGTGTTCGTCCGTTACAACACGGGTGTTTCCATTCTTGAAAAGGTCTGGCCCAAAGGCGTCGACGTGGGTAAATCGCTCGCGGTCAAGGTATCGCCCACGCAGCCATTTGGCCTACGAACATCTTACCGCGGCGCGCCCACGGCCAAAGGGTTGAAGAAGCCTGTCGTACTTCGGTCCAGCGAAGGCGAATCGTGGATCGCTCGTGCCGACGTCCCACGGAATGATGTATGGATCGATCAGTGGAAGGTCATTCTTGGACTCGCGTATGGCGAGCGGGGAGCTTTTCCTTACTGGATTACCTCGTCGCCTGAGATTCTTGGGCCAGGGACAGTGTGCACGGAAACCTACCTCGTTATCGACCGCTTTGACAGCAAGGCAAAAGCCAAAGTGTTCGCGAGTTATCTCCGCACGCAATTTGTGAGGTTCCTGATTTCCCTCCAAAAATACACGCAGCACTTATACAGTGAGCGCTTCTCGTTCGTTCCTGATCTTCCAATGAACCAGACATGGACAGACGAGAAGCTCTACAAGAAATACGGACTGACAAAAGAAGAGGTTGCCTTCGTCGAGTCCATGGTTCGCCCCATGGATGCCAGCGATGAGTAAGGACTTCTTCCCTCCGCGTCCTGCATCCTGTCCGACCATCTATGCGTACGAGGATACAAACCCGCAGTATGCGGGCCTGCTGAAAGTCGGCTATACGACCGTCGATGCGCAGAGTCGCGTTGCCCAGCAGTATCCAACGTTGCGTCCCGGCAAGCTCCCTTACCGAATCGTCCTAGAAGAACCCGCCATGCGGAATGACGGAACGGTGTTCACTGACCGCGATGTACATCGGATGCTCCGACTCAACGGCGTGAAGAACCCCGACGGCGAGTGGTTTCGATGCACGGTGGATAAAGTCAAGGCTGCGACCATCGCCGTGCGGGACGGCCAACTAAACGAAGAGAACCGGTCACTTGACTTTGCAATGCGGCCGGAGCAGAAAGCGGCTGTCGAAAAAACCGCTGCATACTTTGCAAGCTGGCGCAAAGAAAAGGGCAACCGGAACAAACCGCCACACTTTCTCTGGAATGCCAAGATGCGTTTTGGAAAGACCTTTGCCGCTTATCAGTTAGCGAAGAGGATGGGATGGCGAAAAGTTCTAGTCCTGACGTTTAAACCGGCAGTGCAAAGCGCCTGGGAAGAAGACTTGAAGACTCACGTGGACTTCAAGGGCTGGCAGTTCATCTCACCCGGCGGTTTGTCATACGCGAAGGCCGACAAGAAGAAACCGTTTGTCTGTTTTGGCTCGTTTCAAGATTACCTCGGGCGTAACCCAAACACAGGCGGCATTAAGACGAAAAACGAATGGGTGCACTCCACGAATTGGGACTGCGTGATTCTCGACGAATACCATTACGGGGCGTGGCGGGAGAATGCGAAAGAGCTCTTTGAAGCCGAGGACAAGGACGAGGTCGAATTCGGGGAAGGCGAAGGCATCAAGGACTTTGACGAAGAAATGATGCCGATCACAACGGATGCCTATCTTTATCTATCCGGAACTCCCTTCCGAGCAATTGCCTCCGGCGAGTTTATCGAAGAACAGATCTACAACTGGACTTATTCCGACGAGCAACGGTCGAAGCGCGATTGGAAGGGTGCCAACAATCCATACGCCGCATTGCCCCGCATGGTGCTTCTGACCTATCAACTCCCAGACGCGATCCGGGAAATCGCGATGCAGGGCGAGTTCAACGAGTTCGACTTGAACGTGTTCTTCTCAGCCCAGGGCGTTGGTGAAAAGGCGAAGTTCAAGTATGAGGACGAGGTTCAGAAGTGGCTGGACCTAATTCGCGGGTCGTTTCTGCCGACCACTGTTGACAACCTAAAGTTAGGTACGCATAGGCCGCCTATGCCGTACTCAGACGCTCGGCTCCTGAGCGTGCTTTCACACACGTTCTGGTTCCTCCCCAGCGTGGCTTCCTGCTACGCAATGAGCAACCTGCTGGCGAAAAAGCAGAACCGCTTCTACCACGATTACAAAATTGTCGTCGCTGCAGGGAACGCCGCTGGCATTGGTGTCGAGGCCCTGCCGCCCGTCCTGGAGGCTATGGACGAGCCACTGAGGTCGAAGACTATTACGCTTTCCTGCGGGAAGCTCACGACTGGCGTGACCGTAAAACCATGGACTGGCATTTTCATGCTCCGCAACTCATCTAGTCCAGAAACGTACTTTCAGGCGGCGTTCCGTGTCCAATCGCCATGGACGGTGCGGAACCCGGACGGCGACTCGCCAAATAAAGAACAGATCATTAAAGAAGAGTGTTACGTCTTCGATTTTGCTCCAGACCGGGCGTTGCGGCAGATTGCAGATTACAGTTGCCGGTTGAACCTCGACGAGACAACAAACCCGGAACAGAAGGTGGCGGAGTTCATCAGCTTTCTCCCTGTTCTCGCGTACGACGGCAGTTCCATGAAACAGATTGACGCTGCGGGAATTCTCGAGATGGCGATGAGCGGAACAACTGCAACCCTTCTGGCCCGACGCTGGGAGAGCGCGCTTCTGGTAAACGTGGATAACGACACGTTGCGCCGCCTGATGAACAACAAGACGGCGATGGATGCCCTCATGAGCATCGAGGCTTTCCGAAATCTCAATCAGGAGATCGAGACCATCATCAACAAGTCGGAAGCGGTGAAGAAGGCCCGCAGAGAGGCCAACGACGACGAGCTATCCGACAAGGAAAGGAAGGAGCTAACTGAACAGGAGAAAGAATACAAAACCTTGCGGAAACAGATTCAGGATAAGCTAATTAAGTTTGCGACACGCGTCCCGATTTTCATGTATCTGACCGATTATCGTGAGCGGTCGCTGAAAGATGTGATAACGCAGCTGGAGCCCGGCCTGTTCAAAAAGGTCACGGGCCTGACCGTAAAGGATTTCGAGTTGCTTGTCAGCCTGGGACTGTTCAACAGCGCGCTGATGAACGACGCCGTCTACAAATTCAAGCGCTATGAGGATGCCAGCCTCAGCTACACCGGCATTAACAAGCACGGCGAAGAGGAAATTGGGCTGTACGACACCGTGATCACCCGCGAGGAGGCGCAGAAGGTATTTGAGAATCTCCCTGCACGGGCGCTCAAAAAGACCATGACGGAATAGCAAGCTCTCCCAGCATCTAAAGATTCAGAGAGGATTTGAAGGCTGTGGTGTCCCCATTTGACCTGCAATCCCTATATCTGTTCGACGGGCAGCTGCACGACTACATGGCGGATTTTATGTTTCGACTCAAGGTGATCTGCTAACCGAAGCCTCTGTGAAAATCGTCCCAGCGTGTCGCCGGATCGCCGCACGATTTTTCCCCGATTTTTTGGGGTTCCGCAATTCTAACTTCCGGCCACACTCCGCGAAGATTGTAGATTTCTCTTCGACGAGAGGCCTTAAATTCTGGTTATGTACAGAGCGTCGGAAAACATGGTGGGTGCCTGGGTGCCAGAGGTGGGTGCTTTAGTTGAATCGCGGAGTCGGAGAGGGAAATTCGCGATGCCGTTCGCGAAGGAAGTATGCTTGAGAGCAGCCGGAACCCATCGACCTTCCTTTAGCAGGCAGCTTCTAACCTTCTCGCAGTCTTCAATCGGAAGAAGACCTGCTTCGTGCGCGAAACCAAAAACGTCAAAGGACCGGAGGACTGGGCACGGCAAATTCTGCATCTGAAATTGAAGCACTTGAATTGCCCTGTAATCGTCACTAGCAACTGGCAAACCCAGAACGACGCCGGCAGCGTGAGTATAGGCTTCACCCTTGTCGACGAGTCCCAAATACTGGGCGCCGAGAGTCTGGAAGCCAGCCCAAGAAGCTCCTGGCAGGGCTTTGCTTAGCAACGACTGAAATTGCGGCTTGTCGAGACGGATCAACAGCCCGTTCTTCAGGGATTTATCGAGTTGCGGCACGAAGCGTGCCGCGTAGTGGCCCAGCCATCTGAGTTCTGCGTCAACTTCTTGAACGACGGCTGGCTGAATGCCGTAAAAGGTCTTTAGGTCTCTTAGGGGACGAAGCTCGTTGGACAGAAAGAACTGAACAAGCACGTCCGAATCGCAGATTATCAGGCTGGGATTCGGCATCAGCGCGCACTAGACTTCGACTTCCTCGTAGATATCCCCGAATCGTTCTAGGAACTCACTCTCTGTGATCATCAAGTACGCGGCACCCTTGCTGGGGCTGATCTGCCTATTCTGGTAGGCTTCAACAACCGCGTTAACGTATCCGATTGGCAACCGAATGGATCGCGCCGTCAGTGTTGTCGTTCGCTTGCCGATCCATTCTTGCTCCTCGGTGCCTCTCTTCTCCAGGTACTCCTCCGTGCTTAGCGCATGCTCGCTGACCTTGCGGAGCGAAGCTGCGATATCAATTCGCCTGAGTTCTTCAACTTGAGTGGTATCTAAAAATCCTGCATCCTGCGCAGCATTCAAGAGGGTTCGCTGCTCGACATGGGTCGATGCGACCAGATTCGCCAGCGACTCGGCGTTCAACGCGTTCCATTTGCATCCGAGCGATTGGGCAGCGTGAAGCAGGACCTCGCGGGGTACCAATGCCTCCTGTGCAAACGATTGGGCTCTAATCTCGATGTCTTCGTCACCTGGGACGTTTACAAGGTCTAGAGTGGCACCTGTGAACGGCTCGAAGATCGCGTGGCCCAATTCGTGCATAAGAATTACGTTTCTACGAAACCAAGTCGCGTGGTGGCTGTTCGCAAAAACGCAGGGCCTCGGAGAGGAGGCAGAACCCACATAAAAACTGCAACCCTCTACTATGGATTCGCTCACCGGAATTTCGACGGCAAGAATGCCCGTCGCTCTGAGGAATCCACGCAATACCTCTCCAACGCCCGTTGCGCCGTGTCCGAGGGAAGTCGATTGTCGGAAAATTCTTGCCGCAGCCTTGCCTTGCTCCTTAACCGGAGCTTGGATGTCAACCGTATTGCGAACAGTTTCAAAAATCGATTTCCACTGAACAGACTTTTGTCGGGTGGCTTCTTCAAGTTCATTAAGGTAGTGACCAATCATACGAATGAGCACAACGGCTTCGCGATCAGCGTTAACGAGTCCCTTCCCCCTGAACTTGAACCAAAGCTGGGGGGTAATGTCTGCTTCAGTCATCCGACGTGACAGTTTGCTCGGGTTCGCCAAAACAGACGGAGAGACGCTGAGAACAGCGCCGAGAAGCGGAAGGACAGACTCGGGAATAGCTTCTTGTCCCGATGCCCATGCCATAAAGAGGTCTGGATTGACCCCTAGGAGGCCTGCACAAGCGCGGGCATCCAATCCAGCCGCGTCCAATATGTTCTGCAGCATGTTTAGCAACTCTCTACGTTCATCAGGGGGATAGCCGCAAATGTAAAAATATCATGCAATCCCGCCTACACGTATCAAAATTAGACGCCCCGAGCGGTCAAGATGTTACCTGCTTTCCGTGCTCTAAAGCGCCGCTCTCGGAACCTCTCGTTCGGAGATACGAAATGTGCTGCTCAGAAAAACGACTGAACCGAACCTCCGCTCAGAGCAGAGAAGACGGGAATTGATGGCTCCAAATCACTTTCAGCGAACAGTGGCGATCTTCTCCAGGTCATCAAGGTCTCTTTGTATGCGGACCGTATGACACCGCGAGCCGGGCGCTGGTGTCAGTTTTGGTGTCACTTACTTTTGAGTCGCTGTGCGTCGAGCGGCGCAGTCGTGCAATAAAATGCTCACCGTCTTGGACTTGCAACGCCATGCCCTCCGGTGCGCGACCGTGCAAGCCAAATTTTGGATTTTAAGTCCTCAGCGTCTGCCATTCCGCCACCCGGGCAAGGCAGAAACAAACATAGCATAATCCTGCAAATTCGCCGGCGCTCGCAGACGCTGAGGCCGGCCATCGGCCCCAAAACCAGACTGCCGCACCAACCAGTATTTCTCTAGGGTTTGCGTTCCATCGCATCGCGCCGGCAATGTAGGTTAAAGGCGGCAGTGGTCAAGCCCTCCAGTTCGCTGGCAACCCTCTAGTTGAATGAAGCCTCTTCTTGAAGGGGTGCGTTGACGTGTATCGGCAATCATTGGTCTGGATCCTGATTATTGTTTCTTGCCTTGTTCTGACATTTCGACTGAAGGGACTTTTCCCTCGCCATCGCGCGTCAGGATTCCTCCTGAATGTAGGAAATTTTGACCCTCCCGAGAACTGTGAGTTCAGAATCCCACTTGTTCTGCACATTTCTGCCGACCACTCGCTTCGATTGAACGAAGAACCTGTACGTGTGGACCAACTGCCTCGATGGCTTGACCTCATTATGAAACAGCGTGAAAAGCCAACTCTGTATGTCGATGGAAATTCAGAAATGTCAATGCAAGAGCTGATACAGACTTTGGATTTGGTCCGGAAGATCAACGAAAAGATAGAGATTCGCCTTGTCACCTCCAGAAATCGGAAGGAATCTTGCGCAGACTTTCGACCGGGACCGGCTACATGATATGCAAATGGCCTTATGCTGTATGCGCCCACGGGTGATGGACAAGTGCCACCGAGCGAATTCATGCTGCCGCACGCCGCTGCGAATACGTCGGATGTTTGGGAGTCCGCACGCGACGCAGCGCGGCAATTTTGGACCCAAGGGAGTGAGGATATGCGGTTGTCGGATAATGCTCGGCTATTCTGTGCAAGCAACAGGAAGCTCTTTGGAAATAGGCCGATGGATTGTTAAATTGGACGACATCCGTGTACCCCGGGCACCAGTGTTTTCATTTCTCTCTTCCGCCGCAAACTTCACACCCTGAAGCATCAGTTCGTGCGCCGGTGAAGCGATCGCCATCGTTGAGTCCCGGAACATCGAAATGACGAGCAAAAGCTTAATCCCGACCGCACTGAAAACTTTATCGCGTGACGGATGGCTTCTGTTCATCACACGATTCACTCGCTTGTTTGCGTACGGTTCGCTTTCCGTAATTCTGATTTTCTATTTGACCGGCATCGGCCTCACGGAGGCCCAGGCTGGGCTCGTGCTGACGTTGACCCTCGTTGGTGACGTCGTCGTCTCGCTCTACCTGACGACAAGAGCCGACCGCATCGGACGGCGGCGCATGTTGATCATCGGCTCGATTCTCATGGCCGCTGCGGGTTTGGCGTTCGCCTTGACCAGCAATCTTTTGTTCCTTGTAATCGCCGGCACCGTCGGCGTCATCAGTCCAAGCGGCAACGAAGTAGGACCGTTTCTCTCGATTGAACAAGCCGCCCTTTCGCAGATTGTTCCAGCGGCGGCGCGCACAGAAGTTTTTGCGTGGTACACGCTCAGCGGTTCGCTGGCGACTGCCCTGGGGGCGCTGTGTGGTGGTGGTCTGGCGCAAGCGTTGCAGCGCGCCGCCATGACTCATGTTCAGAGTTATCGCGCCGTAGTATTTTTGTACGCGGCATTGGGAGCCGCACTGGCGCTACCTTTCCTGTGGCTTTCGAACTCCGTGGAAGCGAGCCCCGCCTCAACCGGCCCAGTACTTGCAACGACCAGCATTGCTCACGTGTTCGGGATCGCCAGGTCACGCAACATCGTTTTCAGGCTGTCAGGTCTTTTTGCGCTGGATTCATTTGCAGGCGGGTTTGTCGTACAAAGTTTCGCCGCGTATTGGTTCTATCTGCGCTTCGGCGTGCAGCCTGCCGCACTCGGTGCCATCTTCTTTTGGGCGAATGTGTTTGCGGGCATCTCGGCTCTCTTTGCATCCCGCCTTGCGTCGCGCATCGGACTTATCCGCACGATGGTCGTCACTCATCTGCCTTCGAACATTCTCCTCATCCTCGTTCCGCTGATGCCGAACCTCCCGCTGGCGGTCTTCGTCCTTTTACTTCGCTTCAGCATAAGCCAGATGGATGTTCCGGCCAGACAGTCGTACACGATGGCCGTCGTTCCGGCCGAAGAACGGTCTGCCGCGGGAGGTTTTACGGGAGTCGCGCGCACGACGGGCGCAGCCATCAGCCCCCTGCTCGCAGGACTCCTCTTTGCGCGGCCCGCACTCATCAGCGTTCCGTTCTTCATCGCTGGCGCTTTGAAAAGCATCTATGACCTGCTGCTATATTTTTCATTTCGAAAAATTCGCCCGCCAGAGGAATCCTGATTCGCCGGAGGCCGGAAGATGCAGATCGCGGATGCGTCGTTCTTTCGGCTAGCGAAAATTCTCAATCAGCATGATTTGCGATTGCTGCCAGCCAGGTTGGTCAAACACGACGCTCCGTCCATCATGCGATGCACCAAGCCAAAACGGCACGGTCTGTATTTCGCCAAATTTCGTGACGGTGCGCTGCGCTGAATCGTACAGGCTGATCCACGGCCGGCCTTTTCCAGAAGGCCCCGCAAAGACTATTCCCCGATCCACTACAGCCCAACTCGCCCAACTAAACGGTTGCAACTGCTGCGACACCGACCTCTCCGCGCCGCCATCAACGGGAACTTGCCAGATCTGCGGATTGGCGTAAGCAGTTTTTGCGTAATAAAGCAACTTGCCGTCGGCAGACTCCAGCGCCGCATGACCGCCTTGCCGCGTCACCTGGACCGCGGCTCCGCCATCGGCAGGAACTTTCCAGACCTGGTATTCGTTGGTTCGCACCGACGCAAAATAGATCCACTTACCGTCGTGCGACCAGCTGGGGCAGCGACTTTCGAATTCATCGCCAGTCAGGAGCTGCGGAGCGCCGCTCCCAAGCTTGATTTTGTAGATTTTTGTGCCGTTTCTGCCGGACACGTCGAACGCAACCCATTGGCCATCCGGCGACCATCGCGGCGTGCCCGCGTCGCCAACTGCTGTCAACTGTACCGGATTGCTCCCATCGCGTTCGCTCACCCAGATTTCCATCGTTCCGGACCGGTCGGACATAAACGCAAGTTTTTTTCCGTCCGGCGAAATCTGTGGTCCCGGCCCTTGATCCGTCTCGCTCGTGGACGGCACCAAAATGCGCTGCTCTTTTCTTTCCGTAGCCCGTTGCGAATCCGCCAGGTCCAGCTCCCAGATATTTAAGCTGTGCGTAATTCTTTGATAGGCGAGCCGATAACCTGCGCGTGCAACCGAGGGCCGCCATCCGCTGTCATTGATCTGCACTGCCACGGCTGTCGAATCCACCGCCGCGCGCCACAATCCCGGGTGACTGCCGAAGTCCGATGCGAAGATCACGCTCTTGCCGTCGATCGACCATTGCGGTGCGCCAAGGATTCGCGCGTGCTGCGACGAGATGCGCGTCACATCACCGGTCAAACACTGAGCCATCATTAGTTCTTCGGGAATGCCGGAATCAGGACTTCGCACGAACAAAAGCTTTTCGCCGTCGGCAGAGAACGCTGGACCCCAATCTTCGGATTGTGGAGGCGCTACCGTAAGTTGCCGGACCGAGCCGCTCTCCATCGAGAGTAGGGCGATGCCCTGCCTGGAACTGAACGCAATCGTTTTGCCGTCCGGCGACCAGGCAAGTTCGCCGCGATTCGGCGCGGTGCCGCGCGTGTCCAGCCTGTGTTCCTTTCCGCCTAACAACACGGTCAGATTTTGGCCGTTGTAATCGACGGCGGTTTCTTTGCCCTTCGAGGTCGGTACCAGGAAAATTCCAAGTTCGTTGTTGTCAGCCGAACGCGTGAACGCGATCGTCTTGCCGTCCGGTGACCAAGCTGGGCAACAGTCGTTTCCGTTGCTGGTCAGCTGCGTCACCTCTTCGTTTTGAATTGTTTTTATGTAAATGCCAGAGCCGCCCGGCTGCGCCGATTGCCGGCGAAACGCTACCGAATTGCCGTCGGATGAGAACGCCGGCTCGCTTGTCTCCTCGGCAAAATTCGTCAGAGTCCGAATTCGCTGTTGCGGAACTGTCAGGTCGCGCACGTCTCGGCCACCCGCGCTGCGCCTGAAAAATTGCGTGAAACCAAGAAAGAGAATCGCGATCAACATCGCCGCGGAGAGGTACAAACGCCAGTTTCGGGTTGGACGGGCATGGTCAACGGGCGAAAGCGGGACATTCAGGCCGACAGCCGGCCGTTGACCGGAACTTGGGCTTAAGCGAGGAACGTCAAGCGGCGCTGCGGCGCTCTCCGGTGTCGCCCTGGTCCTGAGCCGTTCGACAGAGCCGACGAACCTATACCCTCGCCGCGGCAGCGTTTCGACATACTTTGGTGCTTCCGCGGAATCGCTCAACGCTTCCCGCAGCTTGTTTACGGCTGCGTTCAGTCCGTGGTCAAAGTCCACAAACGTGTCGCTCGGCCAAAGCAGGGTGCGAAACTCCTCGCGGGTCACGAGCTCGCCCGGCTTCCGCAGCAAGATAGCGAGAAGTTCGAATGGCTGGCCGACCAGCTTGATCTTCACCCCGAACTTCCAGATTTCGTGTGTGTGCAGGTCGGCCTCGAATGGACCAAACCTCACTCGTTCTGCGCTGCTCCCGTTCATCGCGTGTGACAAAGCTCCCGTGGACATACCGCAAGGTACGAGATTATGGACGTTTAGGTTGCCGAACCCGTCCCATCTTACCCCATTCAGAACGCCGTAAGACGCGCGACCGCACGAAAACTCCCTGAGTAAACTTCGTGTAATCAATGTCTTAATGGATGACCTCCAAGAGTCAGAGAAATTACCCGAAACGGACCAATCCATGAGCTTCCGTGTATGGTCACCGCCAAACATTTCGGGGAAATTGCTCGTCGCTTAGCACGAGTGGCCAAAACAGCTGGCAGAAAATGGGAGGAAGTCATGAATAGACTTTTTTCGGGATTTTGGAAGGCCGCAGTCGCAGCAGCGCTCCTGGCGTCAACTTTGGAAGGGATAGCAACGGCGCAAGATGACCAGTGCAGCCTGGCCGTGGTTTCACGCTTGGCGGCGAAGGATCAGAAAGTTTGCGACGGAAAGCTAGTGAAGGAATTGGCGGAACAGGGGCACGCGTTCGAACAGAATCAGCTCGGCATCGCCTCCGTCCTGGCCATTGGTCCGGACTACACCGATGCTGACGCGTTGAAGTGGTTCACAAGGGCTGCGGAGAAGGGTTACGCTCCAGCTCAGGTGAATCTGGCGGTGATGTACGCGAACGGTTGGGGCACCTCGCCCAACTATGGCGCTGCACTGAACTGGCTTCACGCCGCTGCGGCACAGAACTTCGCCCGTGCGTATACGAATCTGGGCATTCTCTATCTCAACGGGAAAGGCGTTCACCAGGATTATGTGGAGGCGGTTCATTGGTTCCAGTTTGGTGCCGACGCGGGCGATTCTGATGCACAAACCAATCTGGCTTACATGTATGGCAACGGTCTCGGGTGTGCCAGGGATTTGAGCGCGGAACTGGCGTGGTATCAAAAAGCGGCAGCCTCGGGCAATCCACTCGCAGAACACAATCTTGCCGACATGTATCTTCGCGGCGACGGTGTTGCGCAAAATCCGGCCGAAGCCTTTCGCCTCTTTCAGCGCGCCGCCGACCATGGCCACACCGGCGCACGCATCATGCTCGGTTCCCTATACGCAGAGGGCATCGGCACCAAGCGCGATTTGGCGACGGCCTACATGTGGCTTACCGCTGCGTCGCTCGGTGGTGATCAGCGAGGTCGCGAGCGGCTCTCCGCCCTCGAAGCGCGTCTCAATTCCGCGCAAGTCTCCGAAGCGCGCGAACGGGCGCAGCAATTGCAGTTTGGCAGTGGCCGCCAACTTACCGCTCGAGCGCTGGCACAGTAAGGCCAACGAATTGCCAACTCTGCGAAGAGTCGTCGACGAGAACGACCGGCGACTCCTCACGCTCTGATATTTGGTCGCATCGCGCACAGTTCGTCACACCACGCGCAACTTGTTTGTGCGCCGGTGGCACTACTCCACTAGACTCGTCTTAGTACATCCCTTCTGAAGAGTGTCGTGGAGGTAGCGTTGGCATCCAACGATTCGTTCGACCTCATTGTGATTGGTTGCGGGCCGGCCGGTGAAAAAGCCGGAGCGCAAGCCGCGTATTTCGGAAAACGTGTGGCCGTCATCGAGCGCGCCGCGAGTCCCGGCGGCAGTTGCATCAATACGGGCACCGTCCCGAGCAAGACTCTGCGCGAATCTGCGCTTTATTTTTCCGGCCTCGGCCAGCGTGGCCTCTACGGCATCGATTATTCGCTCAAGGAAAATCTCACCGTTCACGACTTCATGCACCACGAGCGTGAAGTCGTCGAAATGGAACGCCGCCGCATCCTGAAGAATCTCGAACTCCACAAAATCGAATACATCCAGGGGCAGGCATCGTTCGAGGACGCCCATACGGTCGCTATCGGCTCGCGAAAACTCACCGGCCAAATCATTCTTATTTCCACCGGCTCAAAACCGAATCGCCCCGCCGAGATTTCCTTCGACGACGTCCATACCTTCGATTCCGACACGTTTCTGCAGATGGATCGCATTCCGAAGTCGCTAGCGGTCATCGGTGGTGGCGTTATCGGTTGCGAGTACGCCTCGATCTTCATGGCGCTCGGCGTCAAGGTGACCTTGGTAGACGGCCGTGATCGTCTACTTCCATTTCTCGATTCTGAAATCTCCGATCGGCTCCGGGACCGTCTTGCCGAACTCGGCATGAATTTCTGGTTCAATGAACGCCCTGTCAAAGTGGAGAACTCCGCGGCCGGAGCAAAGTTGACGATGAAGTCCGGCAAGGTTCTGGAAACGGACGCTGCACTTTTTGCCGCAGGCCGCCGCGCCGCCGTCGATGGCCTCGCTCTCGAAAAGGCCGCACTCGCTGTCAACGACCGCGGCTATATCGGCGTCGATGAAAATTATCGTACCGCCGTCCCAAACATCTACGCTGCGGGCGACGTCATCGGCTTTCCCGCTTTGGCTTCCACTTCGATGGAACAGGGCCGCGTCGCCGTCTGCCATGCCTTCGGTTTTCAATATAAGCAGCGCGTCGCTTCGATGCTGCCGATGGGGATTTACACGATTCCGGAAATTTCGGCGGCGGGTGAAACCGAAGATTCCTGCAAGGAAAAGAAAATCGACCACTGCGTCGGTCGCGCCCACTATTCAAACAACGCCCGCGGCCACATTACCGGCGACACATCCGGCCTGCTAAAGCTCATTTTTTCTCCCGCCGACAAAAAGCTTCTCGGCCTAAGCATCATCGGTGAAAGCGCGACCGAACTCGTCCACATCGGCATGATGGTTCTCGACAACGGCCTCACCATCAACGAATTCATAGACCAGGTTTTCAACTATCCGACGCTCAGCGAAATGTACAAATACGCCGCGTACGACGGCCTCGGTAACCTTTCCGGCCACAAACTTCGCGAAGGCTGAAAATATTTCTTCTCGTTGGTCGTGTTCGCCGTTTTTTGCGCTAAGCTGGAAAAGTCACGCCATGCGAACCGTTGCTGCTCTACTTTCGTTGCTCTTGTTTTTGCCTGGAGCCTGTTCGCCCGGTTCCGCGCCGGAAAAAGTCTCTCTCGGTTTTGACCGCAACGATTATCCCGGTGACGACGCGATGAAATTCTTTCGCAAAGAGTTTTCATTCACCAGCTACTGGCTAGGCAAACCTCCCGGCGAAAAATCCAATTCCTGGTCCGGTAAACGGGAACTTCTCCGCGCGCAAGGCTGGGGATTTCTCCCGCTCTTCAACGGCCCTACTTCCGGCGAACTCCGCGACGAACCGTACACGCTCAAGCGAGTCGCCGCCGACACACAGACCGCCATCGCTGCCGCGCGCAAGGAAGGATTCCCACCGGACACTGCAATTTTTCTTGATATCGAAGAAGGCGGCCGCCTGCCCAGCACCTATTTCACCTATCTAAAGCACTGGGCCTCGGCGCTTTCCGAGGCCGGCTTTCGCGCAGGCGTTTACTGCTCCGGAATTCCCATCGATGAAGGCGAAGGTCTTAGGTTGATCACAGCCGATCTCATCCGCGAGAAAATCAAACCGATCGAATTAGTCTATTGGGTCTTCAATGACTCTTGTCCGCCGTCTCCCGGCTGCGTCACTCCGCAAGACCTTCCTTCGCCCGCAAAGAGCGGCGTCGCCTACGCGCGGGTCTGGCAATTCGTCCGCTCGCCTCGCGACAAAGAAACCGCCCGTCATTGCCGTGGCTACGCGAAGAATGGCAATTGTTACGCGGCCTTCGACGCGGCGCACAAATTTCATCTGGATCTCAACGTGGCGAGTTCCGCCGACCCTTCTGCGCCGCGCTGAATTCTAGTTCGTCGGATTTCTCGGAAACTTGAAGTACGGCAACCGCACACCTTCAATCAAAATCTGATCCGCGCGCATTGCATCTGCCGCTTCGAATCCCTTTGTCCCGGCACTGGTCACAAAATCGTCTTGGTCCACGCCGTCACCGCTGACTCCCAATCCGCCGACAAGCACACCATTCTTATAAAGCCCGGCGCTTCCAGGAAAAAACACGATCCCGCTGTTATTCCCGCTCGGCAGCCCGCTGCCCAGCCCTTGCGAACACGGAAACGCCGTATCATTCAAATACAAATTGAAAAACGGCCCCGGTGAAATCGTCGAATCGTCAATCCCTGGCGGAAACAGCGGCTGCGAGCCAAAACTGACCGTGCGATTCGTCACGGCCGTTCCCATCGGTACGCCATTCAGGTCGGCCGCCGACCGCGCGCTGCTGTTGAAGTACACCATGTTCCGCGCTTTGCTCGCCGCCACATCAATGCTGAACACCGTCGCGTCATCCATTCGCCTCAAACCAATAATTTTTCCGTCCAAATCTGCGACCGCAATTACCATCCGCGCCCGCGAACCTTCTGGCAAGCGAATCGCCGCGCGCGTCAAATTAGCCTCTGCTTCCGCGTTGTCGAGAATTGTTTTCACATCCGCCGCGGAAAGCGCGGCTCCAGCTGTTGGCGACACCAAATCGCCGAACTCCGGCGTGCCCGTTCCACTTGTCGCCGCGATCACCCACGTTCCGCCCGTGGCCGTGCCCGTTCCAATTCCATTCGGCGGCGTCGTGTTCGTCACCGCAGGCAGCACCACACCACCCAAAAAGACCGCTCCCGGCGGCGGCAGCGCGCCAAAAAACCCGCCAAACCCATTCGAAGTCGCGCCCACAAACGCTGCGTACTCGTCCACATCCATCGTTCCGCCGGTCACGCCGATTCCGCCAACGAGCACATTGCCGCGATAGATCGGAATCCCGCCCGGATTCACCACATTCGGATCCGAATCGTTCGTATCTTTTTTACCGGTGATAATTCCAAGAGCCTTCGTTCCACTCACCGGCTGCGATGGCAAAAATCCGTGCGTCTGCAATTCAGTCGAAAGCGTGCACCCGCGATTCGTGTTTTCAATTCCATACAAATCCGCCGGCGGCTGATTCTGGACTCCCGGCGGCAAATGAATCCCGCTAATGAATCGCACCGTCCGCGAAGTCAGCGGCGCCTGATTGTTGCTGAAAAACGCGCCCGTCCGTGCCAGCCCGACCGCCACGTCGTCCGCATTTTCCATCACAGAAAAATTTCCCAGAGATAGCGCGCCAATCGGAGCGCCTGACTTGTGAAACACGCCGAGCACTTTTCCCTGACGGTCCACGACCGCAATGACCAGCGCATCCGTCGAAACCGAAGCGGCCGCTGCAGTCGCAATGCTGGTTACTTCCGTCGCCGTCAGCGCCTGAAACGCCGGAGGTGGCGGGGGAGGTGGGGGCGCCGTCGAACTTCCGCCTCCGCAACCCGCCAGCAAATACGCCAACACACCCGCAACTCCAAGCGCCAGCAGGATCCCGGCGCCCAGCACTTTCTTTCGCCGAGAGAGCATCGCCGTAGACGCAACAGGCTTCCGCAGTCTGTGAACAGTGGCCATATCGAACGGTACAAGTGTTGGTAACACACTAGCGCCGCTCGACTCAACGCTTTTGCTTTCCCGCTGTCTCAACCCGCAACGATTCTCTCCGCGGCCGTCTCGTTGTGAAGCGTTATGAAAAGTTGCCACTCCTGTGCAAAAGTCATTGCCCATACGCCGCCGATATTGTTAGCTATTGGACGACTCCTTGCTCCATTCCGGATATTTCCGGTTTCGATTCATGCGCATTCCGATCTCGCGGCATCCTCGACCCGCCCTTCGCGCAGCCCTCGCTGCCTGCGTCGTGTGTCTGTGCGCTTCGGCCTCGAGTTATACCCGCAATCCTCATCAATCGACAACGCAACAACCAACCGCGCAGCAATCGCGCCAAACCACAGGACAAATTCTCCGCGTCCCTCGTCAACAAGCGCGAAATTCCGCCGCACTCGACGGGATCATTCGTGACTCCGGTTTTTCGAACATCACTGTTCCGGTGCCGGGCGCAATTGTCTCGTTACGCAGCTTGCAAACCAGCCAAACCATTTCGAGCGCCGCGAATGGCGAAGGCGTTTTCCGCATTTTTCCCATCACGCCCGGCCACTACGAGGTCCGCGTCACCGCGCCGGACTACGGACCTTTTGTCATTCCCGATGTCTCCTTCGAACCGAACGATGTCGTCACGTTGGAAATTTCGCTGGTCACGATGGCCACGATAGAAGCCCGCTCCCGCCTCCCGCGCCAGCCCGAACTCGGCCCAGCCTTTTCCGCAACCGGCGAGGAATCCTTCGGTAACTACCGTGAATTTCGTCATCGCCTCGACGCCGATCCCGCGTACGTCCTCAATCCCGCTGCGGAAGTTCTTCCGTCTGTCGCAGACGTTTACAACAAAGTTCCCGACCGCTGGCAGTTGCAGCAGCCTGAATATCGCCGCTACGACGCAAAAGGCGAATATCTCTACACCAAACCGCGCTGGTATGACCCTTTCAACCGCAATAAATTAAAAGGTGATGAACCGATCTGGCCATCGAAACTCGGCCAGCAAACGTTTCTCAACCTCACCGCAACATCGGAAACATTCTTCGACGGACGCCGTGTTCCATCGCCGAGCAACGTGAGCACTTCGCAGCCAGGCAGCTCTGAATTTTTCGGCCGCGGCGAACAAGCCTTTCTCGATCAAACTTTTCGCGTCAGCTTCGATCTATTCCACGGCGACGCTTCCTTCAAGCCGGTGGACTGGCGCATTCGCATCACGCCCGAAGTCAGCCTCAACAATCTAAAAGTTCGCGAACTCGGCATCGTCGGCCCGAGTCCGTTGAACGGTACGAACCGTCTCGACTCGCACGTCGGTCTGCAGGAAGCGTTCATCGAATATAAAATCCGCGACCTCAGCTCCAATTATGATTTTGTTTCGATCCGCGCCGGCATTCAGGAATTCAACGCCGACTTCCGGGGCTTCCTCTTTCAGGACGAACAGCCCGGCATCCGCATTTTCGGCAATCTTCACAACGACAAAATCGAATACAATGCCGCCTACTTCGACTTCCTTGAAAAAAATACCAACAGCGGCCTCAACACCTTCGAACGCCGTAGCCAGCAAGTCGCCATAGCGAACACCTATCTGCAGGATTTCTTTTTCCCGGGCTACACCGCCGAATTTCTCGTCGCCTATAACAAGGACGACGGTGGCCTCCACTACGACGACAATGGCTTCCTTGTTCGCCCATCGCCCGTTGGCAACGTCATCAACCAAAATCCCGGCATCGGCGCGATTGTTCACGGCATTCGCGTTGGCTATTTCGGCTGGCTTGGCAGCGGCCACATCAGGCGCATAAATCTGACGCACGCTTTCTTTCAGGCCGTCGGTGAAGACAGTTTCAATCCAATTGCGGGCAAGCGCGTCACTGTCAACGCACAAATGGCCGCCGCGGAATTTTCTTATGATCACAATTGGGTCCGTTATCGCATCTCCGGCTTCTACGCTTCCGGCGATGCCAACGTTCGTGACGGCCGCGCCCGCGGTTTCGATTCGATACTCGATCTACCGTCCTTCGCTGGCGGCCTGTTCAGCTTCTGGAATCGCGAACAAATCCGCCTCACCGGCTCGGGCATCTCGCTCACGCCTCCAGGCAGCCTCCTCCCCTCGCTTCGGTCGAATAAAGAAGAAGGCCAGGCCAATTTCGTCAACCCCGGAATTTTCCTTGCAAATGCCGGTGCCGATTTTGACGTCACTCCCAGACTCCGAGCCTTCGCCAACTTTAATTACCTTCGCTTCGACCGTACCGAGCCGCTGGAGTTCATCCTGCTGCAGGGGCGAATTCGCCACAGCATCGGCGAGGACTACGGTATCGGCGTCACGTATCGTCCGGCGCTCTCTGAAAACATAGTCCTCACCGGCGGTGCCTCCGCCCTGACCCCTGGCGACGGCTTCCGCGACATCTACGGCGGCCACACCCTTTTCTCTCTCTTCACCTCTGTGAGGTTCACGTTCTGATGCATGGCCGCGCGCGCATTTCGCTTCTCGCCTCATTTGTGCTCAGTGCTGTTCTCATCTTCGCTGTAGCCCGCAATTTCTCGGCTGCTGGTCAGCAACCCGGCGATCAAATCTCGCCGCTCCGAGGGCAAACTGAAACCGAAGCCACCGGCAAATCCACGGGTTGCATTTCCTGCCACGGCCCAACAGACGAACCCACGATGCATCCCACGAAAACCGTGCACCTTGCCTGCACCGACTGCCACGGCGGCAACTCCTCGATTTCCGTTGCGATTGGAGCCGATCCCGCTTCCGCCGACTACAAATCCGCAAAAGTAAAAGCTCACGTCCAGCCGCGCGATGCAATTTTCAAGAATCGCTCCGCGGGTCCCGAAAATGTTTACGCAAAATGGCTGAAGGAGCCCGCCGAATACATCAAGTTCGTCAATCCAGGCGACCTTCGCGTCGCGCCCGAGACTTGTGGCGCCGCCGGATGCCATGCAACCGAAACGCGCGCCGTTTCAAACAGCATGATGACGCATACCGGAATGTTGTGGGGTGCCGCGCTCTACAACAACGGCGGCTACCCCACAAAGAACACGCGTTTTGGCGAAAGCTACGATCGCGACGGTAAACCGCAGACTCTCAAAACCATTCCCGCGCCAACGCCAGAGGAAACTCGCGTCAAAGGAGTTCTTTCGCAGCTCGAACCGCTCCTTCGCTGGGAAATTTCGCAGCCCGGAAACGTCCTCCGCGTTTTCGAACGTGGCGGCGAGAAAAAAGGCGAAATCGGTAATCCGAAAAAAGACGAGCCTCCCGGCAGGCCCGACGACAAATTAAGCGAGCGTGGCCTTGGAACCGAACTGCGTACCGATCCCGTTTTTCTGGGCCTCCAAAAAACGCGCCTTGTCGATCCCGTTATGTCGTTGCCCGGAACAAACGATCATCCCGGTGACTATCGCGCTAGCGGCTGTACCGCGTGCCATGTCATCTACGCGAACGATCGTGACCCGCTTCACTCCGCGCAATACGCGCCATTCGGAAATCTTGGGTACTCGGCCACAATCGATCCAACAATTCCCAAGAATGAGTCTGGTCATCCCATCAAACATGTCTTTACACGTTCCATTCCTTCCAGCCAATGCATGGTCTGTCACATTCACCCGGGCACAAACATGCTCACCACTTATTTCGGCCTTACCTGGTGGGACAACGAACTCGAC
>Ga0247666_1000210_pt1 | contig 20684 bp, 23 predicted proteins | sample CNK07_metaG_FD_183025 | JGI IMG/M metagenome (GOLD analysis project Ga0247666, IMG submission 183025) | Soil microbial communities from Purdue University Martell Research Forest, Indiana, United States - CNK07 | ecosystem: Environmental > Terrestrial > Soil > Temperate forest > Bulk soil...
GAGACCCTTTCGAGTCTAACGGTTTTCAAGACCGCCGGTTTCAACCGCTCACCCACTCCTCCGTTTCTAAGTATAACTTGCAACAGCACTTAGTGGGGTGATTGGTGACACTTTTGACTTCGATTGCTGCATTTTGGTGCAAGGTGTCACCAAATTGTCACCAAAACTTTCGAGTTTTGCCACGGCACTGCGCTTGGAATCGAGATTTGTGTGCGTGTAGCGCATGGTTACAGTGACCGTCGAATGCCCAAGCAATTGCTGGACTGTCACTATGTCCACTCCTCGATTGACTAAACGAGAAGCGAATGTGTGCCGCAGCGTGTGCCACGTAACACCTTCGATCCCCGCCTTTCGGCACGCCAAAGCAAAACCCGCCTTCAAATCAACAAACGGTTTACCGGTTTCGTGATTATAGAAAACGAATTCGCTCTTTCTGCTCATTTCCCAGAATCGCAAAACCCGGCCAGTTTCTGCATTGATCGGAACTTGTCGGATCTTGTTTGTCTTATGAGCAAATACGGAAAGAACGTGGTTTTCCAAATCTACGCTTTCCCAGGTCAAAGAAACAATTTCTCCAATTCGCAACCCCGTATTTAGGGCAAATACTGCTATGTCCTGAATATAGGGAGTTGCGTTTGCGAGAAATCTCTTTTCCTCTTCTCCGGTTAAAGTACGAAAACCAAGGTTAATTTCCTGGAAAAACTTTACTTTCCTAACGGGATTTGAACCCAGGTAAAGATCCCAATCGATGGCGAGATTGAACATCCGTTTCAAAAGCGCCAGTTCTCTATTGACGGTAGAACCGGAAACTTCTTTCTTCCTATGAAGTTTGAAGCCTTCTATATCGGCCGGATAAATCTCCCGCACCTGGCCTTGGCTCCCTAGGAAAGAAGTAAGCTTTTGCAGCATTTGTTCATCTCTCAGCCACGATCTTTTGTTTGCCTTCGCATATTCCATGTACTTGCCGCCGAGCTCCCCGAACGTGATCTTCACGGGGCGTCTAAATGTTCCCCTGAGGATCTCCGACTTACGGAGTGCCAAAAGATCGTCGGCATCTCGCTTAATGGAACTGTGAGAAGACTCCTGGATACGATTTCGCTGAGAATCGTAGTAGTCGATCCAGTATTTCCGTTTTCGTTTGAATACTCCCATTGCGGCCTCTTCCTACCCTTTGCCAGCCGCGCCGCGTATTCTACGCAACGAAGGCGCTATTTGTCCCTGTCTTCCCACTCCTAGCCTCAAAGCGATTTGCGCAAATAAATCTTTCAAGATCAGCCTTGTCAAAACGCAACGCACGGCCAACTTTCACGAAGGGGATTCTTCGCTGCCACGCCCAACCGTAAAGCGTTGACACAGATACGTTTAGCAATTGAGCGGCTTCTTTGACTTTCAATAAATTGACGCGATTGTTTGCTTCCATGACTAAATTAGCCTTCCGGCCTTATTGTCTCGTCGGGGTATCCAAGTGAAGGTCACGCTAAGCCGATTCTTCTCTATTTCGGCCCTGATCTTGGCGTGCAATGATGCCAATTCTGGATCCTTGACCCGGCGTTCGCCCCTGAGTTGGTAACACGTGTTTTCTGAGTCCGTAAGGATTTCAACAGTCGCACTTTTGGGCACGGATTCGATGGCCGAAAGAATGGCCTTGTATTCAGCTTGGTTGTTGGTGAGATTGTCTTCTTTAGAAACTCGAATAATTGCTGGCTGATTGCCGTTCTCGCGGAACCAAGCGAAACCGGAACCTTTGCCGTCTGGACGACAACCCGAGCCATCCGTGAAAATGCGAATTGCCTGTTTTGTCTGTTTTTCTAGCTTCTTCATTTCTTTCTCCTCGGATAAGTAAGATGGAAGAAACGTTTGCTTAAATTTGCAGAGCGCACTATGTCTTTGTGGCCAACTTTGTGGCGCGATTTGCGAAATTCAGAGAAATTTACATTTTCTAAAGTCCCGCCGTAGTGAAGATCGCCACCCTGTTTCGAGACGTATTTCGCCACGTAGCCGAACGGATCGTTTCTCCTACTCATGGATTCCCTCGATTCTGCTTCGCCCAAATCTCATGAATGCGCGCTTCCACCACTTTCTTCGTCCCAGGTGCCGGACTCCCCGAATCAGAAGATGTACATGCCACCGGCCACCGGCCCTGCCAAATTCCTCAGCTATTACCCACCCGATTGCGGAAGTTGCGATCTTGTGAAGGTCGAAGTAGAAGGACAGCGTCACCGGGTCAGCCTGAAGCGCACAAATTAGGCACCTTCCGGCGATGCTTTTGGCGAAATCGGCGCGTTCTTTCTGGACTAGGTCGTCGGCCAATCGATTGAAAATCTCTTGCCTTGTACGCCCTGCGCCTTCCCAGCCGAGTTCCAGAAGCCAGTGTTCGATTTCTCTGAGCGCTGCGTCCCTTACAGGAGGGCCTTGCTCTCGCCGATGTTTAGAATCTGGCTCCCATGTTTCAATACGTGGATCGGATGGGCACTTCGTAACGTGTGTCGAACTTCTGGGTTTGTCGCGCCTAAACGGTTCTTGACTCTCAAACCTTGAAACAGCGCCGTTGGGAGAATCTTGATAGCGATCCCTGAAGGTCAGCGTTACAAACCAATCGCCAACTGTGAACAGGGTTCGCAAGAACGCTCCGTATTCTTGAACAATCTGGCGCTGCAAACGCTTGTTCGCAGCCATCCTTTCCACCATGCGCTTTCTGTCTGTCAGCACGTTCGCACCTCGTAACTAGGCACACTTTGGGGTCCAAGGATGGGACTTCGTGTGCCTATCGGCATCCCACGCGCGCCAGTACAGCTTCTGACGCTGGCGCGTCTTTGACCTGTCCGAAAAAGACCGGACTTTGACATGACCTAAAAGACCTGCCCTCCCTCTTTGAATCCGTTCCCGCATTAAAGGCTCCTCGGGCCAAACGTGCGGTTTACGTCGCGGGATGTGAGAGGTCAGCACAGCGCCCGCTCTTGAGCCTCGTTCGGCCCGAGAAGATCGTTCACAACAAACCAAATGTGCGATACGAACGCAGAATGGCTTTTGTTATTTCCTCTTCGATATCGCCATTTGCTTTCACAACGGGGAAATACTTGTTGCGACCTCGATTTTGAGGAAATCCCACAAACGCTTTTTTCCCCGGCTGCTCAATAACCGCGAAACCGATGAGAGTCAGCTCCCCATTGGGAAGGAAGATTTGAAGATCCGCGTGTGCTTTTGTCACACCGGGTTTGTTTGACTTTCGTATTTTGACTTCCATTTTCGGCAAACTCATTCAGCACCTCTCGGGTATTCTTTTTTTTGCTACCGTGGGCGAGCTTAGCGTAAAAACCGGGAAGTAAATCCCGATCGGCACGGTTGCAAAATGCTCCAATCGCTTTATGTGGGTATTGGGTAGAGAATGGGCGCGAATATATGGGCAATAGGATCGACGAAGGACGGAGCTTGCGGAAGAAAAAACAGCAAACTCGCAAGAATTCCTCGCAACATTCGAATTTGCGAGGGCCGATTTATGTTGATTACAGGACCGGCAACCCTGCTTCGATTTTCAAACCGGGACGTGGTAAGCCAAGCGTTCGAACTGAATACCTGATCCAACAACGGGACGCCTGGATCTGGGTTCTCGAACCCTGTTGGCACGAAATTGGTTGGATCCTGGAATCAGCGAGTTCGTTGGAGGAGATTTGTGCGGCATTCGAGAAGACAAGTGCTCAGTCGAATTCTGATTTGCGTTCCCCATTTCTGAGGAAGTCGATGCAGGAATCTACAGTTTCCCAACTGACTTCCACCTATGACCGCTACACGCAAGCAGTCGAGAGACTCGGCCGACTTCAGACGGTCCAGCGGGACCAGCAAATTAAATATGCAGAGGCTGAACGACTTGTGTTTTGCCTGAGCCCAAAGTTCAAAAGTCAGCTGGAATGGGATCTCAGGCAAAGGATTCATCAAATCCGCGCGCTGAAGATCGCAAAGTCTAGAACAAAGGCGAGGCTGAAAAAATACGAGATACTGAAAAAGAAGTCCGCAAAACGGCGAACCAAGAAACACAAGGACTACACTGCATATTTGGAAACGAAGCTCCAGAGGATTGAAAAGGATATCCGCGCCGATGGAAAAGTCTGCATCGATCTTAGTAGCAGGTTGAGACTTGCCACCGCCGAAAATCACACAATCGCGATGGAAGAGCTTGAAACGAAAAAGAAGGGCCGCGATTCGGCCGTGGCTGAATTTACTCAGGCAACGAAAGTATGCGATGAAATGCAGTCAAAACTGTTAGACGAAGAGGCGTTCATATTCAGGAACGAGTTGCTGAACTTCATCAAATCGGGAAAATACGCAATCGAGCCGCGCCAAATTGCAAAAGCGTTGGCCGGTCTTCCGTACTCAACGTGTCGTCGTTCGGCCGAACGATGTGCTTCACTCAGCAGCACAATTCCCGTGTCGTTAAATCATCAGCTGTTCTTGTTTATTTCTTCGTGTTGGGAACGCAGGATCGAGCGAGGGCAACTTCCCTTAATTGATTGGTTTAGGCAGGAAGTACTTGGGCTACGCAAGTGGTTTAGACTGGAAGGACGGAAGCAGGGGAACCCATTGAGGGATCGCCTTGTGACAGATTGGTATTTCCTCAGGAAGGCTCTCGAGGCGGCAAGCGTTCCAATATCTGGAACTATTCCCAAACACTACTTTATCGCTCAGCAGTTTATTTCTCAGTCCCTAAACCCAAATGACCCACTGGAGAGAATTTGGGCAGAGCAGGAGAAACTATCGAACGTTTAGTGATTCACGGACCTGCAGCCTACCAACGAATGTGCACTCATCGAAATTCAACTATACCGGGTCGACTGCTCCACGCCGTATAGTTGTGCAGCAGCTTGTTCACAATCGATGCCCGCAAGCGATACTTTACCTTTCCGCTCGCATGAGGTTTTCTGTCCTGCCAAGTCCAAAAGCGAGCGCACGAAACAAGCAAGTATTTCGTCTCGCCCTCGATTTTCCATGGGCCCAAAAGCTGCAATGCTTCGCTGCGCAATTTGTTGTTCGAATGGAACAGTACAGTTTTAAGGTACTTCAGCGGCACTTCGAGCCCGACAAGATATCTTCGCGTCCTTAAAACATCCTGGGCGTGATCGCAATCAGCACCGAGTTCGACCAAAACAAACTCAGCCACACCTCGAAATTCGTCAGAGAGTTTCTTGGCGCCCTCTTGTTCTCCCGGCGGGAATGTTTCCCAGGGCATGACAAATTCATTCGAAAACAAGTCACCGGTCCGAAAACCTAAATCACTTTTCGTAAAAGGCTTTGCTGATATGACAACCCCTCGCTCGCCCGCTTTTGCCGAAGCGACCTCAGTGTCTACATGAAAAAAGGTGTTCAAATCTGCATACGTCGAAACCTTGTCTGAAAATTCGATTTCACCCTTCACTGAACTTCCGATGGCACTTTCGACCGCACCTTGATATTCAGCGTCAGTGACTGAAATCCCGAACTGATCTGTGAGGATGTCGATCATCCCAGCATCTAGGGCACGTGCAGGCGATTCAATCGCTGCTTTTTGGCCCACCGTTGCTACAGCAATCTTTCCTAGGATTTTTCCTATCGACTCTGACGCTTTTGCTGGGTCCGTAGAATCGTGTGTCGCACAAGAATGGATTTGGTTGACCGCGCGTGCCGCCGCCTCGGATGCTCGGCCCTCCCACGAAGATACGGCAGACAGATTCGGGTCCTGAGCAACTACTCCGCTTACCGCCTTGGCGAGATTTTCAATATTCGCAGTGAGGTCAGCATAGAATTCTCGCAATGCGTCTCTAAACTCTTTTTCTTTTGGACCAGCACCAATAAACGCACCCTTTGACAATTCAAACACCGAAATCGGATGGGGGATACCCTCAAGGCGCTCATACAGAAGTTTCCTGACCTCGTCTACTTTTTGTCCAACTTGCGTCCAAAATATCAGCACGTACGGTCCCCCGGTTTTTGAAACGACCTGCTTGAGGACTTCCATAACAGAGCCGCATAATGTCGCCGCCTCTGGCACTCCTCCCGGTTCATCCAGGTTAAGATCCATCAATATGAGGCGAAGGAAAGGAAAACCATCCTTGATCGGAGGTGGCCGCAGGCTATGCGTGTCCCTGTCGTACCAATAACCCATGCATGGGATACCACTGGCAGATAAGCCGGTCGTGATAGAGAGCAGATGGGTTAACTCGTCGTCTATGGCGACAGCTCTTATCGGACCAAACACTACCTGCCCTCCCTAAACCGCATTGTTACCGCAGCGCCATCGAATTCACGCGGAATATCCATCTCATCTCGAAGTTCAGAGGCCGACTGAATCGTCAGACTTCCTCCACACTGATCCATCACTAGGTTCGCAAAATACAAGCCGAGCCCCATGCCACCAGGTCTCGTCGTCTGGAACGCCTCAATCGCGCGTTTTCGGGATATGGAAAATCCAGGTCCGTTGTCAACAACAGCAATCATCCCGGAGTTACTTTTCTGGTCCCAATGAGTTGTGACGAGAACGCTTGCAGGCGCGCTGCGCTCATCACGTTCTTTTCGGTACCGGGTCCAGTAGAGCGCATTGTCGATGAGATTTCCGAGACACCCCGAGAGCAAATTGGAAGGACCACGTACCTTGAAGTCTGTTTCGTTCTTGTCTAACAAAGGTGCGGCGAAGCGTACTTTGTGAAATTTGAACCGTGATTCACGAATTCTGCTCGCCGCTCTAACTAGCTCACTCACAAATAGCAGTCGTGAGGGGTTCTTCCTTAATAGAGGCGCAAACCCTTGTAGAAGTTCATACAAATGAGAAATCTGCTCTCGAACTTTACTTTGCTCAATTCCTCTTTCCACTGCGCTTGCTAATGATTCGACCTCTCGTTCAATTTCATGAAATATGACCGCTAGATTTAATCCCGCCGTGCCCGCACTAACCATGACATCGCGCAACTCGATAAACTCTGCCTCAATCACATCAATGTCCTTTACGAACACCTCGTTGAGCTTGTGCTCCTTCAATCCCTTCCTCAAATGGCCGATAGCTTCATTAAACTTAATCGGCTTGTCTTCCGTTGTCCCCTTGATCACATTGTCCAAGGCTTTGCGGTCATCCGCGTGAAGTCTCTCGAAATGTTCCACCACGCTCAGAACGATTCGTTTTAGACGCTCAAACGTTTCGTTTTGATCGAACCCCTCACGGTTTGTTTTCTCGCGTAGTCCGCTGCTTGAATCAAGGTTGAGGTGAACCGCTGCGACAATCGAATTCGTTCCTAGTTTTCCTGCTGGAGTGTTGATGCGTCTTACATTGAGGCCCAACCAATCGTCATTTGTCTCGCCGTACGTAAATACTCGCACTCCGTCACGATAGACTCGGACGCCAGTCTGGTCGTCTAACCAAGATTTTAGTTGTGATGAATTTCCCGTTGCATTTAAAACTTCCGAACGTCTGTAATATGCGTAAATGTGTCCTTGAATGGGACCAATGCCCTGAAGACCATCCTTTGTCAGTAGCAAGGACTCTTTTTCGCTGCTCCGACGTTTTTGCCCATCGGAATCAAATTCCGGAGTTAACGGCAAGTGGCCCCCGGATTCGGTCTGAGAGCGAGCTTTTACACCCTTCCAGTGAGGGGGAGCAAAGGAATATTCCCAATCGAAGGATTTGCCGCTGACTTTGAATTTGAATTTCCACACCGCAAAATCAAGAAACTCATTTGGTGAGATCAGATCCTGAATTTCGTCCTGTCGACTTGGCGCAAGAAACTGAACATTGAACCGATCAGGAGTCTGAAATGGACTTGCCAACGACGTTACGAGCCTATAGAGCCGACGAAGGTCCCCGCGCGTCCAGGTCTTCCGCCGAAGACCCGATATCTCAATCCTCGTTCCAGTCTTTTTTCCGTGGAACACTTCTGGTTCGGAGGAGCGGTGCACGCGAACGCTCAAATTCTCGAGATAGGGGCCTTGGTCAAGCAGCTCGTCCCAATCAATCTTCACATGGAATTCAGATTGACCTGAGGCCCTTGTGATCAGGTTGACGAAGCGTCCCAATTTAAATGAAGCAATGCGCCCCACACCTTTCTCTCCGAGCGCTAAGCGATGGAAACGTTTGGTTCTTAGAGTTCGGTCTTTCCGTTTTGAATCAGTTGCGAGCTCAAGCCATTTGCCCGTGATGTCGTCGAGCGTCATTCCAGTTCCAGTATCCTCAACAACAATGGATTGATCGCGGCCAGAAGCATTAACTTCAACTCTCACATCAGTTGCATCCGCATCGTACCCGTTCTTGACGAGTTCGAAGACCGCGAGACGGTCATCTCCGATGAGTTCTTCCCCAAGGAGCTGGAGCAGATGACTCCTCGCGCGAATCTTGTGTACCGTGGCTATGTCAGTCGATGCCATTGATTTAATCGGCCGTTCAGACTGCGGTTCAAATGTCTTGGGACTGTCATCGGCATCACGTAAGTCTTTGCATCGATCTTCTTAACTATTCTCAAACCGCCCATTAGTCCGCAATCAGGCAATGTATCACCTTCTTCATTACCGGTGGGCATACACCATTTCCAAGCAGACGAATCTTTTCTCGCCGAGTACCGAATGGCAGGGAGAATTTTTTCCGATGACCCATGGCTCTTTTCAACTCGTCAACCTGAAGCATGCGAATCATGGGCCCTTCTCTGGACGGTGTAACCAGCGCGAATCTATCAATCGTCGTAATCGTTCGCAGAGGTCGCGAGAGTGGTTGCCAACCACCACTGCCATCCGTTCCGTAGTACACCAATAGAAAAGCCTTTGTGGAGCCAAGGGCATTGATAGCGCGGTCTGCGCGTTCCAAAGTTCCTTTGGCTCGACGAGGCTGAAAGAGCGGCCTCAATTTCCATCTTCCCGGTGGATCCAGTATCGAGCGAACAGTCGTAGGCTTTCTACTTCTTGTCGGCCTTACCAATCCGGGCTTTTTTTTGAGATCTCCAACAAGAAATAGCCTTTTCCTCGCCTGAGGCACTCCGAATTCGGCGGAATTCAGAACCTGCTCTGCAAGGTGATAACCAATTTGGCGAAGACTATTTTTCAACTCTTCATATCTTGACCAGGGCCGCATGTGGACCACATTTTCGACCACTATCCAGCGTGGTCGAAAGAATTGTGCGAATCGAACGGCCTCCATTGCCGTAGCACGACTTGATTCGCGCCTTACCGCGGAGCCTTTCGCGCACGTGTGATCCGTGCATTCAGGTGACGCCAGCAGGATATCTATTTTTCCGATTCTGCGCTTCAATATGGCAAGATCTATTTTCTCAAGTCTCTCTACAAGAGTTTTTGCTGTGGGGAAATTCTTCTTGTAGTTCGCAATGGCAACCGCAGACATATCAATTGCTCCAACCATTTCAACACCTGCAGCGCGTGCCCCAGCACTGCTTCCTCCTGCCCCGCAGAAGATGTCTAACCCTTTTAGTCGGGCTTTGCTTGGTTTAGGCATATCGATACTACGGTACCAGGTCAGTCGTAAAAAACCAGGTCCGGTTAAAGCAATAGATCCAGAGTGGTAAACACACTGGCAGAGGAACTCGAAATGGATGAGGCCAGGATTATTGAATTCTCTTCGCTGCCCGGGGCCGACCTATTTGTTGACGCAATCTATCGAGGTGGACGAAGAGGAAATTCCAGCGATGACCCACTCAATCCCCTTTTAAGAGTGAGCAATCAGGGAGGGTTTCGCTATCGAGGCAGTCTCGAAAATCTTGAACTGGTAGTGCTCACCACGACCTTCAACGAACCAGATTGGCCCGACTCCTTGGATCGGGAAACCGGCATCTTTACGTATTACGGCGATAACAGACACCCAGGACGGGGACTGCACGAGACACGAAGGCACGGCAATGAGGTTCTGAGGAGGATTTTCGAATTGGCGCATTCGGGTCCCGAAGGACGCTCACGTGTACCACCTGTTTTGGTCTTTGCGAAAGCCGGATATTCGCGGGATGTAATTTTTCTCGGACTGGCGGTACCTGGCAGCGTAGATTTGCGTCCCTCGGAGGATCTAGTCGCAATATGGAAGACTTCTGAAAATCGAAGATTCCAAAACTATAGAGCCCGGTTCACTATACTCGACGCACAAATGGCCTCGAGGAAGTGGATCCAAAACATCCTGGAAGCCCAGCCTGATTCAGAGAATGCCCCTAAGGCATGGTTGGCATGGAAAGAAACGGGACGGTATCGTCCGCTTCTTTCCGCTAGGTCAATTGCATATCGAACAAAAATTGAGCAATCTCCCAAGGACTCTGTGGGAAAGGCGATCATAGATACACTGCACACGTATTTTGCAGATGATCCATATGAATTTGAAAAGTGTGCCGCGGCAATTTCGAGGATGATGCTTCCAGACATTGCCACTTTGGATTTGACACGCCCATCCCGGGATGGAGGGAGAGACGGAACTGGACAATTTCGCATCGGAATCGAATCTGCCTCGATTCTTGTTGACTTTGCACTTGAAGCAAAATGCTACGCTGTATCTCAGTCAGTTGGTGTGAAAGAGGTTGCGCGATTGATTTCAAGGCTGCGACACAGACAATTTGGAATATTGGTGACAACGAGTTTTGTGGAGCGCCAAGCCTATAAGGAAATCTGCGAAGATCAACACCCGATTGTAATCATATCCGCTGCAGACATTGTCGCTCTTTTTCGAGCCAACGGCCTTGCGGATATTGCTTCGGTCAGGAATTGGCTTCTTGCAGAGTTTCCGATTCGCATGAGAAATCGGACTAACCTCAACCGGACGGACGCTTGAAAAAGCTCAGTAGTTTCTTGCGAAGATAGGCCGATTTGCCAATTTCGCATTCCCAAATTACCAGTGTCCTCCAACCCTGAACTTTCAATTTCAGAAGATTACTCTTGTCGCGTGCAACGTTCCCGGAGAATTTCCTTCTCCAGAAATCTCTCCTCGTTTTTGGAAGATAAGCTTTGCCACAATTGTGACGATGCCAAAAACATCCATGAACAAAAATCGCACACTTCTTCCGGCGAAAGACAATGTCTGGGCAACCGGGTAGAGACCTGTCGTGCAGTTTGAACCTAAAACCCAGTTTCCTTAGAATCGAACGGACCGCAAGTTCTGGCTTTGTATTCTTGCCGCGGATCTTCGACATCAATGCAGATCTAGCCTCAGCAGACATTACGTCGAATTTGGAATGGGTTCGCAAAGCTGCTTGGAACAGCCGTCATTCCTTCTTCTTGAGACGGTCAATCCGCTGCAGCATCTCAGGCAAACCCGTATAGCCCCGCGGAGCAGGCTTGATGTCTAAAGGGCTCAAGCTCTTACTCTTTAAACAAGCTGAGAATTTTGGATAGAGTTGTGCAACCCTCGAACCAAGTATTTCCAACTCTGCCTTCCGTTTAGCGACGAAGGTATCGAGATATGTGGCCGTCACTATGTCAACGGTCGCAATCCAAATATCTGGATTGCTCGCGCCGCGCCAATGCATCCGAATGAAATCTGCCGGAGTGATCGTGAGCGCATTTTGGGAGGAATCAAAAAATACTTCAAAGAGATCGCCATCAAGAACAATTAATGGAAAGGCGATGGTTCCATATTGCGGAATGATTTTATCTTCTCCATCGTCTGCCTCCGTCACATAGGCAACGCTCTTAGACACAATCGATTGAACAGTCGAATAAAAGTGGTCCTGATCACTTTCGCTCGAAAACGCACGCCGGCCGTTGAAACCGTTCCGATCACGCATAGCGAAAGATTCAAGCCCATGAAGACTCTTGTTTGCCGCCAAACAGTGCAAGGCAGCTTCGCCAAGCCTGGAGCCGATTGTTTGGGCGATACATGCAGAAGGTGCCATTTTCGTGTTTGCGTCAGTGAAGATCACCCAAGGCTTGTCGCGCGACCACTTGCACTCCACGACAAAAGTGACACTTACATTGCTGTTTTCTGTTTTTGACCGAATTCGCGCAATAACATCGACTTCGCGCGCTGATTGCCCGTTCACTTCCCTTACGAAGAAACCTTGACGTGTCGCCATTCCCGCGGCTTGAAATGCAGCTGCTACCTTAAATTCAAGTGGATAGCCCTGAGTCTCCAGCCAACCTTGAATCCTGGTGAGTAATTGCTTCTTAGGTTCCATGTCAGGTGCGATTAGATTCGCCTCAGTTTGACTAGTCGGCCGTGGGAATGAGAATAATCGGAGAAACCCAACTTGAGCATGTGACACTCATGTGCGCGAGCGGTCAAAATGCGGGGACTGTCACCAAATTGTCACTAAAGCTCACGCAAAACAGGCAAAGACGGAGCAAATTCAAGAAACAGAAATTGTCGCTATCTTGCGGCTGGCAAAGGGATTTAGTCGAATTTTCTACTAGATAGCGAATCTGCGATTTAATTTTTCAAGACCGCCCCATTCAACCACTCCGCCGCCGGTTTGGCTTAATTGCGCAGCGATATTACTATATTTATTATGCCCCAAGCGAATGACTGGCTTAATTTGCCGGGGCCAATTTTCGATTGATTTGCAAACGACCGGATGGACCACATCAACGCGGAACTCGATTGGGATCACGGCCTTTACTTCAGGTACTTCGATAGCTGGGAAGTCGAGGAAGAGGGCGGTGACGCATCCATAGGAGTTCGACTCAGATTCATCGTTGACGCTTTGTACTGGATTGGTTACGGCGCTACCGAAGAAGATAAGAAAGCTGCCAATGCCGGTGCCCTTGTCGCCAGTAGATATTTCTTGAAATCGGAACGTTTGCCATGGATAAATTTTGGGCTGCAAGACTGGACCATCGATTTGGATGTCTTGAAAACTAGTTTTAGAGACCTGTTCAAACACATTTGGCTGTCAGGGATCGTCCGCGTAAGTCCTTCTCTGGGAACGAACGGACTCCATGAGGGTGATTTGATTATCGATTGTTTCCTAACGCCAGCTTCGGTTCAGGAGGGGCGAATGCCAATCTACGATGTTCCTTCAGAAATCACCAAGAGCTTAGGGCGCTTCAAGGAGATGTACCCGGACTCTAGCAAGGTGGCCTTCATAATGATGCCATTCGGCACCACGCCGGCTCACCAGGCTATCGTTGAGGCAATAAGAGTAGGCTTGCACGGCACCGATGTAACCGCGTTGCGAGCTGACGATTATGACTATCACGAACAACTCTTCCCCAATATCCTTACGTATGTTTACGGTGCTGCAATGGGTTTTGCCGTGTTCGAGCGGTTAGAGATGGATGACTTCAATCCGAACGTTTCCTTGGAAGTAGGCTACATGTTGGCACTCGGCAAGCCGGTTTGCTTGCTAAAAGACAAAACTCTCAAGACACTACAGGCAGATCTGGTCGGGCATCTTTATAAGGCATTCGATCCGCAGCGACCGATGGATTCGATTCCACAACTCGTCAAGAAATGGGTGAACGACAGAGAGATTGCTCTGTCGCGCGCGCCACATTGAGCGTGTGACACTCATGTGCGCGGGAGGTTGAAACCTTCCACTGTCACCAAATTGTCACTAAAACTGGCGCAAAATGAACAAAAACAGAGCAAACCCAGAAAACGGAAATCGTCGCTATCTTACGGCTGGCAAAGGGATTTAGTTGAATTTTCTACTAGATAGCGAATCGGCGATTTAATTTTTCAAGACCGCCGGTTTCAACCGCTCACCCACTCCTCCGTTTGTAATTCTAACTCACTTGTCAGGCGAGTGCGGATTTGGCTGTTGGTCATTCCGTTTTTTGATCGGAATCGGGTTCATTCTAAGCATTGCTCACGGGATGATATTGGGCCGTACTCGTCCGTGAAGACGGTAGACACTAAAATCCTTGCGGTCCACGGTGAAGATTTTTCGGATGCCTTCACGCTCAGCAACCCTAACGAGTGCTGCGTCGGCAAGGTCCATCGGACGGTCAGCGTACTTGCTCATCAGCTCGCGCATTCGAGGGACGTCAGTGAGATCGAGTGGTAAGAGCTGTAACACTCCTCGCGCGAGCATTTCCCAAAGAGCTTCCTGGGCTCTGGGCAAGTCACCTAGCAAGTACATCGCTTCCGTCACTGGAGGCCAAACCGTGACCAAAGGTTCTCGCAGTACTTTCAGGGTGGCGACGCATTTCTTGTGAAACTGATCATCCGCGTCGACCAGAGCAACGAGTGGCCCAGCATCCACCAGAATCACGCCCGTTTTCCTTGGCCTTTCAGAATTTCTCTAAAACGACGGCCAGTTTCTTTCGAACGGTGCGGGTTCCCACCCTTGACAACGCCGATCAAATCCGCCATTGCTTCATAGGGCGCTGCGATCGGTTCCTGCCGTTCCACCCATGCCTCGATCGCTTGCCGAATCACTTCGGATGTGGAAATCTGCCTCCGGCTTGCTATGCGCGCGATGCGCTGCCGAGTTTTCCTTTCGAGTCGCAATGTCAGAGGAGACGGCATAAACCACCTGACATGATTCTAGCGTATTACATTGCGTAATACAAAATATATGTCATCTGACCGGCGTCCCAGAATCGAGACCGTCTCAACATGATTGATCTCATACTTCACGACTCCGCCGCACGACCAGGTGTATTTTTTTGGTTTGGGGCTCTTCCAACCTCACAAACAAAGGATTGGGAGCGCGAGAATTCGATTTGTGTTCCGGCCGACTTGAAAACCCTGTGGAGCCTGAAAGGAGGAGGCGATCTGTTTGAGTCCGAGACAATACTTCAACCATTCGGAAGTGCCGAAGTTTAGCGGTATTGTTGACTCGCAGGTAATTGTTAGTGTTTTTGGATGATATTTAGTGAATTTTGTAGTACAATAGCTTAGTCGATTTACTCAGAGACGTCGTTTCTTAGTGATGCGGAATAACCTTTAGTGGCCTTGGATCTAAAATGAACAAGGAAGCCGGTCTAATTGGCTTATTGAGGCTGGTCGAAGACCTGGGATTAAGGGTACCTGCACCGACAGTCTGCTCCGAGGCGGTTCGGGGGGCCCGGCGAACCAAAATCTCGGGTGATTCGATTCTCGAACAATATCCGTTGTCTTATGCACCAACGGACCTGCTCGGACAGCTTCGGTTCGCAATGCGCTACGAACCGGTGGACGTAGGGGTGATCGCTGCGGCGTTCCAGAAGATCCCACGAGAAGACGTGGAGAAGTGGGTACAGTCGGAATACATCGGGAAATATGTGCGTCGGGCCTGGTATTTGTACGAACTCTTGACCGGGAACACTCTTGATGTGCCGGATGTGCCTCCGACGAATAACGTGCTCTTGTTAGACCCCGCATTGCATGTAACGACGACGGGGACGCGAATCCGACGGCAGCGAGTAATCGATAACCTCCTGGGGGATCGGGACTACTGCCCGACCATACGGCGCACCGAAGCTCTCGACGCTGCGATGGCGCGAGGCTTGGAGACCGAAGCGAAGAAGATTGTTGAGGATTGCGACCCGATCGTCCTAAGAAGAGCGGTTCACTATCTGTTCACGAAAGAAACGAAATCCTCGTTCGCAATCGAAGGGGAGAAACCGAGTTCAGAACGGACCGAACGGTTTGTGCGAGCTCTGGCCCACGCTCCGGAATTCGATACTTCGAGCAAGGCTGCGTTTGTGGAACTGCAAAATGCGATCGTGGACGCTCGCTATGCGCAGAAGGATTGGCGTACCGGACAGAACTACGTTTCGGAGACGGGACCTAACTATGTGGAATTGGTTCGCTTCGTCTGCCCGAAACCGGGAGACGTGGGTTCCCTCATGAACGGATGGATGCGCATGGTGGCTCGTCTCGAAAAGGATCGTGTGGACGCGGTATGTACGGCCGTTCTCACGGGATTCGGTTTTGTCTTCGTGCACCCATTCGAAGATGGCAACGGGCGCATCCATCGCTTCTTGATGCATCACAGTCTGGCAAAACTGGGCTACACGCCTCAAGGCATCGCCTTCCCGATTTCGGCCGTCATGCTGCGCAACCTTGCCAAGTATGACAAAGCGCTGACGGCATTCTCTGGGAAAATCGGACCTCTTATTGAATACCGGATGGATGAGGCGCAGCGGATGACGGTCCTGAATGAGACAAAGAATCTGTATCAATATTTCGATGCAACTGCGCAAGCCGAATACCTCTACGAATGCGTGGCAGAAACCATCGAGAAGGATCTGCGTGAAGAGATCGGATTCATTCAAAGACACGACCGGGCGCTCGATGAAACCAAGGAAATTGTGGATATGCCCGACAAACGTGCATCGTTGCTCGTGCGTTTGATCATGCAGAATAAGGGTCGGCTGGCACAGAACAAGCGCAATCTGTTTTCTGAAGTGACGGATGAGGAGCTGGTGAAGATAGAAAAGGCTATCGGAGCGGCGGCGGGCTGACACGGACCGATTGTACGGCTGAAGATTTCGTGCGAGGAGCGAGCCGGTCGTGCGGTTGTGAGAATGAGTTTATGTCAAACGAACAAATTTCGCGCGGAACGGGAATGATCGAATCAGCGGCCGAGAAAGCGGGTCTGCGTTTGGGATCGCGGGCGGTGGACTCGTTTCGCGGAGTTGTTCGGCTATCGTTCGAAAAAGAGGTCCAGACACGTTCCCGGGCCCAATTGCGCGCACCAGCATTTGAATTCAGCCGGGAATTTGTGGAGGATCTGCCCGCCCAAAAAGGAATATCAATCGGCGGCTACCGTAATGATGTCCGCACCGCGTTCCAAAAGGCGTGAAGCAAAAGTGTGTCGCAGAGTGTGCCACGTCACTCCTTCAGTCTCCGCCTTCTTGCAGGCCAGCCTCAATCCGGCGTCGAGATCAATAAATTGCTCTCCGGTTTTCTGGTTGTAGAAGACGTATTCGTTCTTCCTTCCCAGATTGCAGAATTCCAGAATCGTGCGCACTTCCGAATTGATCGGAACGATGCGAAGTTTCTGGGTCTTATCCGAGAACGAGTTGATCACGCCTTTGTCCAGGTCCACGTCCTGCCACCGCAGAGAGAAAATCTCGCCAATCCGGCTTCCCGTATTCAGGGCATAAATGATGATGTCCTGAATCGCGGGAGTCGCACTCTGCCGCAGCCTGGTTCCTCGTCTGGTTTGGGGACTCGAAAGCCGGTATTGACCTCCTGAAAATATTTCACTTTCCGGAGCGGATTCGAGCCTTTGTACAGATCCCAGTCGATAGCGAGGTTGAACATATGCTTGAGCAAGGCCAGTTCGCGATTGACGGTCGCTCCCCAGTCCTATCCAATTGGTACGTGCACAGAAACGGCGATTTGTCCCGAATGGCCGAATGAAATACAACAGCACTTAGGGCAGGATCAGTCCGGCACTCAGCTGCTGAATCGTTTGAGCGTTTTCTCACAACGTGCGCGAATCAGCGCGGCCACCTTTTTCGCGACTTCCTGATTGATTTTCACTTTCGCCAGGGCGTCGAGAACTATCTGCGTGAGTTCCGGCACGCGTTGACGGACGAGTGGCCTGGCGAATCCGGCCTGCTCGGCGAGTTTTTCAAAGTCGCGCGGTCCGACCTTTTCCGGTTGATAGGCGTCTCCCAGCTTCATCGCCATGTCGTTGCTGAGTTCCGGGTAGTACACGGTGCTGATCGAGTCGTAAAGCGGTGCGAGCCGGATCTGCTGGTTCGGGGTTCCAGCCTCGTGATAGAGAAGCGAAAAGTTCTTGCCGTGCGCGTCGTTGTTTCCGATGAGGTAGTTATAGATGACGAAATCAAGGAGACGAGCAAGGTCAACGACAGGAGCGCTGGAGACGCCGCGCACAAGCTCGAAGCATTGTTTGAGAGAAGGGCCGCCTTCCTTCTGGTATTTGATTTCTGGGACGATGTTCAGCGCCTGGCAGAAATCCTCCTGATGCAGACGTTCGAGTGCAATGCCTGCGGCCGTTTGGATGTGCGTGCGATCGTAGCGTTCGACGGAAAGGTATTCGATTTTTTCAGCTTCGCGGGTTTCGACCTTGGCTGAGGGCAGGCCGCTCTCACCGGCCAGCTGCATGGTGAAGGCTTCATTGAAAACGACTCCAACGAAGCGCTCGATCGAAGGTTTAAGAATGTGCGTGCTGGGCGCGCCTCCGAGAGGCAGGGAAATCTCGTCCTCTTCGATACGCACAGCAATTTTGTCCTGCGCGCCGGCAAGCGAAAGCCGCACACCTTCTTCGCCGGCGAGCAGCGGGCGTTTGGGGAGTTCTTTGAAGATGTCTGCGAGCTGCTTCGGAGAGATCACGCGGTAGCGGTAGTTTTTTGCTGGAAGCGGCTCGCCCGCCGGAATGAAGGTCACAGCGCCAGCGCATTCGCCGCCGATCCGTTCGAGCATGGCGAAGTCGTTGCGCGCGCTGATGCCGAGGTTCCGCGCGATGATTTCGCGTTTGGTTTCGTCCGGAAGAATTCCTGCGAAAAATCCCCGGCATTCGTTTCGGCTGAAACGTTCTTTTCGCAATGGCAGCGATACGGAGAGTGCCGTGGCACCTGATCGGTCGAGCCACGCCGCTGCGTATTCAAATACGGTTTGCCCGCCATCGTCCTGAATCAACTGGCCGGTGAGTTCATTGTGCAGACAGACGTCGAGTGTTTTGGTCAAGGTCAGGATTCCTTGTCCGCCGCGGGCGGAGTCAGCGCGATGCGAATACCCAAGGTTTGCACGACGGTCAACGCCTTACCGATTTCGCACGTCGGTTTTCCTTTTTCGAGTTCGATCACGAAACGGAGGCCTGTGTCGGAAGTCAGAGCCAAGTCCTTTTGCGTGACTTTGAGTTTCTTGCGGGTTTCGCGGACGATCTTTCCTATGTCTTGGGGAGTGTATTTCATAAGAGCTCTCTATGTTCCCGTACGGTAATATTGTAGATGTTTACGGGCGCAACGCCAAGGAATATTCCCGAGCGGGAAGAATATAAGGTGGACAGAAGGCTGACGCAATAAAAGTTCCCGTTCGGGAACTTTCTCTTGAGTCGTGCGTAGATTATTGCGTAGAATAAGCGTTGATTCCTGCAGATCTTGCGTCAAGTGGTGCGTAGAATGAGCGTTGAATATGACTTACATCTATATGTCCGGATCAATCGGCGTCTACAACTCTCTTAACTCTTACAACTAATTGCTGATTGAGTCTCAAGGGTAGGACTGCGGTATTTCGACAGAATTGCTGATGACTGGGTGTCGGAGCAGCGCCAGCATCTTTGAGTAAGTTTCAGGGTCAGCTCGAAGACAGAGAAGACTTGTATCTTGGATATTCCAAACTGGCAATTCACGGGCGAGCCAATTCCAAAATATAGTAGTAGCTTTTACGGACCCGTAATCATGCCTGAAGATGACACCTCCGGGCTTAACGACCGAGAACGCTTGGTAGACCTCTGCGGCTATCCCAGGCATAAGATCGCAGGCATCGCAGAAAACAACCTCGGCAGACTCGCGATGCGGCTTTGAGTCCCAAGTACCTACCCCGCAAAATACCTGTTTGATTTTCGATTTGACGGGCTGTTCCCAATACAAATATCCCACGTCGTTCTTTCCGGGGACAGGCGGGAAATCCAGAGTGATAATTTCCCCGTCTGGGGGTAGTTGCATTGCGATATTGACAGCAGTGCGGCCTTCCGCAGTACCAAATTCCACGACTTTTTTAGGTCGAAAATGCCCAACTACTTTGCTTAGAATATTCAGTTCCTGAGTCGAAATCCCCAAGTCCCGTTGCATTGGAAAAAGCATTTCTGCACATTTTGTAAAGTCTATCTCCGGGAAAATTTCGCCGGCCGTTCTACTACGAACAGTGTCCCGGCACCAAGGCGGTCTGGTCCAGTGGCCCGGCCTTCCGAATCCTGAATATAAACGATGCGACTGAGCCAAATAGTCTAAAGCTGAAGACCTTCCACTCCGAAGTAACAGCTTGACCACATTGAAGTTCAGAGCCGACAGGGCGCTCATGAGCCGATCAACACTCGTTGGATAATGATACAGGTCATCAAATTGTTCGTCCGGACTTTGCGATGTCATCACTTAAAATCAATCCTTGTTTGGATAGTCAGCCCCTCCTACTGTCTCGACGTAGAGAAAGAGAAATAGATGGCGAGAAGTAGGCACGCAATTAAAAAAAGAGAAGCATCCGACCCGATTTGTGGAGTCTACTCGGCACTTGCCACATCCATCGGAACTTGCGATTTGAGATTCGAACTAGCACATCGTATGCCTTTCTTGTCGTGGACACAACGAATTCGCCACCAGAGCAGTGCCCCAGCGACGAGAGCGCAGGATTCAAACGCTCAAGTCCCGATAAACGTCAGTGCTCTATCGGAGCCGCGTTTTCATGAATGAGTTAAGGGGTGCACGGTGCTCGGCGCGCGTTCGATAGGGCCGTTTGAACGAAGCCACTCGTGGTTTGCGGCGGACGCGGGCCCTATGGGAATTCAATTGAGGGAGTGAGTTGTGCGACTTCTTCCTGGCTCGGGATCTCAGGATCGACGGAAGGTGAAATACTCTTTTCGTGTAAGGAGTCTCGGCGATGCTCCAGGCCTTTTTGAGAGTCTTGGTGTAGAAAAATCTCAGAGCAGCGAGATGCCGCGTAGCACTGCGCGGCGGCGACCTTCGCTTCTGAAATAGTTCGGCTGTTCGGCTTGGTATTCGCGAATGTGTCGCGGCCCCAAGCGGTCAGGCGCACGGTTGAAGCGTCGAGAGAAATCTTCGACAGTGCGGATGTAAGCGCCTGTGGTAGCCGAAACGCCGTCGAGCCCCTTATTGCATAAACGAGCTACTGCATT